>Ga0209183_1000393_pt1 | contig 18314 bp, 13 predicted proteins | sample LHCtaG_2_FD_184120 | JGI IMG/M metagenome (GOLD analysis project Ga0209183, IMG submission 184120) | Hot spring microbial communities from Little Hot Creek, USA to study Microbial Dark Matter (Phase II) - LHC4sed_replicate (SPAdes)... | ecosystem: Environmental > Aquatic > Thermal springs > Hot... | reverse complement strand
CTCCAGTAGGTTGCCATGCAGGTATTCATTATCTGAATCTGAGGGCTAACGGAAATGTGTATCCATGCCCCTTTTTACAATTAAACGCTGGAAACATAAGGAAACAAACCCTCACAAGCATTTGGTACAACTCAAAAATCCTTAACGAGCTTAGAGATAGAAGTCTCTTAAGGGGTAAATGCGGGGAGTGTAGCTACCGTGAAATTTGTGGAGGGTGTAGAGCCCGCGCATGGCTTCAAACAGGCGATTATCTAGCATCAGATCCAAACTGTCCGATTGATGTATTTAGCGGAAAAGGGGTTAACCCCACCACAATAAAATGTTTTGGAATATGTGTGGGCTGATATTTAACAAGCTCACATCGTGCGTTTGCAATACAAGCTCTTATGTTAAGATGTATTATGGCAATCTTCTTTGCGACATCCTTTTAAGTTTTAAATAGCCTATTTTGGAAAGGCTGATGGAATGGTTAATGTGGTATTGATTAATCCTCCTCTCTTGAAGGAGAGGTATAGACACCAACCATATCTACCGATAGGTCTAGCCTACTTGTCAGCAGTCTTAGAAGCCGACGGCCATCAAGTGACTGTAATCGATTGCCCAGCATCAAATATTGACCATTCAAAATTGAAAGACGAGCTGGAAAGATTAAATCCAGATCTCGTAGGAATAACGGCTATGACCCCAACCATTGAGTCAGCATTAATTTGTGCGGAGAAAGCAAAGGAAGCCCGCCAAGAATCTCTCGTAGTTCTAGGCGGCCCTCATGCAACTTTCATGGATAAAGAGCTTCTCTCAGAAACTTCTAACATTGACATCATCGTACGTGGAGAGGGTGAACAAACATTAAGGGAAATAGCTCATGCCTTAGAAGGAAAAGTGAGAATGCATAAAATTGAGGGGATGACTATAAAAAGAGGGGGAGAAATTTACCGTACACCGGACAGGCAATTAATCGAGGACCTTGACCTTTTACCACGCCCCTCTTACAAGCATTTTCCGCTTGATAAATACAGAATTTTTGGCAGAAAAATAATGCCTATAATGACAAGCAGGGGTTGTCCATTTCAATGCTCATTTTGCATAACTTCTAGAATTTTTGGTAAAAAAGTCAGATTGCGAAGTCCTAACAACGTAGTTGACGAATTAGAATGGTTAAAAACTGAGTATGATGCTGAAGCCTACAGTTTCTACGATGACACCTTTACCTTTAACATGGAAAGGGCAGAAAAGATATGCGATGAAATGGTAAAAAGGAAAATTGGTTTACCATGGGATTGCCAGACCAGAGCTGACAGGATATCACGTGAACTTTTGGCTAAAATGAAAAGAGCTGGCTGTGAAGTCATAACTATGGGGGTTGAATCTGCCTCCTCACGTATTTTAAACCTAATGGGGAAAGGTACGACCCCTGAGCAAAATAGAAAGGCAGTGGAAATGATAAAAAAGATGGGGATATCAGTTGTAGTATCTGTTATAATCGGCTATCCAGATGAAGAGTTAAATGACATTAAACAAACACTCGACTTCGTTGCTAGATTAAAACCAGACGACGTCTATGTATGCATTGCAACTCCTTATCCGGGAACTAGACTGTATTATATGATTAAGGAAAGAGGTTGGGAGATGTCTTTGGACTGGAGCTTGTACGACACATTAAACCCGGTCTTCGAAAACCCGTTAATTCCAAAAGAAACACTAGTTAGTGTTAGAAAGGAATTTTATAACAGATTTTACTCACCAACCTACATACTCCGTCAAACAATGAAAGGAGGTTTTTACAATCGAATTCTCGCAAGAGTAGCACTGAATCATATTTTTTGGAGAATTAGATCCGTATTCTGATATGAAGCCCATAACTAATCGTAAACTATTAAAGTTGCCTATTGTTATAGTCAATAAAAAAGTGAAGGATGATGGAAAGAAAAAAAGGGCCTCTTTTGATAACTTCTTGGAGGGCAACAAGAGCATGTAATTTAAATTGCGTTTATTGTAATGTTGAAGCAAAACATGAGCCGGCCCCAGACGAATTAACTACAAAGGAGGCTGTTTACCTCGTAGATTTAATCTACGACTTTGGATCGGAGTGGTTTGGCTTAAAAGGTGGAGAACCTCTAATGCGCAAAGATGTTTTCGAAATAATAGGCCACGCAAGGAGTATAGGCTTAAACGTATGCCTTCTAACCAACGGGTACTTTGTCGACGGCGAAATACTTAACAATCTAGCAAAGTACGAGGTTTACACATCAGTTAGCATTGATGGCTCCGAAAAAGTCAATGATATCCTAAGAGGGGAAGGCTCATACAAGGCAGCCTTATCGGCTATTCAAAAACTTTCTAAAGCCGGAATTTTAAACGGTTTGTCAATGGCTATAACGTCCATAAACTACAAGGAAGCAGACCACATAGTTTCGTTGGCCGAGGAATACGGGGCTAGATTCGTATGGTTTAACCACCTACTTCCCTGCGGAAGGGCTAGAGGAGAAACACAGCTTGAACCAATTCCAGAACAGTATGAATGGTTCCTAAATCACATCTACGACTTAATGCACAAAACTTACAAGAAGAAATTCGACTTCCACATCCACTGCCCATTCTTCGCAAGAATCTTTAAAGAAAGGAACCCTTCAAGATTTTGGGACTGGTTTAACAACGAGTTCACCGGAAAATGTATATACTTTTTATTCGGAGGCTATCTGAGCGTACTCGAAAACGGCGATGTTATACCATGCTTTTATTCAGAAGGCCTAAAAATAGGAAACATAAGAGAAAAAACATTGAAGGATATGTGGGTTGAAGTTCAAAACTCAGATTTCTATAAAAGGCTAAGAAACCCTGACAACCTTAAAGGGAAATGCGGAATCTGTGAATACAAGTATATTTGTGGGGGGTGTAGAACACGAGCCTATGCTCACACCGGCGATTGGTTCGAATCAGACAACGCTTGCGCCTACATGCCCTTAGCGATGAGCCAAAACTCCCTACACTCATGCACCCAAGCCACAAATATCCTAGAACTTAAGAAGGGAAAAGATCTATACAAAACTGAAACATAAAGCACTGCGACAAACTTCTAAGGTTCAAAATGTATGCTGACCTAGTTTTGCTTAATGGAGAAATAATAACGTTCTGCGAAACCAAACCCTTTGCGGAAGCCATCGCGGTAAAAAGTGGGAAAATCTTAGATGTAGGCTTAAACGTTGAAATAAAAAGGTATGTTGGAGAAAATACGAAAGTCATAGATCTAAAAGGTAAAACCGCTATCCCGGGCCTAATTGATTCACACATTCATGTTGGTGATCTAGCCAAAACCCTGTCATGGATAGACCTCCACGAGGCAAAATCGATAGAAGAGATTAAAAAATTGATTGGGGAACGTGTAAAAAACACGCGGAAAGGAAAATGGATTATTGGAAAAGGCTGGGACGAGGGAAAACTGGCCGAAAAGAGGATGCCAAGCCTTTCAGACATAGATGAGGTAGCTCCCGAAAACCCTGTTGTGCTCTACAGAGCTGAGGGAAAAATCTGCGTTGTTAATAGTGCGGCTTTGCAAATTGTTGGTAAATCTATCAATCTATCCAAACTAGAAGGAAGCCTGAGGATAAAAGGTTCTCAAAATTGTGAGGAAATGAAAGGAGTACTCTACAATTCAGCAACAGACTTTGTTTGGGAACTTATACCTGAAATGGACGTTGAGGAGCTTGCGGAATTGATTAAAATAGCCTTTGATAGAATACTGGAAGCTGGAATAACGACAGTCCAATGGATAGCAACGTCCCTCCAAGAAGCTTACGCCCTAGTAAAATTTATTAAACGTGGAAACGTTCCGCTAAGGATTTATTTGCTGTTGCCGATGGATGTTCTTAAAACCCCCGGATTGCTGCAAGAGCTTGAAGCGTTCGAAGATGAGTATTTCAAGGTTGGTGGAGTGATATTTTCAGTGGATGGCTACCTTGCCACTAAAACCGCCGCCTTAACGAAACCTTATATGAATTCAAAAGACAGAGGAAAACTTTTCCACAATTCAGAAGACATAGCTGAGTTGATTGAGAAAATTGGAAAGCTTGGGCTACAAGTCGCAATCCACGCAATGGGTGATAGGGCTATTAAAGAGACATTAAAAGCTATAGAGGAAAATGAATTGAGCGAAAAAAGGTTCCGCTTAGAAACAGCTGCCCTTCTAACACCCAAACTTATTAGGAAAATAGCTAAACTGAAAAGTGTAATAGTTTCAATTCAACCTTACATGGCTTACTCTGAACTTACAGTTTGGAAAGCCGTGGAAAACTTGGGACCTCGAAGAATTAGGTGGCTTTATCCCCTAAAAACTCTTTTCGAAAAAGGCATTATAGTTGCAGGAGGTACAGACAGCCCGATGGAACCATTAAACATTTTCTCTCACATCAAAGCAGCCGTGACATGGATTCAAAGAGAGAGAATAGAAATCTACGATGCACTGAAAATGTACACGTTAAATGCGGCTCACGCAATGTGCGCAGAAAAAATGAAGGGATCAATTGAGATAAGCAAGCTTGCAGATATTACGGTGTTATCTGAAAATCCGTTGACTACTAAAAAGGAGAAAATTGATGAAATTAAAATCGAGTTCACGATGGTCGGAGGTAAAATAGTTTATCTTAACCCATCAAGCGACATAGAAATTCAAAGCTGAGGAGTAGTCCTTGGCTCCTTGCCTCTTAACAGCTTTTTCAATTTTGTTCCTCTCATTAATCATCGACTTTTTAATAAGCGATCCCTCACCAAATTACCCATGGACTTTACGCTATAAAACTCACCCGACGGTATGGATGGGTAAACTCACTTTTACTTTGGAAAGATTATTGAAAAATTCTAATCCAAAAATTGAAAAGTTTAATGGGATAGTACTAGCTATAACAGTGATAGCTATTTTCACCATCCCGACATACTTAATACTGGGGTTTCTCAAAAAATTCAACCTAATAATTTACATGTTAATCGCGGCACTAATCCTTAAGATGACTATTTGCATCAAACTTGAAACCAAGTGGGCACGTGAGGTTTCTGAAGCGATAAAAAATGGGGATTTGGCGGAAGCGAGGAAATACGCTCACTTCTCAAGGAGAGATCCGTCTGGACTTGATGGATCCCAAATAGCCTCTTCAGTTATTGAATCGATGGCTGAAAACCTTGTCGACTTTAGGCTTTCCCCTCTTTTCTATTATGGGATCTTCGGAGTCGCTGGCGCCATTGCATATAGAGCAATCAACACTTTAGATGGTGTAGTTGGTTTCAGGGATTCTGAACACATAAACATAGGGTGGTTCTCAGCGACCCTCGATACCATAGCTAATTACATCCCTACCCGAATAACTGCCGGGCTCATAATCCTAGCATCAGCCATCCTTGGACAAGACTATAGGAGAGCGTGGGAAATAACCCTCCGCGACCACAAGAAAGTTCCAAGTAGAAACCACGGCTGGACCATGGCTGCCATGGCTGGCGCACTTAATGTACGTTTGGAGAAGCCCGGCCATTACGTAATAAACGATGAAAGCTCTATGCCTTCTTATATAGACATTATCCGAGCATTAAAAGTCAGAAATTTCGTCATCATTTTGTTCATATCTCTCGTGGTTGCACCACTACTCTATTTATCCACCATACTTTTTTGTTTTTAAATCTTTAAATTAAAGTCAAGATAAAGAAAATGATTGATTTGGCACTTCATCCAGTAGCTTAATAAATGGTTCTGATGTAAAATTATATCCAAACAGTGGGGTGTGTCAGCCATCAAAATTGCGCTTGTTAACCCACCGTATCCAAAAGGAGCTCATCAACATCCAGCACTCATACCATTAAGTTTAGGATACTTGGGTGCTGTGTGTGAGAAAAACGGTTACGATGTGACCATAATAGACTGCCAAGCTGAGAAACTGGATTTGGAAGGATTCAAAAATAAGTTGAAAAATGTTGAACCAGACGTCGTGGGAATTACTTCAGCAACTTTAACGTACAATTCAGCGTTAAAAATAGCTAGGATTACAAAGGAGTTATTTCCAAACACTGTAACGGTGTTAGGTGGTTGTCATGCAACTTTTTGGGATACCAATGCATTGACAGAAAGCCCATACGTAGACATCATTGTCCGAAAGGAAGGAGAGAGAACTTTCACTGAACTTCTATATAAAATTGAGAGAGGACATGCACTTGATGATATTAAGGGAATCACTTACAGGCAAAATGGAAGAATTTTTAAAAACGAGGATAGACCATATATAGATGATCTAGATTCTCTACCTTTTCCAGCCCATCATCTCCTTAAACTTGACCATTACTTAAAATACGGCAAGCTAATAATTCCCGTTATGACTAGCAGGGGATGTGTTTACTGGTGTGATTTTTGCTGTGCTGTAAGGATGTTTGGCAGAAGATATCGCATGAGAGATCCCGTAAAAGTTGTAGATGAGATTGAGTATATGCACAAAACCTTCGGTACGGATCAATTCACTTTTTACGATGATGCATTCAGTGTAGACGCAAAAAGAGTAGAGAAAATTTGTGATGAAATAATAATGAGGGGGCTTGATATAAAATGGGATTGCGAAACAAGAGTCGACATGGTTAGCAGAGAGTTACTTCAAAAGATGAAAAGAGCTGGCTGCATAGCAGTATGGTTTGGTGTTGAATCTGGTTCACAGATCATTCTTGACAAGATGAACAAGAAGATAAAAACGGAGCAAACCCGGAGGGCTTTTAAAATGGCGCAACAAGTAGGCTTAATAACTGTTGCAAGCGTTATTTTAGGTTTCCCTGGAGAAACAGAAGAGACATTATGGGAAACTATAAGGTTCGTGATGAGTTTAGATCCACATGACGTAGGATATTATATCGCAACACCTTACCCTGGTACTCCTCTTTACGAAGTTGTTAAAAAGAATGGTTGGCTGAAAACCGAAAACTTTGACAAGTATGATACAGCCACCCCTGTTTTCGAAACACCATACCTCAGTGCGGAGAAACTGAAAAGAATCAGAGAGAAAGCATACCAGCAGTTTTATCTGAGACCAAACTATGTCGCGAAAATGTTTAAGATAGGAGGGGTCTACGGAATATCTGCAGTTAAAACCTCCTTAGCTTATCTTCTCAGGGCTTTACATATCAGACTTAGTTAGAATATTTCTGAAGTCTTTAAACAGAGTATTCAAAGTCTTGAAGATAGAAGTAACATCCGTTGAGAAAATCTTATCTATCCCCTAGTTCTGAATAAAAGGTTCAATTCATGGAGGTATTAGCATTGACAAAAGAATATTCATATATGACCAAAAACCTGCTAATGAAGTATACTTTCATCTCACTGGCGATCATAGCTGCTGTAACAATTGCTTTATGGTGGCCTATTAACCAATCGGGTTGGTCACTTGGACTAACTCTACTCTTAAATTGCATAATCTCAATAGGTGTAGCTATTATCCTTGATTACCTTTTGGCTTCTTTAATGAAATCAAGAGGTCCTGTTAACACAATGTCGGCTGCTGTTTTCGGTCTAATTGTGGCCCTCTCATACTCTTTGGGTCAACCAGTCATGAAATCCACCGAAGTTTTGGCGCTTAATGCCCCTTCTGCATTCATTTACGTTGCAGGTATTTCTGCTATTGGACTTGTTATATTCAAAAAGCTTCAAGGATTGCTTGGCAGAAAGTACGTTAATCCAGCGGCTGCTGCCAAGCTTTTAGTATTACTTCCATTTTTATACCAAGTACTTTTGCCAAAAGATCATATGAGCTATATGCCAACATTAGCTACTTCTCTCGGCTATGAAAAACTAGATTCGTTTGCAAGCTATGTACAGTCATGTTACGCAAACCCAATACAAGTGGCAGAAGGAGCTATTACTCTACCTCCACATCCTTTAGATATCCTCAAAACCCTAATTTTAGCCAAGTACCACGGATGGCCAGGTGGGGCTTCAAGCATCGTTGTCATAATCGTTGGCATATGCTTGTTCATCGTTGCTAGGAGGTACATTAAATGGAGAATAACCCTCTCATATATTGTCACGGTAGCCATAATGTCTGCTGTCATGAACGCAATTTACGGTGGCGATGTACTTCTGAGACTTGGCTTTCACTTGTTTATTGGAAGCTCAATATTCCTCGCATTCTTCATGGCTACGGATCCAGCAACAACACCGCTGACGCATAAAGGGCAATGCATCTTCGGCTTAGGTTTAGGGGTTCTAACAGTCCTAATACAGACATATATGAATTTCCTTGGAGGATCCATCCTCGCCCTCGTCATCATGAATCTAACTTCTCCAATACTTGACAAGGTTGGCTTACAAAAGCCGACTAAGGAAAAAGTTGAGGTTAAGCTTCCAAAGGCTAAGCAGTTTGAAACAATCACAACAGTGGAGTGCATGCGATGCGGTGCTTGTATGGTTGTGTGCTGCCATAAGCTAAGCCCAGCATTAATAATGGAAGCGTTTAAGAAGGGAGACACCGATGCGTTGAAAAAGTTGAACGCCGACCTATGTGATGGATGTGGCAATTGTAGTTTCGTATGCCCTGCGAGAATAGACTTGAGGGCTTTCACGCTTAAGGCAAAAGCATCCCTGAGAACTGTCGGATAACCAACTTCTTCCATATTTTTTAATTGAATTGGCCATACACCGAAACGTAAATCTTGACGTTTGAAGATGACATATTCGTTTTTGCATCCAATACTATAGATGAAATTAGATTTACAGTTGGCCACATACTGAACATTTCATCATTATCCAGCCAAACTGTCACATTGGAGCTTACGCTTTTTGTAAACTCTTTCGTAACCTCCCTGGAATATGAACAGTCAACAAATTTTAACCTCAACCTTAAAGTGACCACTTCGTTTTCTGCAAAATCTCCCTCTATCTTAACTTTTAAGTGAAGTGTTGATATCGAAAAATGAAGATATTTTGGCGGTGTTACCTCACAAAAGTCACCGTAGTTGTTGCCTAAGCCTATTGGGACGTCTATATTTTCAAATTTGAAGCAACTTCCAATACCATAAATCCATTTATTGAAAGGGTTATCAATCCCCTTAGTAAAGTTCCCGAGAAACACCACACCTAGGCCTAAAATAGGTGGCTCAGCGAATTCTCCTATTTTTATTCCATAGATTCCTTGTGGAGTTTCCGCAAAGGATTCAAAAACCACATTGTTAAGCACAGTGTTAAGCATGCTTCCCTCTATTAAGATTCCAACTTGGTTAGTTTCATTCGTATTTCCCAGCCAAATCCTCACGTTTTGAATTAGACCTTCGTTGAAATTAACCCTGGGTTCAATATGAATTGCTACGCTACCCTCTCCGAGTAACTTAAAGTTACAATGTCTAATCTCACTATTAGCGTAGGATTCCGTTCCATTCATTACTGGAGTTTTAAAAACGATGCATCGTTTCACATTTTCAAAATAGCAATCTTCGATCAGGGTGCACTCAGTCCATGTGTTTGAATTCAGAAAGACTATGCCCACATCAGAATTTTTGAAAATGCACCTTCTAATAGTAGTCATAAAAGAGTTCTCAACTATCATTGATCCATTAAAGATTTTTAAGCCTTCAATGTAGTTGTTCATTGATTGTTCGTAACCTTCCCCTTGCAAAATTAATGAGCGCCCATTCAACCATAACTCCGCCCCATCACTTGTAATCCTTAAGCCTTTTATGTTTCTAAGCAAGATATCTGATGAAACATTGTACTTACCAGATCTTATGAATATATTTTTTCCTTCATTTTCTAGAGCAAAGTAGATAGCCGAGGAAATATTTTCTCCAACAAAGTCAATATATCCTGTCAACCCGTTTTTAACGATAACTTTTCTGGAGATATCACTATAAACAATATAGTCGTATCCGATGGTCATGCTTAAGTTTCTATACGATAAAAATTCAAAAACAGTCCATATAACTGATGAAAGGATCATACCAAGGAAGAACATGAGAGCATAAGTTAGTATCTTACGCTTAAACATAACACGCTTCTCCAATTAGATAACCTGAAATTATAAGCTAGTTATAAAGAAAACGTTTATATTTTGTTGGGCTTCAATCAATTAATAAAATGTGGTGTAATTATGAAATCAAGTAAGGCACCTCTGTACATGATTACGTGGCGGTGTACAAGAAGGTGTGTAGGTACTTGCACCTATTGCAGTTTTAATGTGGAAGCTGGTGATTTTGGTGAGGTTAGCACTGAAGACGCGTATAAAATAGTGGATCAAGTCTATGATTTTGGTTCTCCGTGGTTTGGCATAAGTGGTGGCGAGCCCTTTTTAAGGAAGGACATTTTTGACGTTATTAGTTATGCTAGAAAAACAGGCCTTGAAGTTAGCCTGATAACCAGTGGTTTTGTTTTTAACGAGAAGCTGTTTGAAGGGCTCGTTAGAAACGAAGTTCACACGGCTGTAAGCATTGACGGTCCTAGGGATGCAAACGATAAAGTTAGGGGTGTTGGCAGTTATGATAAGGCTTTCTTGGTTATGGAGAAGCTTTCTAAAGCTGGCATACTGGACTGTCTAGTGGTCACTTTAAACCGCTACAATTACAAGTATGTTGAACACCCAATTAGGCTTGGAGCCGAATACGGTGCCAGAATGGTTGTATTCCACAACCTCGTGCCCGTTGGAAGAGCCGAGCAATACATCGAGGAGCTAGCCCCATCCCCCGAAGAATACGAATGGACATTCAACCAAATCTACGACCTGTCGAAACGTTATGAAGGAAAAGTTCAGGTAAACGTTTACAGCCCATTCTACGCCAGAATTGTCCGCCAGAGAAATCCATCAGACTTCTGGGATTGGTTTACAAATCGTTTTCTCGGAAAATGCACTATAGGTGGAAACTATATAAGTGTGACCGAAAACGGCGACTTCCGGTCATGCGGTTTCAACGAGGGCTATAGGCTTGGGAACGTGAAAACGAAGACTTTGAAACAATGTTGGGAGGAACTCCAGCAGTCCGAGCTTCATCTGAAACTGAGAGACAAAAGTAACCTGAAAGGGAAGTGCGGAGTCTGCGAGTACAGAGAAATCTGCGGAGGTTGCAGGACAAGGGCTGAATTCTACACCGGCGACATTTTCGAGTCTGACCCGGCATGCGCCTACGTACCAAAAGTGCTGCGTGAAAAATAGGAATAGGGACTGTTAGGTTTAGAAAATCGCCTTGGCGTTAGCAAACTCCCAAGCAATGTTTATCCGCCAAACATCACCAAGCCTTGTAATCCTTATGGCATGGTCATCCACTTCAATCAAGCCTTTCTCCCTCAACCTTCTCACAGCGTCGGGAAAAACCTCCTCTGGAAGTTTTCCGAACCTCTCCTTAAATTCCCATTTGTCAATGGGAAGTCGCAGGTAGAGACGTTCCATAACCTTCTTCGCCATGTCCTCATCATTGGATTTGTGGATCTTAGCGATAGGGAAAATTCCAAGACGCACTTTCTCCAAGTATTCGTACACGTTTTCAACGTTTTGATACGAAAACCGTCCAAGGTATCCCATAAAACAACCTGCACCAGTCGTTAATATGCCAGCCCAAGGCCATCCGTTAAGACAAGACTCTTCAATATGCTCTCTAACCCTTGTGAAACGGTCGTGACCCACTGGGATATAGCCAGCCTTTGTGAACAACTCAACGGCCTCCACGTACATCAGAGCCTCCGTCTTCCAATCACCCGGTGGGGGCAACTCCCCGTTTTTCAACTGTTTCTCAAGAATTGTCCCCGGATATATTTCGAGAGGGTAGCAGTCCACTCCTTCAAGTTCCAGCTCTATGGCTTTTTTAACGTCCTCCCTCCAAATCTCCATAGTTTGACCGGGTAGGTTGTACATTAAGTCGATGCAAACGTAAAGTCCAAGCTGTCTGGCTTTCCTTATAATCTGCTCCGCGTGGTCTCCACTGTCCTGAATTAAGAGTTTACGCCTAATATCGTTATTGAACGTCTGTACGCCTACGTCTAGTTGGAGCACTCCATATTCGGCGAACTTTTTAAGCTTATATTCATCAAGGTTATGCGTGGAGCCCGTTATCTTAATCATGTAGTCTCGACTTATGTTGAAATGCCTTTTACAAAAAGCAATAATGTCTATCAATTGTTCCGCGGAAAGCACAGTGGGAGTGCCACCGCCTAGAACTATCTCGTCAAACTCGCTGGTTTTAACGTAGTTGGTTTCAGAATACATTTTCAACTCTTTCTTCAAGGCGGTTATGTACGGTTCAACTATTTCGCTCCTGAATATCGAAGATGGATAGTAGCAGAAAGAGCATCTGGAATCGCAAAACGTGATCCAGGGCTGCAGTTCCATTTTCCTCTTACTGGTATTCTCGGTTTTCAAGAATTCCTTAAACTCGCTTAAAAGCTCCGGGGTGACATCCAAGTATTCGCGGTAAGTGTAGGGAGGCCACTGTTTCCTAAACTCGTATGCGCTTAAAATCTCTTGCCGCATCCTTTCATCCAAGAGCAGCACCTTCATTTTCATTTGCAAACAGGAAATTTAAATCTTCCCGAAATCATCCGTTGTGACATTCAACATCACGTTTGACTTTGCATACAATATATTGGTTATTCGAGAACACCAACTGTAGGAAATCATGGTTCAAAAATTCCACCCGAAACTTTTCTTTATCAAAAACTACAAACTGAACGTTATTATCCCTCGCACAAGTGCGGTAATCCCTATAAACGACAAAGAAATTGTCGGTAAAGTTCACGGAGAAAACTTTTTCAAAAGCTTTTACGTCCACTTTCGAGAAGCTTTCAACGGAAAACGAGGAGACAAGATATGAAATTGAAGGTTTCTGGCTTTCACCGTCAAAACTGTACTTCAGCCTTAAAGCATCTATCTTGTTTGTCGATAGTACTCCGAGACTCCCCCAAACCGGACATGTCTCGAATTTGAAGGCGTAGAATATACCGTTCACTGGATCATGGATTGCAACATAATTTTTCGGAAGGTTTTTTGGGTGGAAATCCACAACAGCCCATTTACGGTTTCCCTCAACGTATGTAGGATTATTCCATGGGCTTTCCCAGTTAAGTATTCCAGGAAGGTAAGCATTCTCAAAGGAGCGGAAAGGGTCAAAATGAATGCTCAAATTGAAGTATAGGAACTCTATTCCGCTACACAGAGGTGAGAAAGTCCAGTTTATGCATAGTGGGAGTTTCTTTTCAACAACGGCGACCGTTTTAGTAAGTTCAAACTCGTTTTCCAGCAAGTATTGTATGTTAAGTTTCTTAGAAACCTTTTCCTCAGTCCAGAAAATCTTCCGCTCCAGATCAGATACTCTTATCGAGCATATTTTTCCACCTTTAGAGTAGCATATTAAAGTTTCTTCATCGAAAAGGAAGGCAACCCTCCACCATATACCGTGAACCAAAACATTATATTGGTCTAGCTCATACCGCATGGGAGCTTTGTAAGCTCTGAACAACGTTGCTGGATGCTCTAGTTCATAAGCCATACTAAGGATTACCTCAGCGTCAGCTTCTCTGCCAACATTAGGATTGACCTCCATTATTGTAGGCTTGCCGGAAACAACGCCGAAAAACAAGCCGGGCTTTTCTGAAACAACTACTTTTGCTTCAGATTGAAAAGTTTTACTCAGTAAAACGGCAAATTCATAGCTTTGAGGGTTCATAAAGGAGTAATAGCTTGCAGCCTCGTAGACCTTGCCCATTAACACTGGAAAACGGGAGGCGAAGAGTATAACGACAAGAAAAACAAGAACTAAAGCTTTAATCTTCAACCTTTTTCTCGAAAAACTCCGGTTCAAATTTACGGCGTAGGAGATTGCATATTTCACGACTAAGTACGTAACTGCGGCTGCGAAAACGACAGCGGAAGGCGTCAAGTAATAGACAAATCTATCATAGGGAAGCAGTATGCCAAAAATGTAGGACTGGGAGAAAAACAATGGAACAAGTAGACATAGACACAGTAAAACGTAGAAGTCTAAATCCTCCTTTCTTTTGCTGGTGTAGAAGGTTAAGGGGATTCCTAGAAATGCGAACACTACTATGAAACCGAAACTCATGATGAAAACGTCAAACGTCACTCGCCAAGTAAGGTTTAGGTACGTTTTTACACCGAAAAAGGTGTGACTTATGAACACATTGATGTAAGGCAAAATTATTGGGATGTACCATAATGTGAAGGCCATTGAAGCTCCGAGAACCGCGAGTATGAAGGTCTTTGTGAGGGATCTTCGAAAAATGATCAGGGCGCTAAGTGTGTAGGCTATTAAAATTGCCATAGTTAGGAATGTGGCAAAGTGATGGGTTAGAACTATGGAGAAGGCTGCAAGAAACGCTATAAGTTTGTCGGTTACACGATCCCTTTTCGAGGACATATAAAACAGAAGCATGTACATGTACATTATGCTTAGAAGACTTGGATAGCCGCCCCAAAAGTTGATCTCGTATATGGGGAAACATAGTAGCAGAAGCGACGAAGACGTGATGCCCACGTTTTCATTAAAAAGCCTTGTGCCCAAAAGGTATACTGAAAACACCAGCAGCCAGTTAAAGGCAACTGTCAAAATTTTCATTAAAACAAGGACGTGTTCGAAACTGTATGCACCCGTAAAGATTATGCATTCTGCCAGAAGCACACGGTAAAAGGGCGGATACCAATCATTTATAGAAAGCGAAATCATTCCAGAATTCAATATATAATATGCTTTCGATAGGTGAACGGCAGGGTCGTTTCCGAGAATGAAGCCGTTCGAAGATAACAGTGTATAGAACAGAAGCGCCGTTAAGATGGAGAAAAGCGGCAGAAAAATTTTCATGTGTTTTTCCGTCCGCATATTCTTCCCGTTGGTTTACCCGTTTTGTTCTCGAACTTTAAAAATCGCCACTCTATCATTTATATATACAAGGTTAAACATGGGGTCGTTTGTGAAACGTTCGATGGGGTATGTTTCACGTTGGAACGCGATAAAGGTGATTCTGTTAAGCCGTATTACTTCGCGGTAGTCGAAGGTTTTGATGGACATATTTGAAGGCTCCTTGTTCCTCCAGGAGCAAGCCATATAGGCTAAGAGGCTTTTTATATGCTCGCTTTCAAATTTTTCGATTTCGAACCCCCCGACGATTACTTGAGCAAGCACTCCTACGTTTTCGTCTAAAAATCCTACCGTTTGTTCCAGCTGATAGATTGCGCCTCTCGCCTGCAGCAGTATTCGAACGTGTTGAATGGACGCTTCGCTGCTTAGGCTTTCTACTGACATCCGGATTATAGCAAACCTTGTATCCTTTAAAATTTCAACACGTCGCATTATGCGCAGTTGAGCATTTTCCCTCGTGATATGTACACATGCAGACTCTTCCCTTTTTTCGAAGGTCAAGCTTTTCACAGGGACAGCGGTCACAGCTACTGCCTTGAGGTTACCGTCTACCTTGTGGAAAATTATCACGTTGCTTTCGTTTAAGTAAACCATTGGATATGGTTCCAGAAACTTCGAGCAGTTTATTGACAGCATAGGATTGTATCTTCCTACGTAGCCTCCATCATCAGCTATTTCGATGAAGCCGTTATTCAAAACGAAGTTTGTTTTAAGAAGGGTTCTTGCGATGTAACATGCGTTAAACTCGTGGGGAATCATCAGAAACTGCGGTTCTGTGGATGTTAGGGTAGCCCGCTGTCCAAAGCCGGAAACCCACCACCCGTAACCGTGGTTGGATATGAAAAGGGCGTCTTCGGGGGTCTTCTCCCTAATCCATTCTATAGACTCGAATTCTTGGGGATATGTAACCTTGTAATAGTCTGCAATTGTGAAGCCCCCCTCTGGACTTGAAAAGAATGGAATGAAACCTAAAGTGTAAAAGGTTAAGGCTACCACCATGAAAAGCGAGTTAAGTTTCTTTTTGTTAACCGGAAAGCCCCTAGCATGAATTAGGGCGGCTGTGGCTTCCGCCATGAGGCTGCACGTGTAATCGGTTAAAAGTGCAAAAAACACTGTTAGTGGAAAAATGAGGAAGTGAAGGAAGCGAAGATAATCTGTGTAAAGGCCAACCCTAAAAAATTGCGTAAGGAGCGCTGGCACAAAGAGCCATAAACCGAACAATATTCCAACCTTGTCCAGAAAAGCACCTCTGCGTTTCTTGGCGAACACGAGGAATAAGAAAGATGGCACAAGCGCCAAAAATACCATGTACAATGGCACAACTCGAGTGAGGAGAATTGCCCTCTGGTTATCGCTAATAGCTCCCGTAAGCATTCCTCTCCCAACATTCTCCATGTAAACGGGGAAAACATGAACAATGAAGGGGGAGACTATCAAAACGCCGAGTATTATAGATGCAAACAAAGTGCTGCAGATCCTTCTCTCGACGGGTGATTTACCGGAGACGATAAAGTGAAGAGTTAGGAAGGGGATGGCTATACAAATGAACGTGAAAGCACTCAATGAATGGGTTATGAAAAGCGTTCCCATCAGGAGAGAGGACGTAAGCAGGGAAGTCTTGCGGGTTAGGGCTTCTCTGATGAACATGTAAAAGATTAACGGTATAATCGCCAATGTGACTACGTTTGGATAGCCACCCCACGACACCATTTCAATGTCATACCTTGATAAGGCTCCGAGAAAAGCCGCTGTGATGGAGGCTACAGGTAATTTCCAAAAAGACCTTGTTAGAAGAAAGGCACAAAGCACGATAAGAGAGGAGAATAAAACCGCGACCATGCACTGCGCTATGTAGGCAGGCATTCCAGTAAACAGCCAAACATAAGCCACAAAAATGTGGAAGCCAGGATGGGTTAGTGAAGGGCCACCTCCCATGTGGTAGTGGTTCCACACAAAATTTCCATTTTTCAAAACTATGGAATTAATAATACTGTTGTGCAACCCAACGTCTGGTCCGGGTGGATACCCCCCGTTTTGTAGAATAATAAGCACTCGATAGATTACGGAGAAGACAAAAATACCCAGTACCGGTAAGGTTTCATTCCGCTTGCTTAATGTTTCAGCCATTTACCACGCCTTTGCCCATTTTGGGTAATAAACCTTAAATTCTACAGTATTTATAAAGCACGCTGAAAGGGGTATGCGAATGTCTTGGCTTAAAGCTATGCTTGAAAAGGAACCGCCTGAACCAGAGAAACCCATAGGCACAGTCGTTATTGGAAACTTGGAACCAGACCTCCACGACACCCCAAAAGAAATGGTGAGAAAAGCCCTAAAAAGGGCTGGCTTCAAAACAGTTGACCTCGGCAAAGCCGTCCCAGCCCAAACTTTCGCGTCAAAGGCTAAAGAGGTAAACGCCGACATAATCGCCGTTTCAGTAAACACAAAACCAGCGAAGGATAATCTTCCAAAACTTGACCAAGCCCTTACAGAAGCTGGACTGAAAGGCAAAGTCATCCTAATGATTGGAGGAGCAGCTGTGAAAAAGGAGGATGCTGACGCAATAGGAGCCCTCTACGGAAAAAGCAAAGAGGAAGCCGTAGCTATAGCCAAAAAAGCCATCGAGGAAAGAAAAAGTTAGCAGTTTAAAGGGAGAAAGGATGTTCAAGTTCAAAACTCCTCAACAAATTTTTGAAGTTGGAAAAGTGAAAGTTGGAGGACAGCCTGGGGAGCTTCCAACAGTCCTCATAGCCTCCATATTCTATGAAGGTCAGAAAATAGTTATAGACGAAAGTAAAGGCGAATTCAACGTTAAAGAGGCAGAAGCCCTACTAAACAGGCTGGAAGAGCTGAGCGATTTAACAGGCAACCCCTTCATGCTAGACGTTGTCGGGACTTCAGAAGAAGCGTTCAGAAAATACATAGACTTCATCTCAAAAATCACTGAAGCTCCATTTCTCATAGATGCCATAAGCCCGAAACTCCGCCTTTCTGCATCCAGATATGTTAAGGAAGTGGGTTTAACGGAAAGGGCTGTGTACAGCTCCATAAACAAGGGAAGCCCTGCGTCAGAACTTCAGCAGATTAAGGAAACTGGAATAAAAGCAGCTATCATATTGGCTGAAAATCCCGCAGATAACAGCACGGAGGGTAAGATAGCGGCTACGGAACAAGCCCTCGCCCGTGCAAGAGAAGCTGGAATAGAAAAGTTTCTGATAGATACGTCAATACCAGCTTTTGGGCCAAATATGGGTTCAGCGGTGAGAGCCATCTATTACATAAAGGAGAAGTTCGGCTATCCCACGGGAATTGGAACGGGAAACGTTGTCACGACATGTGGATGGGTTAAAGTTAACTTCCCCAAAGAGGTTAGGAGAGGCTGCGACACTGCTACAAACGCCATAATGCAGACTATGGGTGCGGATTGGTTGATGTTTGGGCCTATTGAAAGA
>Ga0209183_1000392_pt1 | contig 18360 bp, 16 predicted proteins | sample LHCtaG_2_FD_184120 | JGI IMG/M metagenome (GOLD analysis project Ga0209183, IMG submission 184120) | Hot spring microbial communities from Little Hot Creek, USA to study Microbial Dark Matter (Phase II) - LHC4sed_replicate (SPAdes)... | ecosystem: Environmental > Aquatic > Thermal springs > Hot... | reverse complement strand
ATAAGGTTGAGGTTGAAATTGGTGAAGGAGAATAATAGCGTAGAAGTCACGGCGTTGGTGAACAGCGGGTACGAAACACTCGAACCAGAGATACTTGTACCATCAAGCGTTGCGAGAAAACCTATCCCTGTATCCCCAACTCCCACAAGGAGCAACGGTGAAAGAGTATAGACTTGCAGATGGCAGTTCTTCAAAACTCATAAAGATATCGAAAAACAATCTCCGTCTATGCCTTAGAAGAAGATAGAGTGGTCGGCCCGGTTGAGTCTTCGTTGACTATAGCTGAGAGAGCTGAAGAACCTCTTATCAGTGATAAACTCGCCGGTAAGCTGGGGATCGTTGCTCTAGATTTCGGGGAGGGGCTCTGGTGTTTTAAAGACGAAGTTGGCAGGCTTACGAGGAAGTCGAGATGATACTTCAGTACAATTATTTCTTACGATTTTTAGAGAAATTTTAAGCTTCACAAACTATTAGCCCATAGAATATGATGCATCCTCTATGCTTGAAGATACGGCCGCAACGAACGATGACGCATCGCATAAGCGTTCATAACATTCCTTCATTTTGAGTCAAATGCTCAAAGTTAATCCATATCCACTCCACTTATTCTTGTTCAGCATAATCTTAAGATCTAGCTATCATGATTTAGACATGTCAAAGCCTCTGAGATATTGGGATATGATAGCTTCTGCAGCAACTGTCACCGATGCAGACTCTGTAACTCTGACATATGAATGATTTTCTAATTGGTTAAGTGGTCACATTATATGAGTTGAAACTTAAGCCTAGCGATGGAACGGAAACACCTTTTCCTATTTAGATAGGCCATAGACGATGTATCTGAACAACGTAATATGTCATGCCATAGATGTGGCCGCATCTCGTAAATTGGAATAGATGCTGTCAGCCACCCTCTTCTTCAAGGATATTGGAGAGATTACTGAAGCTGCAATTGATATAGCTATGGCCGCTATAGATGGTATAATTATGAGAGTCTTAAGAATAAGTTAAGATTCTTTGCTTCCGAGCCTAATCTTTTACGCTCATCCTATGATGCAACATTACCCTCTCCTCGAGAATACCTAAGAATCTTTCAACCTCAGTATGAATTAAAGAGGGTGAAATTCCTGGTCGACTTTTAGTATATCCTAACCTGAAGATTTAGTACCATCATGGTATAGTATACGGTATTGGTGGGCAACACATGATACATATGTCCTTAACTCAGCCGATAACGGAATATGAATATTCAGTTTTGAAGGACATAGTCCCAGAGAAGCAAGTCAAGAAGGATATATTGAGATTAGAGTATCTACTTCAAGAGACACTCCCCGGGACTCCCGTTGGAAGAGCAATCTTCTCAGTACCTAATGAGATTTTAGTATACAGGTTCAAGTAAGAGTCGAGTTCAGACCAGAATGTAATAATTGTTATATACAGGTGATTTTAAAGGTTGGAGAATCTGTTGCATCAGAACCACCAAGATATCAGACCTATACTAGTACAAGGCATTGAAGGGTGCTGAAGCATGTAGAGAGGAAAGACTACCATTCCAATCCGGGATGGTTATTAGGAGGAGACCTTGAATGAGATACCTAGAATGCTTAATCTAGCAGTTGAGAGGGCTGTAGCTGCTGAGTTCTCTGACTTAGTTGAGGTGTCTAGAGTTAAGAAGAGGTGCAGAGCAAGTTCTGGCAAAGATGGAGAGGAACAAGGTTATGGAGTGGCTTGCAGAAGCCCGGAGGGACTCGTCTATAGTTATACGTACAACTGCATGCCCAATATATACTCTAATCTTGAAGAAGGGGGATATCAAGACTAAACATTTCTCATCAGATGTTTTGAAGAGAATACCATACTATGATAAGGAATGCGCAGCAGGCATGCCAAACGGCTAATTACAATACTTCCAAATGGAGGCATCATCCCATGCATGCTACTACAGATCAAACTCGGAAACATTAGAGAAAGAAACATAGTTGATATACGGGAAGACTCGCCAATCCTAGCGAGGTTGAGAGCTAGGGAACAGCTGAAGGGAGAATGTGGAAGACACAGGTTTAGGGATGTATGTGCGGGATGTCGTGGAAGAGCATATGAACCCGTAAGAGACATGCTATCAGCAGACCCTGGATGCTGGATACCGTAGACTGAGATATCAATAATATGGGCTAACAGTATCCAGCGATTCTCCGACGGATTTCCATAGGCTTAGGCGAAGATCACATCATAATAAACTCAGCAAGAAAGCCTATGAAGATCGAGCATAAAGAGAGCCATCTAAGAACAGTATATCATTATCGTTCATGTTTGAAATAGCCTGCTCTGCTAACTCTAACTCTAAGATTCTCACTAACAGGAAATCCAATACCTCGACTTAGCGGATACATAAATCTACAAATACTCTTTAATGTCTCAGGGATATTTCTCGCGACAAGATAGAATGAGGCAATCATGATGGAGCCCCCGTTATCTAACCTATATCTAATGAGTCAACTTCTCTGCAAGATCACTCTCCAACAACCCCTTTTTCCATGGAACACACCATTTGGCCCTGCATAATTAGACAGACCATGAGTCCCCGAGACTACATGGCCATGGATATGGCTTCAGGAAGATTCTGGATTCTATCTCGCAGACTCTCCTACAGTTTTTCAGAGGAGATGGAATCCTCAAACCCAGAAGCTGCATATTTCCATCTGACTCATTCAGAAAGCTTGCCCATACTCAGCATCTTTACATAGACTATAAACATTCATCTCTTCCCTGGGCATTCTCCCCAGCCACCACCCAAACCTTCTCAACTTCCCTTAACGTCTCGTCGTCTCCTAAAACCTCGATCCTCATCAGGTACTCTTTAAACCTCCCCATATCTAAGCCCGCCCTCGAGGCCCTCTCAAGATACTCTCTTAGAAGATCAAAGTACGCTTCTCCGTAAGCCTCGTTCCTAACCCTGAGCTCAAGCAATCTAAACAGTAGATCCTGGTCTGCGGGCTTGGCTTTAGCCCTACCCAAACCCCTCCTACAGACTATCTTAAACCGCATCTTTTCTTCCTCTCCCACTATTCTGAATACTCTCCTCACTTCCTATAAACCACCCAAGCTTTCCCGCAGGTATGAGGTCTCTTATCTCCATGACCTATATCTCTCCGTGAGTCCACGATTACCGCTAGAGTCAGCAGTAAGAGCATGCTCTCGCATGGTACTCCAAGCATCTTGAATACGGCGAAAGGTACCCTGAAACGCTTCACCAATCCCTCCCACCCTCTCCACTAGGGTTCTCCTTCCCGGGCTTCGGAGTCTTCTTAACACTCTTAAACATCCTGAAAATAACGTAAACCGTTCCAATGACCATTGCCGAGACCCCAACTACTGCCATCGCTACGGGGTCTTCGAGGATGCCTCCAGACTTCTCCTCAGCATGCCTAGTCTTAGGCTCAACCACAACATTTATCTCAACCCTCTCGCCTCCGACAGCTATGAGTAGCTTTCCAGAGCCCCTCGCATCAGGCGATGCCGAGACCCTGAACTCTGCCTGGACTGGGCACATGGGCTTAACATATACCCTCTCTCTAAGTGCTCCAGCCCACAGCCCGTCCAACCCTTCCGGCAAGATGCTAACCCCCAGCTCCCCGCCATACCCGTTCAGGGGGTTGAGCGTTACAGCCACAACCCTCTCCGTCCCATTCTGGAGCTCTAGGATGTCTGGCGCCTGAATGCTTAGAGATGGCTTCTCATGCCCCAGGTCTCTGTATAGCAGTATCCTCCCCCCGGCGGTAATCAAAGCCTCGTTATCCGAGAGCCACGCAATATCCGTTACCTCTCCGGGAGCTTTGTATGGTAGCTGCTGTATCCTGTAGCCGTCCCAGAAGTATAGGCCTCCATCAACCCCTCCTATCAATGCGTATGCTCCGTCAGGCTTCACAGCCGCAGACTTCAGCTTCTCACCGCCCGGAGCCCTGTAGTAGGATGTCTTCCCATCCCTGTATGCTGCCAGCCCTATGTCCCCGACGGCCACCAGACCACATGGGATCTTGTCCAATCCCTTCATAGTCCCATCGACCTTCACCGTCTCGGCAGACTGCGATGAGAATACTACCAACGTGGATTTTCCAGCAGCTCCATAACCGTTTACAGCGTACAGCTCAGCCCCTCCAACAACTTCTCTGGACGCCATCTCGTTTACGGAGACCTCTACGAGACCCTTCTTCCCCGCCAAGAGTATGCTGTCTCCAGTAAGCCATATGTCGCTGTATCCTCCAACCGTGTAGGGAAGCATCTTGACGCCTGAATCCGTGACCAGCACTATCTTGCTCTGCGATAGCAGGGCTGCCGCACCTCTATATGTTGAGGATGCTACATAGTTCGTGGATGGGGTCTCGATGATCCTTAGTAAACCATCACTGTATGATAGGACTTTATCCCCAGCGATATATGCTACTCCAGAGTCTGCCGAGACGGTTAAATATCTTCCAGATGGTGCGAAAAGAAGCTCTACACTGTTCCTGGATACTCTTGCGTAATATCCCTTCTCGCCCACAGCGTAGACTTCTCCAGCCCTGCAAGCAATGTCTCTAGGCTTAAACAGCAACATAGCGTACGTCTCAACTCTCTCACCATCAAACCTGTAGACTGTCGAGCCCGAGGAGAGGTATAACGCATCGCATGAAGCAACCTTCTCGTAGGACCCATCCAGAACCTTCATGCTGTCGGATACCCTGTACAGCCCGTTCTTCGAGAGTCCGTAGAGAACCCCGTCAATCCATGCAAGCCTATCATACGAGGCTTTGGCAAGCTCTCCCAAAGTCTCCTCTTCGACATAATATACTTTATCCTTCACGAGTATGTATAGCTTGTCTGCTGATAGAATGTCTATAGCCCCTATCTTGAATACCGTGGATACGCCTGTCTCATGGGAGTACGCTATTATCTGCCTCGACGTCGATATGTAGAATCTCCCGCCGTATGCTTCAACGCTCTTCAAGTCCTCGTCTGATGTCTTGGTAGGCTTGAAAGTCTTCTTGTGAACGTCTATCACGACTGCTACACCCCTCTCACCGACAGCTAGACACTTCGAGCCTGCGCATGAAACGCTCAGGAGGTTTACGTCTACAGGCTTCTCAACAAGCTTCTCCCCGCCCATGTATGCAAGAGCGACAATCCCAGACTTCCCAACCGATATAACCCCTCCCTCGAATATTGCTACAGAGTTAAGGTCTGACTCCACGCTCAGCTCCGTTACCGTGAAGGAAACTGCCTCGGCCTCTATGCCGGTCAAGTTGAGAGATAGGAGGAGGGCTATAATAAAGGTGGCTACCAGAACATATAGATGCATCCTGCGCATCAATCCTCAACCATCCCCAAGACCTTGAAGCTCTCTAGATACTCCTTGTAGCCTGCCTTAGCGATCTCCTCAATGGTTAGTGGGCCACCCTTGGAGTATATCGTCTTCACAGCCCAGGCCAAAGCCTTACCTTCACTAGTCTTCTCATACTCCTGGGGTTCCCACTTCGGCGCTCCCTTACCCTCGGAAAGCTCAGAAAGCAGTCTAGGCGATAATGAACTGATGAGGGCGAGATACGGCACGGCCCCCTCTGATACCCTACCCTTAAGCTTTCCAATCGCACCCTCCAAGTCTACTATGTATACATGCTTCCTAAACATCTTCAGTAAAGGGTCGTCCATGCAGTACTGCACGTAGACTTGGAAGGGCATGGCAACGGCAAACCTGAGTATATTTTCCTTGACCAACCTCCTCATAAGCTGCTTAACCCTATCGATGTAGATTGTTCCTTTCTTCTCCAGATATATCCTCTCCCCTTTCTTCCTGGCAAAGATGAGTCCAGGCCTCCCGAGAACAAGGACAGGTGTAGCATCGGATGTGAAGACCATACGCTTAACCTTCTCGAACACCTCGGCTAGGACACCCCTACCATAATGCTTCTCACCCTCGACACAAAAGGGCCTCTGCTCGAATGTTCTATAGAATATGTCCGCCATTACCGGCGTGGGTATCCACTCTAGTGGCAGCGGAGAATCGATGAGGACGAGATGCCTCGGCGGTGCGAGTCCGCCGGTGCGTAGGTGTGAGACCGAGTCAACCTCCACACCCTTATACATTATCTTTCCCTGAGAAGTCTTCTCAAATGGCATCTCTCCCTTGGAGGTCTTAACCCCTCCAGCTTCTACCACATCCACGACCTCAGGCTTCCCTTTCTCCGTCTCCATCACTTCTACGGGCTCCCCCATCTCTACGTGCTCTCCAGCTTTCCCAACTTCTCCAACGTGCCCTGGCTCAGCCGTTTCAGCAGGCTTTGCTGGAGTCTCTTCAGACTGCTTTGGAGCTTCCACAGGTCTTTCCAAGAGACCCGGCCTAACACCCTCATCCTCCATTATGTTCTGCAGCCATGATACTACGTTGACCACCGTTAGAAGCGTTGAAACGATACTGTCCTCATCCATGCCTGGATACTTCTCTATTACGAGCCTGTTAACCTCCCTGTAGACCTCTCTTTCACTCTTACCCATCGCCCTCAAGGCTATCGAGGCCACCTCCTCATATGCTAGTCCGAGGTCTTCTATCTGCTTCTGCAGCTGCCTCGGAAGTTCATCCCACTTCACGGGTATCTCAACACTTACCGCCGGCGGCTTCGTCGACGGCATTGGAATCTGCCTGACCTCCTCCACATGCTTCTCAGCCATCCTGATTTCTTCCCCAATCTTCCTCGCCCTCTCCATTTCCTCTGCTTTACCCACTTCCTCCTTGATCGCTTCCTCCTCTATCTTGGCTTCCTCGAGTGCTTTTATAAGCCATTCAGGTGGTGTATCTGGAAGCTTTGTATCCTCCTGTCTAGCTGCCTCCTTAGAGGCCTCCCCCACTTTCTGGACTGGCGTGTGAACCGGCCTCTCAACCTTGTAGGTGTCTATCTCCTTCATCTGGGGTCTGACTCTTATCCCCTCGAATGTTTTTCCAAGCTTCTCCCTTGTCCACTCCTCTATGAATGCTAGTATCGCCTCGTAGTATTCGGGCGGGATCCTGATCCTCCCCCTGTACTCTGGGTTCGTCTTCATGAGGTAGAAGACCTTCTCGAGACCTCTTCTCTGCAGGTCAATGTTCTCTCTTATGAGACCAAGTATCTGCATCAGGGCTCTCTCACCATCCATCTCATGCCACAGTACCGGGATCCTCCTCGGATCCACAGTCTCTACATACTTCTTCGTTATCTCATCTGTCGATGGCGCCAAGTTGAATAGTGCCAGGTATGTCTTCAGGCCTAGGAGCGGTATGTTTCCAGCGTAGATGTCGGATGCCTTCGATATATAGTTGTGGGCCAATCCCGCCATGCCGGACGTCTGCGTATCCCTCAGCCTCTCAAGCTTCTCATCGTCCAGAAGCGATGCCTTCAGCTCTTCTATGCTCGCCTCCTCAAGCGATGGCTTCTTCAGGGATGTCCAAAGTATCACCTGCCAGGGAGAAATCATCGCAGGCCTCCTCCAGTCTACCACATTCTCCAGGAGCTTCTCACGTACAAGCCCTATCCTGAACTCCCTCTCATTCTTCTCAGCCCTCCTCCTATCCCTCTCCCTCTTAATCTTGTATGTTACAGCGGCTATGGATGTAATCGTTATGAATGCTGCGAAGCCCATGTACAGATCATCCTTCCTGAATCTTGTGGAGCCCCAGACGGGTATGTACGGACACCTATCTTCAGGTATCTTCCTGAACACGGCATTGACGGTTATATACTCTTGACCTAGTATTATTATGAGTTTCTCCCTGCTTCCTCCGTAATACGTCTTCTCTACTTCTTCAGGCGTTATCTCCCACCTATCGAGCTCGGCGCACCCGTAGGGCTTAGCCTCGAGGTAGAGGTATGTTCCCTGCGGGAAGGCCATTGTGGAGAAGCTCCCTATGGAGGTTGTAGCCCTTGGCCACTCCCTCGCAGGACTTCCGAACGATGGATAGTATCCAACCTCTCCGAGACCCTGCGGCTCAACCTGTATGTAGACTAGGCTTGTAGGATTGATGCCGAGCTGTCCTAGAGCTGCGGGGGCTAATGCTAGAAAGAACAATATCGTTAAGAGTATTGCTGGCTTACTCTTCACGGCTCCTCCTCCTTGACGTCTCGAAATACTTTGCAAGCCTCTTCCTAACCTCTTCGTTCTTGATGTTCTCGATATTCTTGATCATCTTCTCTGCAACCCTGGACTTCAAGTCCGAGTCCAGCATCTTTGCAACACGATCTTCGAAGTCCTCCTTATCCTCCAGTCCTCCAGAGAGTTTTAGAAGCTTCTCCTTGAATATCCTCAGCTTCGTCTCCGCGTCTACACGGTCCATCTGGGCTAGGAGGTTGCTGTAGTGTGTTATCGCCGCGTTGACGTCGCCAGCCCTCCTCCACTCCTCTAAAGCCACCCTCTCATGCTCATCGAACAGTTTACTCGACTCCATCTTCCTGAAAGACTCTAAGTCCACAGGCTTCCCAGACAGTAACTCTAGATAGTAGTCTATGGTGTCGTACCCCCTCGACCTGATAGCTATCCTCGAGACTTCTATCACGTCCTTCATGCCTATCCTGCCTATCAACCCACTAACCGCCGCCTTCACGACCATGTATGCCGCAAGCTCTCTCCTAGACGGGCTCTCAAGCTTCACAGCCGGCAGGGGACCGTCTCCAAGCTTGACAATCTTCCTCCCGAGAAGCCTTGCCGCGTAGCCGTATACCCTGGCAACGTCAGGCCTGACTGTTTCCCCGAGTATCACCAGGCATGCATCTCCTATCTTGGCTGCGGCGCTATCCGCATCCCTCTCAGAAGCATTTTCTACAAGTATGTAAGGCTTCCCCGTGACCTCCTGCTCTATAAGCCCAGCCCACTCTGCAACCTTCCTCCTAACGTACTGGTCTGCTCCAACAAGGGCTATGGAGCCCCTCTTATCCAATTCTCTGAATACAGCTCTAACTTTCACCGGGCTCCAGACAGCGTTCCTCACTGCTGTAATCTTAAGCTTCCCGGAGAGTACTGCGCCTCTAAGCCTCTCCAGGACTTCTCCGTCAAGGCTTTCCATCAAAGCTTCCACAAGCTCGTCCGCCTCAACCTCACCTCCAGCTGACAGCACCTCCATTAAGTCCAACTTCCTGACCTCCTCCAACTTCTTCCCTACTTCCACCTCTTTTATAGATTCCACCTCCTCCAGCTTCATCGGCTTATACTCTTCTATGTTCTCCGTCGCCTCCAGATAAAGCCAGTCTGGGAATGGTATGTTCTCCGGAAGCCTCATCTCTTCACGGCTCATGCTTGATGTTGGCTGCGTTCCCGATGATATAGCCGATATTATCTCTTCGGGACTGGCCTTCCTGATCCTCTCTTCTATAATCCTCCTAGCGCTGCCAGTCTTACCACCGGTCTCCATCCTTGACAGAACCCTGTACCCCAGGTATCCTATTCCTCCAAGCCCTGCCGGGAGAGCCAAGAGTATAGAGTAGACCAGCATTGGCTGAGAGACTAACTGGCTTAACTGTGGCCACATCCCAGTACCCTTATAGCTATCAGCCACGTATTCTAGGAGCGGGTATATTATTGGCTTTAGAGGTGACTCTAGAGCCCACGAGTACGGCTTCTCCTCGTACCCGATAACTATGCTTCTAGGCCCATCCATTATGAATGATGTCCGCCTGGGCTCCGATATCCATCCTCTCTCAGTCTCCTCTACGAGGACTATTATGTCTGCCTTCAATCCTTCGGGAATCCACCTCTCTACAGAGCTCCCTAGACTGCAGTATTCACCGTTTATCATTACCGGTACAATCTCTGGCGCAGTACTCCTGACCACCAGCAGGTACTCCTTCTGGTATCCGACCTCAACCCTGTCTAAGAACTCTCTAGGTATCTTCGAGCCGACGGGTAGCGTTATATTCATAGGCTTGATTGTTAGGTGCACTGGCTTAAGCCTCTCGCCTGGTGAGAGGTCTACTATGGGCGTGTAGAAGACTGTGAAGTCTGAGTAGTGGTACCACAGCTCCATGAACCTCATATACAATGTGTACAGGGCTTTAACCGTCGTATCCTCCTTCACCAGCACCTTCAGTATAGGCTCTCTCGAATCGTATCCCTCCCAGCCTACAAACACGTATCTGGCGGTATCGTTGATGTATATGTCTCTTGGAGCCGTAACCGCTACCTCCTCCCCAACCGGTACGAGCTTTACGTCTTCCTGGAACCTCGATACGTTTGCTGTAACCTTCAGGAATGCATGAGTCCTCCCACCTACAACCTCTCCTCCAGGCTTAGCCTCGCCAACCCTGACGAACACAGCCTTGAAGTATGCATCTGAGAATAACGTTAGAGTTACTGGATTGTTCAGGGAGCCGTTCAAGCCTCCTAGGTCTGAGACCCAGTATGCGAACCTGCACCCGGCGGCCTGCTCAGCATATATCTGGACCATTGTCCCAGCTCTATACGTGTAGTTTTCCCCGGAGGGCTCCGCATACACTCTCCCGCAATCCCTGGGCTCCAGGTCTAGTTTAAGCTTAGCCTCTTCCATCTGGGCTGATGTGAGTGGAATTAATCCTGTATATGTGATGAGCATTAGCAATATTATAGCTAGCATGGCTGGCTTCTCCGTATCATCCACCTCCAGTTACCGGGCTCACCGCCTGAGGAGATATGCCGAACATCGCCGCGGTCATATTCTGCATGTATGGAAGCGTCACCACCGCCAGTATGAATGATGCTGCTGCGAGGCTCACCCTCCAAGTCCCGTATGGATGGTGGTCTACAGCCCTCCCCGCTATCAGCGCCGTTACTACTGCTCCCTCCAATGCAAGTATCATAGCCATGTCAAGTCCCATCGCTATGTCTTCAGGCTTAGCCAATGATAGGGGCATCCCCATAGCGCTCATCTGTCCTATCGGTGCTATCAGGAAAGCTACATTCATGAGTAGTGCTGCTGAGAATGATACTATGAAGGGTATTCCCATCGCCGTGTACATGTAGAGCTTCACGGAGCCCCTAGCCCTGCTCTTTGCTCCGAGATGCGTTCTGAGGAGGTCTTCTATCTTCTCGAAGAGCTCAGGGTTTCCACCTCCGCTCTCCTCAGCCTCCTCGAGCAGGGTGAAGACTGTCCTGACGAGCCAGCTCCCATGGTCTCTCGCAGCCTCGCCTAGGCTTGCAGCCATCCTAACTCTTCCGTAAACCCTCTGGAGGAATTCTCTGAAGCTCTGGGGGTAGGGGTTTGATAGGCATTTCTCTAGGCTCTGACCTATAGTGTATCCAAGCTTCCTGTACTCTGCTACGTCCCTGACGAATCTTGGCAGGGCTTGCTCAGCCTCCTCAACCTCTGATACTTGCTTCTTCATGGAGTAGTATATGGCTAGGCCTGCGATGAGAACACCTGTAGAAACCGTTACACTGTTTATGTAGGGTATATCCTGGAGCATCGTAGAGGTCTGGGGAAGCATCCGGAATACTTGGATTGCTAGCGGAGGCATCCCCGCCAGCAGTAACGATAGCGGTATCGTTTCAGGCGTATCGTACCTGTCAGGTATCACGGGGTCTGAGCTTCTAACGACGGCGTAGACCATTATGGACATGGCGGGAACCACCGCTACTATGGAGAACAGCATCAGCTGTAGGCTGAACTGGCTGAAAGCTATGCTTACAACACCTATCCCCAGCGGGAGTATCATGAATATTATCGCTAAGGCCTCTCCCAGCAGGCCTATCATCTTACTGTACCTCTCCCATGAGTCTTCAAGGGACTTAAGGAATGATTTAGCGTAACCCTCGAGGGTTACAGCTACGTCCCCGCCGCTCCTCCATACGCTCACTGCTCCAAGCAACATCATCTTGAGCTCCCTCAGGGGATGCTTCTCCGCGAGTCTCATCAGAGCATCCGTTACGCCTATTCCTAGGCTTACATCCCTCTTAACCCTGCCCGCTTCCCTAGCCATCTGGGGCATTACGTCCTGAGCCTTCGAGACCTTCAGGAACGCCGTGTAAAGCGTGAGGCCTGCCCGTGAAAGTATGCTTGCAAGGGTTGCGAAGAACGGCAGCTCCTTCGAGGTTTTCTGAAGCCTCTCCCTAGCCTTGTCGTAGACCCCTACATATACGCCGATAGATGGAGGTACAGCTATCGGTGCAGCGAACAGTACCGCCAGCGGCCCGGGGCTCCACCCAGAGATGAGGTATGTGGCCACGATTCCCAAGCAGTAAAGAATGCATGTTACAACTAGTACCTGGAGGTGGTATGCAACCCTGTAAGATACCTTCAAGGGGTCTACGTATAAGCCTGCTTCCTCAGCCTTACTCATCACCTTCTCCTCCAAGCTTCTGATGAAGCTTCTCGGTGCTTCAGGGTTCAATGCGAGGCATACGATCAAAGCTATGACTAGGAATGCAACAGGGGTCAAATGTATTATCTGGCCGGGGCCTAGAAGCTCGGTGTAGAGTATGTATGTTGTTGCGGAAGCCATTATTGAAGACAGCCACAGCACTCTATCGTCCACTCACCTTCTCCTCCCGAGCTCTTCTCTCTGGAGCTGGTCTGGCTGTCTCAACCCTGTAGAATGCTGCCGCCGCCCTAGCCGCTAGGCTGTGGAAGTCAGTCTTGTTCTCCTCTATGAACCTAGCCCTCCTGCCTATATCGTTGAGTATCGTCTCCCTGCTCAGCCCAAGCGTCCCGGAGAGCAGCCGGAGCCTCGGGCTCGAGTCCCAGAGCTCCTCAAGGCTTGACGGGGTGAAGGCGTCTGTCTCTGGCTCCCACCTAAAAACCTCAGCTATCTCCACCCCCTCCTCCCCCGGTGTGAACTCAGCTATCTTTACAACCCTCCTCTCTATGCCTAGGCCTCCTGGAAGCTTTACAGGCTGAGTTACTGCGCATCCCCACAGGAGGTCTATCGCAGACCTCTCGATCCTCATCGTCAGGAGCCTTACAAGCAATGCATCTGGATCCTGAGCATGTATGCTCGTCATAGCTCCATGACCCGTTGTGCTGCTGAACAGAAGCCCTACGAGCTGCTCTGGAGTCCTAACCTCTCCAACTATTAAATAGTCCGGCCTCATCCTCATAGCCATTGCTACCAGGTCTTCTATCTTTATCTCGTACCTCGACTCTATTATCGTGAAGCTACGCCTAGTGGTCATTGCAGTCCACCTCCAAGTCGGAAGCTGCAACTCGTATGTGTCCTCTATCGTTATGTATGATAGTCTGGGATCCAGCACTCCCAGGATGGCATTCAGTAGCGTTGTCTTCCCGCTCCCTGTCGGCCCGGCTGCGAAGAATATCCTCTTCTGCTCCGCAACATACCACAGGTATGCAGCCATCAGGGATGTGAGGGTGTTCCTTGATACCAGGTCTGAGAGTCCAAGGGGCTTCCTCGGAAACTTCCTTATCACGAAGCTTGACCCTCCCCGTGTCACTTCCCTTCCTATAGTCGCCGCAAACCTCATCCCCGACTGGTGGTCAGGGGTTGGAGGCGGTAGCTGGGCGTCCACATAGGGTACTGCTGTAGATATCCCTCTCCCACCCTTATACGCTATCCTCCTAACGAAGTCTGCCAGGGCGTCCTCGTCCTCGAACCTTATGTTTGTCGTAAGCCATCCGAGCCTTCCAAACTTTCTATGGGCTACTATCACGGGCTGCATCAGACCAACGCATTTTACATCCTCTATATCGTCGTCCAGCACCAGTACGTCTATTGGGCCGTAGCCTGCAACCTCCCTGTTCAGATAGTACCTGACCTTCGCCAAGTCAACCCTTCCTGCCAGGCCTAAGTCTCCAGCAGCCTTCTCAAGCCTAACAGCTATAGCTGAGAGGATGTTTGAGGACTCCTCAGGCTTCATCTCATATATGAGCTTCCTGAGGATGTATGCGTACAGTAGCTCCTCCTCACCCGTCATCGCTGGCTCGCTGACGATGTACAAGCCCTCGCCCGTAGCCTCTTTCACGGCTATCCTAACCCTGGCCACACCTATGCTGTATGTTGCGAGTGTTCTGCCCTCGCCCGTATCTGCTAGGACCATCGGCGTCGCAGCCCTGCCGGCTAGGATGTCCTTAAGCGTCTGGTATATCTCCTGAGCTGTTATCTTTCCCTTAGGCTTGGCAGGCTTAGCTCTAGCCTTCTTCTCAGCCCTAGCCTCTACTTCCTCCACTATCTCCTCCTCAGACAAGGAGCCTCGCCTCCATGAATGCCCCAACCATCAAGAATAATACTGAGTAGAACGACACTTTCCAGAACCTGTTGTAGGATGATTCCACGGAGTAGGGTGTTCTAGAGTTTAACGCAGCCTTCATACCTACGGCTGCCAGGCATGTTATCCCAGCTATCTCCGGAGCCATGAAGTCTATGAATCCTGCAATGCTTGTAACCAGGCTTATGACGAATCCGTTGAACCCAAGTATCAAGACTGGTGGAAGAGGTACAATATATCTGAAGTAACTTCTCCAGCTCAACTCAGGGTCGTACCTCCTGCCAGCCTTCTCCATGAACCGTGGAGTTATCTTCCTCTGCCACAAGACTGGAAGCAGGGGTGTGACCGCGGCCCCGAAAGCTGTAACCATGTTTGTAAACAGTATGCCGATGGCCGTAGAGAGGTATCTCACAGAATCCCAATAGAAGATGTATTTCTTTTGTTGCGGTGCTACAACTTCAACAGCTTCAGCTATCATCTGGACAGTCTGTGAGACGGCTTCAGCCCTTGCAACGGTTGCCCGGGCTGGAGCTGTCTCCATAACCATGCCTAGAAGAACCTTAGGGTTGACATTGAACGTATAGATGTATATGTAGCCTGATGAGAGTCCTGCTAGGAAGACCCCGACAGATATAATCAATGCTAGAGTATAGCTCCTCATATCCACGGCACCTCCCCCAACCCAAGGTTGAGCATGATGTCCAAGAGCCAGTCAGGCTTAACCGGGAACCACATTATGAACCATAGTATCTGTAGTGCTAGTATAATCTTCAGTATCAGTCTCAGACCGTTCCTCTCGAGGATCACTGGAAGGGCTACAGCCATCAGTATCGATACCTGTAGGAAGTAGAAGCTGTACACCCATCTATGGTATATGTATGCTAGAGCCATGAGTGAGCCGTATGTTACCACCGTCCATGCAATGAACAATGCCTCCAGGGATGGGTTGGGTATGGGCCTTCTATCCCTTACGAGCACGTAAGCTAGAGGTATGAGCAACCATATGCTCCACCAGAGCGGCGATGAGACGCCCCAGAATGCTACTGGATGCCATCCTGGAGGTTGGACGGTTACAACATAGAATGCAGACGGTTGCCTGGCTATCGGAGGTATAATCCATGACAGCGGCATCTCGACAGGCTTCGGGTCCTGGAACACCAGTCCTGAATGGTATCTAAGTATGAAGTCTAGGTGGTGTAGAGGTGTCGGGAAAGCTCCACTCCATGCATCGTAGACTCCGAGCCCGAGGAGGAATATTATCGAGGATGGGATAACGATCTTTCTAACAACATTTTTAGCCCTGTCGATGAGGTCGCTTATCCTCTCACCGTTTATGACGGGGTATGCCATCTCTATTGCTAGTACCGCCGGTATGACTAGTATGGATGATGATTTCGAGAGCATTGCTAGGCCTAGGGGTATGCTTGATAGAAGCCACCTACCCGACACATACAGGTATAATGTGAGCATCATGAAGAACAGTGCTGGAGGGTCGAGTATAGCGAGTCCAGATACGTTGAAGAATGTTATGTCGGTTAGCAGGAGTAGCTGGGCTAGGATGAGTATCCTCAGGTTCTTCATGAACCTGTATGCTAGGAGCCCCGCAATGAATACCGTTGATGCTGAGAAGAGTACGTTAAATGTTCTCCAGCCCCACGGATTGTCCCCTAGCAATGCTATGCCAAGCCATATTATCATCTTAGATAGTGGTGGATGCTCAAGGTTCACGGCTCTCTCTCCGAGCATTATACGCCTTATAGCGGGCAGGTAGTGTGCCTCATCGAATATGAAGCCGCATCCCTCGAACCCACCTCCGGGGTTTATGCATTCCATCGGGGACCTGCTAGGCCAGGCCACCGGCGCAAGAGGAAACCTCACGGCTAGGAATATTAATGGTGTAGCCATCATGACTATCGTAGGGCTTCTCAAGAACATGTTGAACAGATTTGTTTTAAGCATGCTAGGGCCCACCACCTGCCATGCTATGCACAATTCACGCTGTAGTAGCCGAGGATCCACCACATCGTGTTAGTCGATGTAGAGACAACTGTCGCCCAGACCGTCCATAGACCGGGAGTGGTGCATCCTGTAGATAATGTGTAAGTAGATACGCTGACAGTCCATAACGTGAGGGTTACCGTACTTCTTGTTAGTATGCATCTATAGTCTGTGGCAACAATGCTGCTTGTTGTCACAGTAACTGTTGATGTAGGCGCCGTTACTGTAATCGTTTGCGTCGTAGAGGGTGTGGTCTTCGTTACAGTGACTGTTGTTGTGGTGGGGGTTGTTCTAGTTGTAGTGGTAAGTGTTGTTGTAGAAGTGTAGGTCTCCGTTATAGTTGTTGTAGGAGCTGTCACGGTTACAGGCGGCTCTGTCACCGTCACCGTTATGGTTATGGACGATGTTTTGGAAAGACTCGTTGCCACGCCCACAATCATTAAAATTGTGAGAACTAGGATTAGGCTCCTCCTTTTAAGTAGCTTCTCGTGGATTGAGACTAGAAAGAGCGTTATGAGGAAGCCGCCCACATATGGAGCGTAGAAAAGACGGTTGGGCTCTATGTAAATAGCAGCACCATAAACGGATGCAGGACATGCTGTGCATTTACATGTTGTACGTTCGATAAGGCTATGTGAGGTGGTCGGAACAGTAATCGTCGCCCAAACTGTTTTATATCCTTTTGTAAACGTGCAACTGGGGGTTGTGTAAGTGTATAAGGTTTCGGTTATCACTACGGTGGAATGCGTAACCGTGACCGTGCCGGCTATATAGTGACCTGTTGTAAGAGTCCATTGGGTGCAGCTGGTTAATGATCTAGTAGTTGTAGTAGTTGTTGTTGGTGTAGTAGTAGTCTGAGTTACACTCATACCTGAGGTTATCGTTGTAGTTGATGTTGAGGTGGCAGTTACGCTAGTAGTTGTTGTAATGGTTTGAGTGGCTGTTGTAGAAGTGGTTTTCGTAATTATGGGGGTAGTAGTTGTCGTTGGAGTGGAAGTTATGTATGTTAAAGTTATGTCTTCATCGCCAGCTTCACCACCTCCACCACTTCCAGCCGGGTTCTCATAGATTGATGTAAACCTATTCCCAAGACGGGTATGTAGAATTATAAGCCCAATCTCCTGCCTCATCCTATACCAGTCCTCATCATATTGCGAGAGCTCCAGCATCAAATCTGAAGGCTTCATAAACCTTATCTCAGTAGCATAAAGTGTTAACGGGGGGTCGGCGCTCCTCTCATATAAAACGTTCCCACCCCTGTCTAACACCACAATGTATGTGATCTCCGAAGTCCCCGACCAAGCATTCTTAAGCTGGATCCTTACAGGATATCTTACTGATCCGCCTTCCCTCACAACTTCTTTCATTATCACCAGCTTTATAACCTCCCTACTCTTCTGCATCAAACGTTCAACTTCCACATTTTCAGATATTATAGATGTTGAGTATAGAGACACTACCAAAAATGCAATTGATGCAGTAAAGATTATGAGTGCAGCCATTAATACGGCTAGGCTTGAAGATACCCCTCCACCCCTCCCGGCTAGGGTAATTCCACCACTCATTCTCTCACAAGCCCTCTGCCAAGCGGCTTGTGGTCAAGCCGCCTTGGCGGGCTTACTCTATCTACTTTAAGCCGACCATTACTGAACGGCGCTCCGGCATGTTAAACTATACAGTAGTGCTGTATATGTTGCTACTATGGTTTGGAGAGAAGCCTTGGTCGCCGTGTTATATATTATTCCGAATAGGCATGACGTAGTAATCTGTTTCGTCGTCGTGGACGTTTGTATAGGCCTATCTATTACGGTTATAGTGGTCTGCACCCCTCTACATCTTGTCTCCGTCGATAGGACAGTAGAGGTTACTGTTGAAGTTACTGGAGGGGCGGTTGATGTTATAATAGAGGTAGTAGTAACGGTTACTGTCGATGTTGTAGTGGCAACGGTGGAGGGTGCGGCGCCTGTGGAGGCCGGCATCTTTCCCACCACTAGTAAAGCTAACAGTGCTATCAGTATGAAGGGCAGCCCCCTCCTATTCGACAACATTCCATAGCTTGGAAGCAAGGTGAGGGCTAAAATTATAGTTGTAAAATATTGGATGTATTCTGGGGCTTGGTGGGTGCCTGCTGGGCATACCCCGCATACTGCGCACGTCACGTCCCCTATCTTCGAT
>Ga0209183_1000391_pt1 | contig 18464 bp, 16 predicted proteins | sample LHCtaG_2_FD_184120 | JGI IMG/M metagenome (GOLD analysis project Ga0209183, IMG submission 184120) | Hot spring microbial communities from Little Hot Creek, USA to study Microbial Dark Matter (Phase II) - LHC4sed_replicate (SPAdes)... | ecosystem: Environmental > Aquatic > Thermal springs > Hot... | reverse complement strand
GCTCCAACAAGTATCGGGAGCCTATCATGCCCGCCTCGCCCTCGACAAGAGCGCTCAACGCATTCCGTTCATCGGTGGAGCCCGGCCTCGGCAGGCTGAAGTATTCACCCTGAAGGATGTGCATTAGTTCATGAGCAAGAATCGAGCCGGCTTCAACCCTATAAGATGGATCGAAGAACTCCTTCACTACGTATATCGTGTGGTCGGCCGCGCCGGCTATCATATAGCCGCTCACCCGAACCTTAAACTCGGTTAAATTGAAGTCATCAGGGACTATGAAGAGGGATTTTAGAACCGCCTCCTCGATCCTGACCTGTGTAGTGTTTAGGCCTCCCACGCCCCAGTGCTCCATAACCCAATCCCTCGTGAGGACAATTATTTCAACATCCTCCTTGAGGCTCAGCCCACGACGCGACTCAACCCAATCCCTCACATATTGTAGGAGTTCGCGGACAGCCTTCTCATACTCCTCATCCGAGATTATTGTGGCCTCGGGCTTTGAGACTAGAATCGTCTCCGTTACTATTATGGTCTTTGCCCCCACCTGGCCTTGGGAGAGGAGATATGAGAATGTAAATGATGATGCCGCTGTGATTATCAGGATTAAGATAATCCAAATTCTAGTCTTCATTAGCCGATGAACCACCTAGACTTCACGAGATAAAAAATGTTGTGTGTTACAGGTTTTTTATGCTGGAGGTGGTGGGGGCGGAGGTGGAGCCCTTTCAACAGGTATCTGGAAGAACGCGATTATCTGAAGGATTATTGCGACGAGGGCGACAATAGCGCCCACGAGGATTATCGTCAATATCGCTCCGATGAGGTATAGGAGGGCTGCTGTAGAGAACATCTTGACGTTCAGGCTCGTGGCTATTGAGTTGAAGCTTCGCCTGATGAATATCGCGGATATGATACCGAGTATCCAGACGACAATAAGCACGGCTATCAGGGTCATGAGCATTCCAGCAAGGGTAGCTATAGGCCCACCCGCCATGAGTAGGCCCATGCTTCCGAGAAGTCCCGCAACTCCCATTACCGCAGCCACGATAGCCGAGATTATCCCTATTATCACTGCGATCAAGTAGTTGTTAAAGATCGCGCGATCACCCGTGTGATCCGAGATATACTTGACTGCAATAAGGACTAGGATGAAGCCGATGATGCTCAACACGGTGCCAGCATATGGGACAAATGCCAGGAGCATTAAGATGGATCCGATGCCTCCGAAAAGTCTTGCTTGCTCTAGAGCTGGCATGCAGCAATATTGTTGTATTTCCGGTATAAAAGGATTTCAAAAACTTGTGTTAGAGGTTCTCGATAATTCTGATCAACGCCTGTTTGAAGTCTTCCGGGGATGCTCCCTCAATCCACTCGACCCTCTCTCTTAGGAAGTTGTCGAGCTTGTTCAGCAGATTGTCTCTCTCCTTGATGCTCAGTCCTACAAGGGACTCACCGATTCTATTGAGCTCCTCAGCCGGCTCTCCAAAGAAGTCCCCGGTAAAGGTTGCATGCATTATCATGTCACCACGTATGGCTATGCATAGCCTCACTGTCTTTCCCCTTTCAGACCTGTACACTACGCTTCTCCTAATCTCCGCCTGCAAGCCCAACCCTCCTGAGTATCAACGCATCCCTATCCCTGTCTGGGCACCCCCTACATGGCCCCAGATTCCAGTCTACTGTCAGGTACTTATTCCTATAAAGATCCTCAGCCATTTTCTTCTCCCAGCTCGTCAGCTCACCAAGCATGAACTCCTCGCCGAATATCTCCTCGAATCCTTTCAGGAGCGCGGCCTTAACTTCATCCATTGTAATCTCGCGGTTAAGCTCATTCTTCAAGGTCGTAACTCTCGCCCTCACACTACCCACGCCCTTAGCCTCAAGTTTCTCCCTCGGCACGTTAAGCACCTTCGAGAGTATCTCGATACTCGATCCCACAAGCAGGCATCCATGAATGAATAGGAGGTTTCTCGTAAGCGTCCCGGCCATGCCCGATATCTTCCTACCCCCAACCTGGATATCATTCACCGGGATGAATTCGGCCTTCACGCCGAGCTTCTCCAAGCCCGTTATCACCGCCTCACCCACCTTCCTATACCCCTCTAGGACGTCGTCGCCTGGTATTGGGCTCGGTCTCCTAAACGAGATCGCATAATTGAGATTACATATATCATGATATACTGCTCCTCCTCCGGTAAATCTCCTAACGACCTTCACGCCATACTTCACGCATTCTTCGAGCTTTATCTCGAGGCTCACGCACTGGAAGGCCCCTATAACTATGGCGTTATCATTTCTCCAGAATCTCAGGGTTGTTGGTGCAACCCCCTCACTAACTGCCCTAGCTACCGCCTCCTCAACCGCTAGGTTATAGTATGGGTCTTCTGGCCACTCAGCTTCGAGAAGCCTCCACCTCCCTCCAGCCGAGGCCATTCTCGCGCTCATTCCACCATCCTCTAGCGATGGGATACTGGATATATAGTTTCATGATGTGCCTTGATATGGAAATGGTTCCAAGATGGGAATGACGAAATTTTTATCATGTTCTAGCGGGTAATTCTGGCGTGAGTGCGTATGGAGGAGTGCGTTGTCGGTGTGGATGTGGGGACATCCGGGTGTAAGGTTCTCGCGGTCTCGCGTGAGCTTGAGGTTGTTGGCGAGAAGTTTGGGAGATATCCCACGTATATACCTAGGCCGGGCTGGGTTGAGCAGAACCCTAACGACTGGTGGGATGTTACGAGACGCCTGCTAGCAGAGCTTGCCAGCGAGCTGCGTGCCACGGGGTATGAGATAGCGGGAATAGGGCTGACAGGCCAGATGCATGGGCTCGTTCTGCTCGATGAGCGTGGTAAAGTCCTGAGACCATGTATAATGTGGAATGATCAGAGGAATTATAGGCAGTGTCTCTATGCGATAGAGAGGCTAGGCGGACTTAAGAACGTCGTAAAGCTGATTAATAATGGCATAATGCCCGGGTTCACTGTGGGGAAGATACTCTGGGTCATGGAGAATGAACCACATATATTCGCCAAGGCTAGAAAATTCCTGAACCCCAAGGACTATATCAGGTTCAAGCTAACCGGAGACTATGCCACGGATGTGAGCGAGGCCTCTGGGACACATATGTTCGATGTCAGGAATAGGAGGTGGTGTCGCGAAATCCTAGAGGCCCTGAATATACCTGAGCAGATATTGCCTGATCAAGTTGTGGAGTCGAGCGAGGTGACGGGCTATGTTGACGACAGGGTTGCTAGCGAGATTGGGCTTAGAGGCGGGGTGGCGGTTGTGGGGGGTGGAGGGGATGCTGTCCTCCAGTTAGCCGCATCCGGCTCAACAAGCCCGAGCAAGCTATGCATACTAATAGGAACCTCTGGGGTTGTTGGGCTGACCGTGGACGAGTTCTTCGAGAACGGCGAAGGGATACTACAATTTTATTGCAATGTTATGTCCGGAAGATGGATGGTCTTTGGATGCACGCTAGCCGCTGGCGGCTCCCTGGAATGGTTTAGGGAGGCTCTCGCTGATGCTGAGGAGGCTGTAGCGAGATTATGCGGCAGATCAGTCTTCGACATACTTTCCGAGGAGGCTCAGCAGTCTCCATTAGGATCTAGGGGGGTCTTCTTTCTACCATACCTGGCTGGCGAGCGCGCTCCCCACACCGATCCCAATGCGCGGGGAGTGTTCATAGGGCTGAACCTAAGCACTAAGAAGCCTGACATCGTTAGAAGCGTCTTGGAGGGCGTGGCCTATAGCTTAAGGAGCCTAGGCGATATGCTTAGGAGAAAGTCGAGGAGCGAGATAAGGGAGGTATACATCTCCGGCGGCGGGGCTCTAAGCAATGTCTGGAGGCAGATATTCGCGGATGTATTCGGTGTAAGGGTGAGAGTGCTGAAGTATAGCGAGAAGGGAGGGTCGTTGGGCGCGGCGCTACTGGCGGGGATTGGGGTAGGTATGTGGGCGAGGCTCGAGGATGCTGTTGAAAGCCTCGAGATAACGCATGAGAACGACTACAATCCGGAAAACCATGAGAAATATGAGAAGCTCTTCAGGGTATATGAGAAGCTCTATCCGATCCTGAAGCCGGCTTTCGACCTGATTGCCGAGGAGGCGCAGACATAAAGACCGCGCATCGTCAATATCCTTTTTTCCACAAAAACTTACCGCCTAGAACTTCTCAAGAGATATGCTATTAACTCATTCTCCACTATTCGCTCCCATCCAGATAGGTTGGAGAGATACGCGTCCTCGGATAATGGTATTATTAGGACGTCTGCGCCGATCCTACTACCGAGCTTGGCGAGCCTTGCTATAAGCTCGAATGGTGGTCGAATTGAGTAGATTAGGTCCGCGCCCTCATAGATCTTTTCATCTGGCTCGAATATGTCGTCAACAAGAGATTTTACGCCCATTTCATCGAGCTCTCTCACGACCTCCTGATTAATATCCGTCGCTATTATCTCGGCGTTAGGCAATAAGGACTTAAGCTGCAGCAGTGTGTGGGGCGATCTGCCCACCCCCACCTCAACTATTTTCCTAGCTCTTGGATACAGTTTCGAGATGAGGTGGGCTATTTTGGAAAAATATGTTGGTGGGTTAGTCGAGCTCGGGCGACCATTCGAATATCTTTCCGCGTTCTCGCGCCCTCCTGTCAAGGTTGTTGAGCCTCTCCTCGAGCTCCATTAGCCTCTCCAACATGACTTTTCTCTCGATCGAGGCCACAAGCTCCCTCGTCTCGATGACCTTATCCGGGTTGACGGATATGCTCGTGACACCCTCCCTCACGAGGAACTCAACGATGTCCGGGTAGTTGGATGGCGCTTGGCCGCAGACGCTCGTCGTCACACCATGCTTCCTACATACTCTTATGACGTGACTTATCGCCCTCTTAACAGCCAGGTTCCTCTCATCATATATCTCCTGCACCGCCGCGTCATCCCTATCTATCCCGAGGATGAGCATTGTTAGGTCGTTTGTCCCGAAGCTGACGCCATCTATCCCAGCCTCAATGAACTTGTCGATGAGCAGGACCGTGCTTGGGACCTCAACCATTATCCATACCTTGAAGTCTGGTCCTTGGATGAGGCCCTCCTCCTCCATTATCCTCTTAGCCTGGATGAATTCCTCGACCCTCCTGACGAATGGCACCATGACCCAGACATTCTTCAGCCCATACTCCTCCCTAACCTTCTTGATAGCCTTGCACTCCAGCCTGAATATATCCGGCTCCTTGATATATCTAAACGCGCCTCTGTAGCCTATTAGTGGATTGGGACCGACGTGTCCAGCCTCCTTCTCATACTTCTCTCCGCCGGGTAGCGCGAGGAACTCGTCAGGCTTGAAGTCCAAGAACCTGTAGACGATGGGCCTTGGATAGAATGCCTGGGCAACCTTTCTTATCCCCTCGGCGAATGCGTCGATCATCTTCTGCTCTCCACCCTCCTCGATGAGGAGCCTCGGGTGCTTCCCAATGCTCACCATCATGTGCTCCGCCCTTAATAGGCCGACGCCATCGGCCTGCGTCTCCCTCGCGATCTTATCGGCAATCTCGGGGATGCTTATGTTGACGTAGATCTTCGTCCCGGTGATCACCGGGGCACGGGCGGCGACAGTCACCTCCGCCACCTTCTCCTCAGCCGGCTTAACAAGCTCCTCGACCGCGCCCTCATAGATGACTCCAGACCTGGCGTCCACGGTGTAGGTCTCACCATCCCTCAGCATCTTAGTGGCATCCCTCGCGCCGACTATGCATGGTATCCCGAGCTCCCTAGAGACTATGGCCGCGTGGCAGGTCATCCCACCCTCATCCGTCACAATCGCCCCTGCAAGCCTCATGTATGGCACCCAGTCCGGGTTCGTCATCTTCGTGACGAGGATGTCTCCCTTCTGGATCTTCTTGGCAGCCTCCTCTGGCGAGAAGACTATCTTGGCCTTCCCCACATGGACCCCGGGGCTCGCGGGCAGGCCCTTTATGACTATCTTCGCCTCGGCGACGGAGACCGCGGATGAGCCTGAGGATGTTGCAGCCTCCACCTCCTTCATGCTCCAGACCGTCTCGGGCCTAGACTGGACTATGAAGAGGTTTTGTGGGAAGGGTAGATCCCTGTCAACAGCGAACTCTATGTCCTGCGGCGTGCCATAATGCTGCTCAATCCGCTTCGCTATCTTCGCGAGCTCCACAACCTCCTCATCCGTCAGGCTTGGGGCCTCCTGCCTCTCCGGCGGGACCTTAGCATGCACGGTCTTACCGGTCTTCGGGTCCCTGACATACTCAACCTCCTTCTTCACGATGTTCTTTGTTATGATCTTCAGGGTGTTCTTGTCGACCTCGAAGTGGTCTGGGGTTACTGCTCCGGAGACTATCGCCTCTCCAAGGCCCCAAACCGACTCGATTACTATGATGTTCCTGTCGCCGGTCACTGGGTGTATTGTGAACATGACGCCGGCAGACCTGCTATTGACCATCTTCTGGACCGCGACGCTGATTAGGACCTTCTCATGCCTGAATCCCTTCTCAGTCCTATAGAATATTGCTCTAGGCGTGAAGAGGCTTGACCAGCATTTTCTAACGGACTCGAGCACCTCCTCCTCTCCCCTGACATTCAGGAAGGTCTCCTGCTGGCCGGCGAAGGATGCTCCAGGGAGATCCTCCGCGGTGGCCGAGGATCTGACTGCGACATAAACATCTTTCAAGCCCACCCTCCTCGAGAGCTCCCGGTATGCCTCGACTATCGCGTCGCGGATATCCTTTGGTATCGGCGTGGACTCTATGAGGCTCCTAATCTTCTTTGAGGCTTCCTCATACTGGGTCGGGTTCCTCGGATCCGTTATGGTCTCATCGAGTATGTCGTAGATCTTCTGGGCTATCCTAGTCTCCTCGATGAACCTCTTATAAGCATATGCGGTTACCGCGAAGCCTGGCGGAACCGGTATCCCGGCGTTAATCATCTCTCCTAAGTTGGCGCATTTTCCGCCGACGAGAGGTATATCCTCCTTGCCCAGCTCCTCGAACCAGAGTATTAGGGCTTGGGACTTATCCTTAGCCAATCTAACACACCTCCACTTCCGGCCTTCAAGCGAGATAAACCAGCTAATGAATATTCCCCGATAGTAGGGGGCTATTCACCGAATTATGACATGATCAACATCATGATGCCTCTTGGCTAATAGGCGGACCAGCTCGATCATTCTCCCAGCCCTTCCGATGGCCATTGCCTTATACCTTGGATCCACCGAGGCGACGGCTATCTTCCGCCCATCAGGCCTCTCCGCCATCCTGACGGGCTCTAGAAGCCTTGCGGGCTGAAGGGCATTCTCGATGAACTTCGCCGGATCGCGCGAGTACTCGACAATCTTTACCCTCTTCTTTATGAGCCTTGCGAAGTCTTGTATCTTGAACTCCCTGCTGGAGAAGATTTTTTGGAGCTCCCCCTCGCCGACCACGAAGACGACCATGTCCCCATGTTCCACGCAGTCGATTATGTTTGCCCCTGTGGCCGCCTCGAGTAGGGAGATGTAGCGCATCTCTTTATCCGTCAGCTTTATTCCCTCGCTCAATGCTCGAGCCCCCTTCACCACCTGGTGGCTAGGTCTCCGTCTCCTCTGGCTTCGGCATTACCTCGTCGAGTATTGTTGAGCTTCCCAGATCTGTTATCGAGATGACCGCTGCGGGGAAGGGCTTTCCAGCAAGGTATCCCAGCTCGTTCCCGGGCACCTTAACCTTCAGAAAGGGTGTCCCCGTCATCTTGCAGGCCACGATTATCTCGCGCTCTAGGCTGGGCGGGCAGTTTCCCGCGAGTATCACCAGCTTAGACTTTCTATGCAGCACGGAGAGGAGTGACTGCCTAAATCCGAGAATCATCTTCCCAGTTCTCGAGATCACCTCTAGGTGTCTTCTAAGATCCTTGACCTCTTTAGCCGGTATCTCCTCCCTCAGCATTTAGCCTCCCTCTCCTTCTCCCTCAATTTTAGCTTCACCGGCCTCCTTTGAACCGGATCCATCGGCGATGCCCGGATAGCTCATCAGGAGGGAGACTATTCCCGTTCCAACCTTGACCTCCTTCCCGACTATTATCCTCTCAACATTCCCCCTTAGCCTATCAACCTCGCCTCTAACCGCGGCGTCTATCAGCGTCTGGACGCTTATCTCGAATGCCGCCCTCGCAAGCGGGCTCTCCTTCAACCTGACGACACCATGTCTCCCGATCTGCCTGACGGCGCCGCTTATCGTCATCATGTCCGCCACTATCATCAGGTGGCGTATGTCCACGTCAAGCCCCTGCTCATCTAGCACGTGCCTCAACTCCCTGACTATCGCCGCCCTCGCCGCCTCTATCCCAAGGACCGAGGCTATCTCCCTTATATTATTCGTCCAGACCCTTCTATAATCAACTCCGGGGACCTGCATAACCTTCTTCAGGTTCGATCCCTCCGTCAGGATCACGTATTCCCCATCCTCATATCTTACTATTGCCTTTGTTATCCTCTCTATGCCCTTGACCTTAAGCGACATGAGCCTTGACTTCAGCCGCTCAAGATCCTTCTCCTTCTCATCCGCATAGACTGTTATCGTCTTCTCGGATCTCTCGAACTTGAGCTTCATCGATTTCAGTGCCTGATCTATGTCCTTCATGGTTACACCCTCATCCCTCATGGCTGCCTCATCGAGGACTATTATCACCGCGTTTCTCCGTAGGTCTAGGCCGACATCCGAGGCTATCTCCTCGAGATAGGTGCACTTGATCTGCTTTGCTATCCGCTGAGCCTCCTTGAGATCCTGCGCGATCTCCTTGACAAGCGATATCCTCATCATTGGGGTTGATGGCGTCCTCCTAGCATCAACTATCTCTATCAGCCTTGGAAGCCCTCTCAGGATCGAGGCCTCATGAACTCCCGCGAAGTGGAATGTTCTTAGGGTGAGCTGCGTGCTCGGCTCGCCTATAGACTGAGCCGTAACTATCCCTATGGCTTCTCCCGGCTCTATCCTATTCCTCAGATACTCCCTGTATGCCTCCTTGAAGAGAAGCTCGGCATCGCTAGTGGATATGCGGCGCTCCTGGACCGCCTTCACAAGTGTCTCAATCACCTTTGGGGGAAGCCTGCCCTCATACTGCTTCGCGAGCTCATTAAGCTCTGAGTCGGAGGCTGGCGTGCTCGATGCAGAGATCTTAAGCCTGTTGACTAATATGTCCACATTCACCGCCTCGCCATGATAGCTCTTCATCGGGTCTATTCCATCCTCCCCATATAGGAACTGGATTATCCTCCCATCGTCCATGCTCCTTACGCTTCCATCATACTCGACGTAGAGCGCCTCGAGTGCGTTTATGAGCCTCCTCTGCATGTATCCGCTCTGCTGCGTCCTCACCGCCGTGTCCACGAGCCCATCTCTCCCACCGGCCATGTGGAAGAAAAATTCTATTGGGTCGAGTCCCTTCGCGAATGAGGCGTAGACGAATCCCCTAGCTCTCGGCGAGACGTCTCCCGGCTTGAAGAATGTTAGAACCCTATTCGTGAATCCCCTCTTGATCCTCTCCCTTCTAACCGCCTGCTGTCCGACGACCGCGACCATCTGGTCTATGTTCAGCGGAGAGCCCCTAGCGCCTGTTCTCGCCATAATCACCGCCGAGCTATCCCTCGAGATATACTTCCTCGCAACCTTACCAGCCTCCTCCCTATTCTCAGAGACTAGCTGCAGGATGTTGGACTCGAAAGCCTGCTCCGGGGTCTCTCCAGGCCTAACCTCTATCTTTCCCTTCTCATAGTCGGCCTTAAGCTTCTCGAAGAGCTTTTTCATCTTATCGAAGATCTTCTCAAGCTCCTCATGGGCTTCCCTTGGTATCTCAAGGTCATCTATGCCGAAGCTGAATCCCCTGAGATTGAGATAGGTGTTGAGGAGCTTGACAAGCTTGTCCATGAACTCCCTCGTCGCGTCGGGGCCATACTCGACCATCATCCTATGGAGTATGCTGTTGGCCTTCTCGACCCCTATCGCGTTCTTGTCTATTACCCCCTTGATGAGCCTGCCATTCTCTATCACGACCTCTATCTCGGGTGAGAAGGCCGCCTTGAACCTATGATTGAAGCCCCTCGGGAGGAGTAAGCTGAAGAGCTGCTTGCCGCTCCACTTTGGCTCTGGCTCCTTTATCTCCGGCTCCGGTAGCTCGCCATCATACCCTATCGCCGCTAGGAGATATGACATCTCCTTCTTCGTCAGATATGTATCGTCGCGGGTGAGGAGGTATGCTGCTGTGAGAAAGTCCCTTATCGCCCCGATTATCGGTGCTCCATAACGCGGGGATAGAACATTATTCTGGACCAGGAGGAGTATTCTAGCCTCTGTCTGGGCCTCCTCGCTCTGCGGGACATGGAGGTTCATCTCATCCCCATCGAAGTCGGCGTTGTATGGTGTGCAGACGCAGAGGTTGAGCCTAAAGGTCTTGTAGGGGAGGACTTTGACCACGTGGGCCATGATGGATATCCTGTGGAGGCTTGGCTGCCTGTTGAAGAGGACTATATCGCCATCCATCAGATGCCTCTCGACGATGAAGCCTGGCGCAAGGGCATTCGCTACCTCCTCCAAGTCTTGGACATATGAGAGCCTGATTCTCCTGCCATCAGGCCTTATCACGTATTTTGCTCCAGGATACTTGTTTGGCCCATTCCTCACAAGCTGCCTAAGCCTCTCGATGTTCCACTCCGTGACCTTCTCTGGCACCGTCAACTGCATAGCTATCTCGAGCGGGACCCCGACCTCGTTTATACTAATGTTCGGGTCCGGCGATATAACCGTCCTAGCTGAGAAGTCCACCCTCTTCCCGCTTAGGTTTAGCCTGAACCTCCCCTCCTTACCCTTCAGCCTCTGAACTAGGGTCTTGAGCGGTCTACCACTCCTATGTGTCGCCGGAGCTATCCCCGGAGCCTCATTATTGATATATGTCGTCACGTGGTATTGGAGTAGGTCGGCGAGCTCCGCTATGACCGGCGACGGCGAGCCCGCGTTAATATTTTCCCTAAGCCTCTGAACAACCCTGAGTATATCGACGAGCTTGTGTGTTAGGTCGTCCTCGGACCTGAATCCCGACTCAAGCGTTATCGAGGGCCTCACATAGACCGGCGGCACGGGAAGCACTGTTAGAACCATCCACTCAGGTCTGGCCACCTCAGGGTCGAAGCCCAATAACTTCAGATCATCATCCCTAATCCTCTCAAGCCTCGCCCTCACCATCTGAGGCGTTAATCTCCTCCTCTCAGAATTGACAACCTCTATGAATGTTACAGGCTTCTCGAGCTCTATCCTATACTGCTTCTCATCGCAGTATGGACATGTCTGGCTTGCTATCGCCCTCTGCGCCACCTTATAGTAGAACTCGTCCGGGATCCTGCCGAGCTTCTTCAGCTCCTCAAGCTCCTCCCAGAATCTCCTGATCTCGTCCTCCGGTATCTTAAGCCTTCCACATGACCTGCATGTTGCTCTCAGGAGAAGGTGGATATGCTTTACGAAGCCTACGTGAATTACCGGCACCGGTAGCTCTATGTGGCCGAAGTGGCCAGGGCATCCGAGATAGGTGTTCCCACATGTCTTGCATCTCTGGCCCGGCTCGAGGGTCCCAAGCCTCGGGTCCATGACTCCCGTCGGGATCGGCATTCCATCCTCGTCGTAGGTGTCGGGGTTGGAGATCTCGGCGACCGACATCTTCCTTATCATCTCTGGGCTCAGTATGCCGAACTTCACGCCGACAAGTGTCTCGAGTGATGCCGCCATCCCCATCACGCCTCCTCCCCGAATAGGAGCTTGGGATAGATGCCCATGCTCATCATCTCCTCCAAGAGCAGGTAGAACGCGTAGGGCAATGTCACGACCGCGATGTCAGCATCCTTACCATGGATCGGGCATATGAACCTCTCCTGCTTTAGGTCGTAGTAGGCCGGGAGGCCGCATGCCTTGCAGAAGTATGCCGTGTATTTGTCGCTCTGCTCGAGCAGCCTGTCGAGTAGGAGGAAGCTTGCTCCGTGCGCTATCAGGCAGTCTCTCTCCATCTCACCGAACTTGAGCCCTCCTCCTCTGCTCCTGCCCTCTGTCGGCTGCCTAGTTAGCATCTGGACGCGGCCCCTAGCCCTCGCATGGATCTTATCCCTGACGAGGTGGTGGAGCTTCTGATAGTAGACGACCCCTATGAATATCTCGGCCTCGTATCTTTTCCCGGTCAAGCCATCATACATTATCTCCTTGCCGGAGCTCTTGAACCCGAGCACCTCGAGCTCCCTCCTGAGCTCCTCTATCGGCTTTCCCATGAACGGCGTCCCATCTATGAATTCGCCCTTTAATGCTCCGACTTTCCCGGCTATGCTCTCTAAGAGCTGGCCCACGGTCATCCTGCTCGGAAATGCATGCGGGTTGATTATCAGGTCTGGCACAATTCCGCTCGCCGTATAGGGCATATCCTCCTGAGGCAGAACCATTCCCACGACCCCCTTCTGGCCGTGTCTCGAGGCGAACTTGTCGCCTATCTCCGCGACGCAGAAGGACCTGACTTTCGCCTTGATCAGCTTATTACCCTCCTCGTTCTTTGTTATGAAGATCGTGTCGACGACGCCGGCCTCCGACGGCCTGACTATCTCCGAGGCATCTCTCCAGACGAGCTCCCTAGCTGGCGCGCGTTGATACTCTTCTAGGAACCTAGGCGGGCTCTGGACCCCGACTATCACCGTGCCCCCGGTTACATCTGCCTCGATATGGGCTAGGCCATCAGCGTCTAGAACCCTGTAGGCGTGCTCTCCCCTATATCCCCTCACTGTCGGCTCGGGGATCCTGATAATATCCTTCTCGCCGCCTATGTATGTTCTAGCCTCCACCTCGTAGACCCTGTAGCTTAGGGAAAGAGCTAGCCCCCTCTCGACCGCTGACTTGTTAAGGACGACAGCGTCCTCCATGTTGTATCCCTGGCCCGTCAGGATCGCGACCACCATGTTCTGCCCTATCGGCCTGGTATGCATGTCGAGGAGGTCCATGGCTTTTGTGATTACTATGGGCTTCTGTGGATAGACAAGGATATGTGATCTCGAGTCAACCCTCAGGTGATGGTTTATCGCGTAGACTCCGAGGGCCTGCTTGCCCATAGCGCCCTCATAGATGTTTCTCGGCGACTGGTTGTGCTCGGCATATGGGATTATCGCCACAACCGCCCCAAGCATGGTGTATGGGCATATCTCAAGGTGAGTGTGCTCCTCGTTTAGGTCCTCGGGCTTAAGCGCAACAAGCGCGTTCTCCTCCTCTTCAGCGTCCAAGAACTCTATCACGCCCATCGAGACCAGGTCTCTGAACCTGAGCGTCCCCTCCTTCAGCCCCTTGATATGCTCGGCTGTGAGTAGCGGCCTGCCATTCTCGACAACTATTAGGGGTCTCCTTACGCGGCCCTCATCCGTGTTTATCCAGACTTCTGTTACATGTGGATACTCGTATAGAGCGACGTTTACGAGGTGGCTTATCTCGCCCCTTCGCCTCAGCTCCCTCATGGTTTTCACGAGCTTCGCGCCGTCCGCATGGTAGCCTATCAGGAGGCCGTCCACGAAGACCTTCGTCGGGTAAGTCTTCTTCCTAGTTATCGCCTCGGATAATGGGATCACGCCGAGGGAGTAGAGCTTCTCGAGGAGCTCACGCCTCCTCACAGGATGCGTTATCTCAGCCATTAGGGCGAGGTTCTTGACGAGACCACAATTGCTCCCCTCAGGCGTCTCGGCCGGGCATATTCTCCCCCAGTGAGTCCCATGCAGGTCTCTTGCCTCGAAGTGAGGCTGGCTTCTGCTTAGGGGCGACTGGACCCTTCTCAAGTGGCTTATGGTCGCCAGGTGATTCGTCCTATTCAATAGCTGTGTTACTCCAACCCTCCCGCCGGGCCAGTTGCCTGTGGCTAGAGCATGCTTCACGAAGTCCGTGATTATCCCCGGCCTGACGAATGTCGAGATCTTTATCGGGTATCTGGAGGCCGCGGCCCTCTCAATCTGGTATCTAATGTCTCGGAGAAGCTTCATGAAGGCCATTCTATAGAGCTCCATTAGGAGTGGGCCGGCTAGCTTGAGCCTCTTATTCGCGTAGTGGTCCCGGTCTGTGGGCCTCCTGATCCCGATGCTTGTCTCCAGAAGCCTCCCGATCATCTCGCAGAGGAAGATCGCCTTCTGGTATCTCGCGGCCTTATTCGTGCCGATATGCGGTAGGAGGACATTGTCTATGAGCTGCTCCGCCCGCTGTATCCTATACTCCTCTGCATAGCCGAACGCTATCCTATTCCCGATATATCTGAGGGCCTCCTGCTCCGTGTCTATACCCGCCGCCTCCTCGAATGATGGCTGGAGGAGCTCTCGAACCTCATCCAGCCTAGAGACCATGTTGAGGATCTCGCGGTCATTCGTCATGCCAAGAGCCCTGAGCATTATTATGGCTGGTATCCCCTTGTAGATCCTAGAGAAGAAGACCTTGACCGGGCCGCCCGGCTTATATGTCACCTCGGTCCTCGCCTGTCTTCCATAGGCAACCGATATCACGATCGCGCTCAGCTGCCCGCTATCCGTCTCCCTCTCTGTGACCAGTATCCTGTTTGGAGCAAGATCCTCTATCGCGACTATGACACGCTCTGAGCCATTTATTATGAAGTATCCTCCGGGATCCTTCGGATCCTCCCCGATCTCCATCAGCTCCTCATCGCTCATCTTCGAGAGCGGGCAGATCTCGGACTTCACCATTATTGGGACTATTCCAACCTTGACCTTCTCCGGCTTCGGGATGACGGGCTTGCCATCCAGATAGAGCATCATCTCGACGTAGAGCGGCGCGGCATAGGTGAGATTCCGGAGCCTACACTCCATCGGGGTTACGTTCTCCCTAACAGTCCCATCAACCTCCTCGAAGACAGGCTTGCCGACCTCCGGGTTCCTCATCTTGAGGATGAGCGTGCCATATTTTGTCTGAATCTCCAGATCTCCCAGGGATTTTATCAGCTCATTTAAGCCCTCCTTAATGAACCAATTATATGATCTTAGATGATGCTGCACCAAGCCTTCATCCTCTAGGTATGCGCGGATCACGCTCCATAGATCTTCCTGGGTGAATTCAACCTGCTTAAGCATCCAACATCCCCCCTAGCCCCATTCTCTTCTCCATAAATATTATGCTCAAGACTATCACTTTCCCAATCCCCCTCCTCCATCCCCTAGCTTTAACTCTTTCCATGAGCCCTATTCCTCTGCCGGAACAACATGCCTGTAATAAACCGCTTTACCCGCGGTCGGCGAGTCCCTTATAATCTCGATTATATCGCCAGGCTTGGCTCCGAGAAGCTTGACAACGGGATCGGAGGCCAGTATACTTGGAAGCTGATGAGGCTTGACACCATATTTTCTCAGGACCTGCTCAGCCTCCTCCGGAGGCAATATCCTATGCTTGGGGACTAGGAAGTGATCCAAGATTGAGAGCTCCTCTGATGGAGGGGATTCCTTCTTCTTGGACATCTTTACGCGGGAAGACTCTTCAGGAGACAAGACATAAACTATACTCTGCCGCCGCCTAATAAGTGTAAGTCCGGCTGTAATGGGGCTGGAGCCGGAATCTCGCGAAAAAGATAGAAAACCATCATATCCATGATGAATATGTGGTAAAAGTTAGCAGGAGGACTGTGTCAATAGATCGTGAAAAATGTGTTAAATGCGGCTTCTGTGAAAGTGTTAGCATATGTCCTGGTGGAGGGAAGTGTATCGGCTGCCTAGCCTGCTACTATGCATGCCCCTATGAGGCCAGGGTTCTGAGGCTTGAGGAGGTCGAATGCGGGCTGATCAAGATAACAGTTGACGGCGTTGAGTATGCTGTCCCCGATGGCGTTAGTGTTAGGGAGGCCTTGGAGGGTATTGGCATCAAGTTCGGGGACCCGGGCTCGAGGGGTTTAACCGCTCCATGCGGCCTTGGGGGATGCTGGGCGTGCGCAGTCCTGATAGATGGCGGCCTCGAGAGAACCTGCATAACCCCTGTTAGGGATGGGATGAGTATTGAACTCGATGTGGAAGGTGTGGAGCCGCTGAGAATTGTTCACGGCCCTCAGCCGCATAGGGTTGGTGGAAAGGCTACACCATGGTGGGAGGTTGATGGGATGAGGTACGTTGAGGCGGCGATCTGGCTCGCCGGCTGCAATCTAAGATGCCCCCAATGCCAGAATTATCACGTAACATATGATAACTCAAGTATGCCGATGACGCCGCTTGAGGCTGCTAGAAGATTGACCGAATGCGGGAGGATCTATGGCACGTCCGGCCTCGCGGTGAGCGGTGGGGAGCCGACACTTAACAGGAGATGGCTGGTAGAGTTCTTCAGACGTCTTAGGAGCATGAATCCGGGGGCGCGGCTCCACCTAGATAGTAATGGGACGATACTGACGAGGAATTATGTTGATGAGCTGGTTGAGGCGGGGTGTAATAATATTGGGATCGAGCCTAAGGCTATCAGGCTGGAGACCTACATGAGGATAACTGGGATAAGGGATGAGGAGCTCGCGAAGAAATATCTCGAAAACTCGTGGAATATCCTCGAGTATGTTGTTTCAAGCTACTCAGATAGGGTCTATGTTGGAGCCGGCTTCGCGTATAACCCGGCCTGGATGTCTCTCGAAGAAGTTGCGGAAATAGGTGATAGAATTGCGTCAATAGATCCAAGGCTTCAGGTGACTGTGCTCGACTATTTCCCCATATTTAGGAGGAGGGATATCAGAAGACCTACCGTGAGCATGATGCTTGAGGTGAAGAGGGTACTTGAGGAGAGGGGCCTGAGGACCGTCATAGTCCAGACGAGCATGGGGCATTTTGGGCCCGGGGGGCGCTACCCCCATTAGCGGGCGTATCTTTGGCCATAAACCATTAATCCCATAGTAACATCTATCTCTCCGGATGGAGCAGGGGGATTGGAGAAGCATCTACAGGGAGATCGCAAAGATGATTCCCCGAGGGGGTAAAATAAACAGGAAGCTGGCGGAGTAAGCTGCCGAGAAGCTTGATGAGATGAAGAGGCTATTTGTCAGAAAGGCTGCTGGAAGCGAGCTCGCTAAGGCCCATGAGTGGTGTAGAATGTTAAGGGAAGCCTCGGAGAGCATCAAGGGGATGCTTGGATTATCAGAGATAATATTCCCGAGGGAACTCAGGAGCTTTCTGGAGGATCCGGAAGCACACCTGAGAAAGAAGCTCTTCATCTATGCCATGGATCTCGTTAGGAGGAGGGTTGGTGTCAGGTCATTTGAGGAGAAAGCTCAGCGTGCAGTCCAAACCTCGTTACAAACCAATCTTAGGAGCATATACCAATCATGGGTTTTTCTCGCGATGCTTTAGGAGCTGGCTATCGACGACGGTCACCTAATCTACCCGGAGCATGGGTGCTTTAGCTTGGAGCGAAGTGGAAGGCAAAGGCTGGCATCAATACCTCCGGATGCGATAATAGAAACGGGGTACGGTGCTTTGAGCTTCTTCCTAGAAGCACCGAGGCTGATAGCATGGGAAGATACTGGAGATTTGAGGAGGGCTTGGAAGCTCTATAAGGCGATGAGGCTCGACATACTCGTCTACGGCGGGAGGATTATGAATATACTGGATGAGGGGGATGATCCTCCAATAAGGAGGCCGGACGTGATAATAAAGTGCAAGGAGCTTGAGGATTAGCATAAGAGGGTTCGAGAGCTGAAGAGTGATGGTATGCCCCTCTCCGCCGAGGAATGGAGGTGGATGTGGCTCCAAGGGCTCTGGGAGGGGCTTGGAAGAGAGCTTGGAGCGAGGATAAGGCCCGAGGATATCCAGCTTGATCAAGATGAGAGGATAAGATTGAGAGGGCCTGAGCTCGTGAAGATGTACATGAGGTTGTATAAGCTGAGGGAGATGCTGCTGATAACTAGATACGAGACCCCGAAGGACATGAAGAGGGACTTGGAGCTTGAGGGGATAAGGGTAATAGGTGATGTGCGGTTCGATCGGGGAAGACTCGGGGATGCTGCTAAGCTACGTGGAGCCGGCGGAGGACGTCATTATATTAAAGGGGGCTGGCGAGGCTTGTCAGGGCGAAGTCGAGACCTCTTAGAAAGAATCCCGAGAAGCTAATATGGGAGGCCATCACGGCCCTATAAACAATTGACGAGACGACTCATCCCTTTCAAGCCTCATCATCGAGGTCAGAAGCCGGACTCAAATCATCGTCACGAGAGAAACCAACATGCCCATATTTCTAGTTTCTAGATAAGCCTCGTGCAGCATCTTTGCGGGCCCGGCGGGCTTTGAACCCGCGACCCCCGGGTCTCCTCCAAAGTCCGTTAAAAGCCCGGTGCTCTATCCTGGCTGAGCTACGGGCCCAACTCCGGTGCTCTGCATTTCCCGGGAGGAATATATAGTTATGCGGAGTACTATGCTCCGTGGAGGCTTGTATGCTAGTTATCTCGGCTTCTCCACCG
>Ga0209183_1000390_pt1 | contig 18493 bp, 14 predicted proteins | sample LHCtaG_2_FD_184120 | JGI IMG/M metagenome (GOLD analysis project Ga0209183, IMG submission 184120) | Hot spring microbial communities from Little Hot Creek, USA to study Microbial Dark Matter (Phase II) - LHC4sed_replicate (SPAdes)... | ecosystem: Environmental > Aquatic > Thermal springs > Hot... | reverse complement strand
TAACCCACCTCTTCGCCGATGGCTCTGGAGAAGTAGCGACCCTCTGGAGCCGTAGGTGGGGAGGTTGGGTTGGACAGGTGGGATGAGTCCGTACATGGTTACCAAAATAACGAAAATACCTAAAATACCATGCACAGGCAACCACTCATAACTAGTCCTTAATGAGGGTTAAGGTATGTACTTGGGTTTATAGGAAGTAGGGGTGAGAGGGTCATAGTATTCGTACTCTTCGGCTCTAGAGTTTGTGGAGACTATAGAGATGTTAGTGATTTAGATAGAACTAATTCTCAGGGTAGCTGATCCTTTAATTCTTGCTGCTTTTAACTTCCTTAAGACTTCATTTACTTGATTTAAGCTATATTCCTCAATATGTACCTCTATTGGTTTCTTCTTAATGATTTCAAGTAATTCTTTTATATCCTTCCTAGTGATATTTGCAATACTCTTAACTTCTTTCTCAAACCATAGGTGTTTCTCATATGTTAGGTTTATTGGTGTTTGCTTTCTAATTACATTTATAATTAATTTACCGCCTGGGGTGAGGAGTTCAAGAGCTCTTACTACTACCTCACCTACTGGTGTGAAGTCTATAGCTCTGTCTATTAGTTTTGGGGGTGTATCATTTGGTGATCCAACCCAATCAGCTCCTAATCTCTTAGCAAGTTCTTGATGTTCTTTAGATCTTGTGAATACGTATATCTCTGATGATGGGTATAAGTACCTAGCTATTTGGATAACTATATGTGCTGATGAGCCGAAACCGAATAATCCTAGTCTAAGACCGTCAACCATATTAGTTAGTTTAAGAGCTCTATAACCGATAGCCCCAGCACACATCAACGGTGCTAGTCTTACAGCATCTACGTTCTTCGGGAGTAAGTAAGTATAATCTGCATAAGCAGTTGTATACTCTGCATAACCTCCATCTAAGTTACATCCAGTACCCTTAAAGTCTATACATAAATTCTCAAGACCTACCCTACAGTAATGACATGAATTACAGGTCTTCCCAATCCACGCAATACCTACCCTATCACCACGTACTAAACCCTCAACTTTAGACCCGACATCGACAACCCTCCCAATAACTTGATGACCAGGAATTAACGGGAGTTTACATGAGACTCTACCCTCAATAACATCAATATCAGTATAACAAACACCACAAGCCTCAACCCTAACTAAGACTTGAGACTCCTTCGGTGATGGTACTTCGATATCAACTAAATTAAGTGGGTCTTTCTTAAGAGGTAAGTTAGGGTACTTCCGTGAAATCCCCTCAACCTCAATCTCAGCAAGTTCAGATAATACAGCTGCCCTCATAATCAACTCCTAAAATAATACCTATTAACTACTTTAAAACCTACTAAGCTAAGAAGACTTACCCAGTATATAGGTAATAGTAGGGAAGGTACCTCCTCTAACATTTACTGCCCCCAACACTAAATAAGATACTGAACACAAATACTGAGAACGAGGATTAATAAGTTGTTATCATAAGTATTCCCAGTTGGTGATTGTTTAGGATGGAGTGTTATGAGGTGTATAGAGTTGAGTAGTTATCTAACTTAGTGTTTAGAGGATTATCTTAACAACTTCTTTATATAGTGGTGTTTGCCAAGTAGCATCCCTACCAATACCTAACTCAAGATCTCAAACTCAATCATCCAAAAGGATTCATCAGACTTTGGAAATGAGACATCACGTATCTCAATTGCTCTTGAAGTATAAGTAGAGAATTCACTACCTTTAATAAGCTTTACATTCTTAACAGTAAATTCACTACAAAAGCCAATTCTCTTTAAAGATACTGACCTTAATAAGAACCAGGCATATACTATTAGGAGAAAGCTTATTAACCCTCGGATTATGAGTTAAAGGGAAAAGAAATATAGAGTAATTCTTCTCTGAATACTTATTAAACCACTCCTTAGTAGTTAAACAATACATCCATAGACATCACTATACATAACGTTAACTCCATAATTTACTACTTATAAGAGAAATATTTTATATAATACTTAAAGTACAGCCTATGACTATGTCCTGAGAGTAATAATCTTAAACTTTACTGAATAAATTTATGAAAGCATTAATATCTACAACATCTCTAAATCAAATGATTTTAAATTTTCGACATGCTAAAGAAGCTTACATCCTTAAATCATAAGTAAAAGTACTGATGATTAACTAATTATTATCTCTTACTACTTCCCCTCAGTTCCGAAATTAATTATAGCCGGCATTAAAAATTGTTATATTTGATGACAAGGTCTGTATCATTAAGCCAGCTTTCATAATTAGTTTAAGATATACTAAGTTTAAGAAGCCTAAGCTTTCATGGAGGCTATATTAAATTTCATCTATGAATCTATGAAAGACTATATATTAAGATATACCTGTTCTTAGCATATTCTATGATGGGGTATCAGTGCATCACTAGTCAGAATTATACTCATTCCTGATGAGGCCTTCAGCTGTGTTATCAGTTTACTTGGTATCTCCATGTACGGAATTTACTATATTTCATAGTTATGTTTTAGAATGCTTCTTGAAGGTAACTTAAGTGCTCAAGAACTTATTGATGCTCAAAATGCCTTAGAAATATTCGTAAATATAGTTCGACGTGAAGGAGTAAGAGATGAGCTCTTAGAGTCTTTAGAGGATAGTTACTACGATACGTTCAGAAATGCCTTGTATAAGGTATAATTACTTATAAGAGTGATGCTAAGGTTAAAGACGTTAAAAGAGCTATTAAACATTCTAACATTAAAAGCTCTAGCACTTTTAAAAGCCAAGAGAGGTTCTTATCGCGTAGCACTATCGTTTTTGAATGAAGCTGAGATAAGGGGTGATAGTGTTTAAACTAAGAGGCTTGGTATGAGCATCCATACTAAGGGGTTAAGGAACTTAGGCTTTTACATCATGATGCTAATGTCGGATATATTCCTATACATAATCGTCCCCGCACCTTACCTAGGCATGGGGGTTCTTAGGGTGTTCGAGGGTAGTGAAGGTGTAGGGAGCCTAAAGCTGAGGAAGTTAGAGGTGTGGTCAGGTTTGAAGTTAGTAAGTTTGTAGGTGTTAAGCCTTCTAATGAGGTTCTTGAAGGTATTGTTGCTGAGGTTCTCGAGAGTCTAGGCTTTAAGGTTCAGACTAATGTTAAGTTACCTGCTAAGGGTGGTGATATTGAGGTTTATGTTTGAGGTATTAAAATGTTGGGAGTCTTCAATTTAGAGTTTATATAACTTGTAAAACTGGAATTAGGTTTTAATTACTTTAATACCTAGTGAGTTTAGATATTTTGATATTTCCTCTATATATTCCTTTGATGGTGTTGAGATGCTTTTGTATTTATTAAGTGGATATTCCTTACCTAGAGCAGCATACTTGAACTTCCCGAGTTCGTGATATGACAGTAGTTCTACGGGGATTTCCTTCTTGAGGGATTTGATGAAGTTAGCTATATTATTGAGGTTTTCTCTATCATCGTTAACTCCAGGTATTATGGGTATCCTTATAACTATGTCTTTCTCATCCCTTAATTCATTAACTATTAATCTTATGTTATTGAGTATTAATTCGTTTGAAACACCTGTTAACTCTCTATGTTTTTCCGGGTCCATATGTTTGATATCGACGAATATATAGTCTACGTATTTTAAGACTTTCCTAACGACTTCTGCGGATGCGTATAGACTTGTCTCTATAGCTGTGTGAATATAGTATTCTTCCTTAGCCCTCCTTAAGAGTTCTTTAACGAATTCTGGCTGTGTTAGTGGTTCGCCACCACCTACTGTCAGGCCACCACCACTCCTCGCATAGAACTTCATGTCCTTAACAACTTCATTTAATACCTCATCAACAGTTACGTAATTACCTACTAACCTCCTAGCATTATTCGGACATACCTTAACACATGCACCGCAGGCCTTACATAAATCCCTTAAAATGACTACTTTACCATCCCTAAATATTGAGGCATTATTCGGACATACCTTAACACATGCACCGCATCTAATACATAGGTTCTCAAAGTACATGATCTCAGGTTTAGGGAGTTGACCTTCAGGATTACAACACCATAAGCAACGCAGTGGACAGCCCTTAATAAATACTAAAGTCCTTATACCTGGACCATCATGTATTGAATATCTCTGAATATTAAATATTAACCCCTTAATAGACATAAAATCACTAATACATTAATCAAACAATTTCATGTTCTGTCCTAGCAATTATGTGTTCCTGAACTTCCTTACTTAACTCAACAAAGTAAGCACAGTAACCAGCAACCCTAACTAATAAGCTACGATACCTCTCAGGGTATTTCTGCGCTTCCCTCAGAGTATCAGCTGATATAACGTTAAATTGTATATGAAATATCCCGTGATCGAGGAGTGCTCTGATAAATGATGCGAATCTCCTTATTTTAACTTCATCATTAAGTGCTGTTGGTGAGACCTTTAGATTAAGTATATATCCTTGAGGTAGTAGCTGCGCATCTATACGTGATACAGACCTTATCACAGCAGTAGGGCCTCTTAGATCTCTACCTGCTGTAGGTGATATATTATCATTTAATGGCTCCCCACCCCTCCTCCCATCAGGTGTAGGTCCAGTCCTCCACCCAAAGCTAACATTACCTGTAAGGGAGTAGACACTACCTACGTAACAACCACCGCGAGGATTCCTATACTTTCTCAACTCCTCCGCAAATGCCTTAACTACCTCAGCTGCAATTTCATCCACATAAGGATTATCATTACCAAATTTAGGTGGTTCATGAATTAACCTAAGTCTTAATCCTTCATAACCTTCATAATTACTCTTCAAAGCTTTAAGTAATTCATCCATACTGATGAAATTATTATCGAAGACCATGTACTTTATAGCTGCTAGAGAATCAGTGACAGTTATAGCCCCTATAGCTATAGGGGCTGTGAAGCTATATACAGCACCGCCGTTAGTGAAGTCAAGTCCCTTCTCAATACAGCCATCAGTAACTAATGAGAATATTAAATGAGGGGTTAACTCTGCCTGAACCCTATCTATGATGTTTGCTGTAGTTGCCAAGAGTTTAATTATGTATGCTAGTTGAGATCTGAAGGCATTCCATAACTCATCATAACTTCTAAACCTCTCTGGACTACCTGTCGGAATCCCAACATATACATCAGTTCCTTCAGGGTTTAAGTGGAAGGAACTACCATCATAATACCACATAACCCTACCATTATTTAAAGTAAGTTCTAAGACCTTAGCTAGGTTTATTTGTCCGAAGTTACCGCCACTACAAGTCTTCCCAGGTATTATAGCTTCGGAACATCCTAGAAGTGCGTAGTCTCTAGCATCTTCTAAAGGAATACCTACATTCATTAATGCCGGTATTACGACCAAGTCGTTAAATATTTTCACCTTAGCTGGATGTTTAGATATGTATTTCGCTAAGAACACTAGGAATTCCTCAGATGTCTTAGGATGTAATCTAATAGCGAAGTCTGGCTGCATTAAACCTACTTCAGCATCAGTTTTAAGGCATAGATATGTTAGTTCATTCACAGCATCCCTACCATCCCTAGTCACACCCCCTAACGTAATTACCTGACCTAATGCCGGGCCAGCATTTATTACAGCACCTTCATTATCATATATCTTATTTACAGTACTCGTCTTTATGTAGAAGGAAGCCAGTAAGTCCATTACAGCATCCTCATCTAAAATACCCTTCTGAACATCATTCTTAAAGTACGGATACATATACTGATCAAACCTTCCGATAGCTACTGAAAGACCGTTCTGCTCGATCTGAGCTGTAAGGAGTATAAACCATATGGACTGAAGTGCCTCCCAGAAATTCCTAGCAGGGTATGCAGGAACACGCTCACAAATCTCAGCAATTGTTTCAAGCTCCCTCCTCCGTCTAGGATCTAACTCCTTAAGAGCTAACTCTTTAGCCAGGTTAGCATATCTCTTAGCAAAATTCACTATAGCATCTATAGTTATTAGTAATGCTTCGTAAAAGACTGCCTTATCATAATATCTAGGGTCTGAGGCATCTAAACTCTCTAATCTCTTAATAACCTCCTCCTTAATACCGTTGAGACCTACTTTAAGAACTTTCTCAAAATTAGGTATGAAATGACCATGTCCTGATGTCATGTAGTTATATACGCTGAAAACACCGTACTTCATAGCATTCTTACATTCACTCGGTAATATCGATAAGACTCTATCCATTACAGTCTTACCCCTCCAATACTCAAGAACCCTCCTTAACTCATCTATTTGGTCATCGGAGATGAAGAACTTATCACCAGGTCTGGTAGGCCAAGTATGTATCTCACTTAATGTCTTCCCTACCTGCCATTCAGGGAATATAGGACCTGCCCTAGGCTTAAATGCTTGATTCCCAACGATTAACTCACCATCTAATATATGTATAGGCATATTAGCTAAGACTTTATAGAGAGCTTTAGCTCTCCTTATATACGGATGCATTCCCTCAGTCTCCTTATATGCCTCAGTAATTAGGATAGCTCTACTTATGTCGACCTCACGGTCTATAAGCACTTGATTTCTTAGTCTCCTAATACGTGAAGCTCTTAGGTCCCTACTGCCCTCTAATAACAACTAACTCCCTGGGTATTTATTCCCCTGAATAATTTATAAGTCTTGTTAAAGTATATGTTCAGTCCTCGCTATAATTTGATCCTGCAACTTCCTATCTAGCATTACAAAATATGCACTATAACCAGCAACTTTAACTATTAAGTTAGGATATTTCTCAGGCTCTCTCTGAGCCGCTCTAAGCACATCAGCTGATACTATGTTAAACTGTACTTGAAAGCCCTTCAAATCTACTAAGAACGTCTTCAATAGCTGAGCGAATCTATATATTCTCTCATCATCAATACTACCGAATTGATCAACTAAGGTACTCGGATGGAATTTAATATTAAGTATGTTGCCGTTAATGAAGAGTGTATGGTCTATCTTAGCAAAACTCTTAAGTGTTGCTGTAACTCCCTTCTTATCAGTACCTGCATGCGGTGAGGCATTATCTGCTAATGGCTCACCAGCTAATCTACCATCAGGTGTTGCACCAGTAACCTCACCCTCAGGTACATTAGCTGTTAGTCCTTGAAGTGATAGTCCGAAAACACCGCCACGCCACGGTCTATACTTCCTAACTATCTCATCATAAAACATCTTCGCAATTAATTTAGCGTATTTATCAACATCATCTACATCATTACCATATTTAGGAAGTTCGAAGATCAGCCTCCTCAACTTCTCACCTAAATAACCCATCCAATTACTCAGTAGGACATCTCTTAACTCGTCTAAAGTTATTAACCTCCTCCTAAACACTAATTCCTCAATAGCGTATAATGAATTAGCTACATTAGCTATCCCATGACCCTGTATAATGGTATGTGAGTACCTAGCGTTAGGTCCCCCACCTTCGCTTATATCAGCACCTAACTCAATACGATAATCGATTAAGGATGAAGCAAAAGGTGTGGGGTTTAAATCAGCATCAGTTGCTGATGTTATAGATGTTAACGGAACTATATACCGTGCGTAGTAAGCTAATTGCTTTCTAAACTCCTCAATGAACTCCTCCATAGACTTAATTTCGTTAGGTCCTTTAGTCCTATATAAGCATTTATTAGTTCTAGGATTACAGCCACCATTTAATGTTATCTCAAGTAATTTGAGGAGGTTGAAGTAGCAGTCTCCCCCGGTAAACGATAAACTCTTACCTGGGATTACAGCTTCAGAACATCCAGCTATTGCATAATCTCTAGCATCCTCTATCGGTACACCTATATTAATTAGAGCCGGTATTATAACTTCATCAGAGAAGAAAGCTGGTAAACCACCACCATGTCTGATTAGAGTCTTAATTGCATAGATCAATAAATTATCAGGTGTCTTAGAATGTACTCTAACTATGATAGTTGGTTGCGGTAGTCTAGTCTCTGCAAGCGCATCTAAAAATAAGTATGTAAGGTCGTTAGTTGCATCATCACCATCTGATGTTTGACCACCTAATGTTATTGTCATGAATAATGGATATCCAGACTTATACCTAGTTTCAGACCAAGGTCTTACCTTATTTAAAGTGTTCATCTTTATTAAGAAACACTTAATGAGCTCTAACGCCTCATCCCTAGTAATTCTACCCTCATTAAGATCTTTCTTATAGAATGGATATAGATATTGATCTAACCTACCTAAGGATACTGAATGACCGTTAGATTCTATATGCAGAATTAGGTGTACGAACCATACTAACTGTAATGCCTCACAGAAAGTCCTTGGAGGTCCCTTAACTAAGTTTTCACATACGTCAGCAATTCTTAATAACTCGTTCCTCCAAATACTATCCCCCTCATTCTCCGCTAACTCCTTAGCTAACCTAGCATAACGTCTTATGAAGTTCAACACACCTTCATAAGCTATTCTAATAGCTTCTAAGAACGTCCTTTTTCTAAATACATTAGGATCGCTTAAGTTAAGCTTCTCTAATTCATTATTAACTTCTTCTAAAATTCCGGTTAGCCCTATATTGAGTACTTTACGGTAATTAGGTATTATATGACCGTCACCTGAAGCTTTTCTAACACCAGCGTAAATAACATCATTAAGTATGAAGTCGTTAAAGTCAAACGATTCAGCAATTTCCTCCGGTAATATAAGCTTTGTTAAGTAAATCACTCTATCCTCATGAGTTTTCCCATACCAGTAAGGAGCTATTTTTAAAATTATATCCCTACATCGCTCATCTACTTCGAATGGGTCGTAAGATCTCTTAGGAAATTTATCCAATTCCTTAATTAAGAAAGATATAGAAAATTCCGGGAATAGAGGTGCTGCTTTAGGTCTTGAAGCTTGATTCCCAACGATTAACTCTCCCTTCAAAATATATATGTTCATACCCTCAAGGATTTCCTTAAGCGCTATAGCTCTCCTAATTATTTGGGGCATCCCCTCTGTCTTCTTATATGATTGGGTAATTAGGAGAGCTCTCTCAGGACATAATGAAGGTTTAAAGCCGAGTATCTTATCCTGAAATTCCTTAACGAGTCTTGAAAGATTATTATAGTTCAACGAACACCCCAATTATAGTTTGGTTAAGACCTAAAATATCTCATTTTCATAATATTAAGTAGGCAATCCTAACAGCCTCGGGAACCACAATATCAACTCAGGGATGAACGTTAATATTAAGTAGACCACGATGTACGCTATTATAAAGGGTATTAATGCTTTAATAACATTCTCCATTTTCTCTTTAAGCGATTGCAGAGTTATGAAGAGTACAGTACCTACAGGTGGTGTGACATTACCTATTAAATTACCTGCTAGGAATAAAGCATTTATATGATATACATTCACACCTAGGGGTACTAATGCGAGAACTGCGAAGGGCGCCATAGCAATACATAAGACTATGACGTCTATGAAACATCCTAAGGCTAAGAGTATACATACTAATATTAATAAGGCTATGTATGGAGATGTCTCAGACGCAACAAACCTTAACATATCTATGAAGACCTTATTCAATCCTGTAAGGCTCATAGTATAACTCATCAGGTATGAAACACCTACTAGCAGCATGACCATCCCAGTACCTGCAGCAGACTCCAACAAAATCTCGTATAACGACTTAATACTTAACCTTCTATATGCTAATGCGAGTAGGAAAGCTGCTAAACACCCAGCTGCACCACCCTCAGTCACAGAAAAAACTCCAAAGTAGATACCACCCAACACCACTAATGGTACTGTAATTAACGGCAACGCCTTAATAATCCTAATGACTATCTCCTTACTTGAATACCTAACTTCTAAACTACTACCGAAGGAATGTCCTCTACCTCTATAGGCAATTACTAATATCATCAATATTAACATTGTTATCACCAGAAATCCTATGGCAGCTCCTACCATGAAATTTGTCAGGACTGAGGTATTCGTAGCGACTGACAATACTATACCAGTTATTGATGGTGGTATGAAGGAACCTAATGGAGCTGAAGCAGCTATTACAGAAACTACAAAAGGTTTCGGGTACCCTCTCCTTATCATTTCAGGACCCATGAGTCTGGAGAAGGTAGCGGCAGTAGCATTGGCAGAACCTGTTAATGTACCGAATAAGGCACTAGCTAAAACGTTAACGATAGCTAACCCTCCCTTAACCCTACCGACAAGTGGTTCTAAAGCGTCGACGAGTAATGAGGCTAACCCAGTCTTCTGAAATACTATACCCATACACATGAACAGATATATGGCTAGCATCGTGAATGATGCATAGGGCATGAATATAGCTTTAAATGCTAGTGAGAGCTTCGCACCACCTAGTAAAAGAGCTATTAAACCGCTTAGACCTAAGGAGAACGTTATCGGGATACCTAAGAATACGAATATGAAGAATAATATGAAGAATAATGTAATAATCATTCCTGGGTCTATGACCAAATTTGTAAGCACTCTAACCACCTCTAATAAACTGAATGATTTTCATAAAATAACGTATTATCATGCATATGAATGCTACGACAGTTGCGTAGTAGTAGTATACCATCGGTATCCTCAAAACTACCGAATAGTAGCCGTAATATAAAGGAAGTATGTCAAGTGTAGCGTAGAGGATAATACATAGAAATACTATTACTGATAGGTATATCATTGATATATATACCTTACCTATAACTCCCTTTCTAATAATTCTATTTTTAAGGAAGGATACATCTGGGTGATCTCCAGACCTAAGTAAGTAGCTCGCACCTAAGAGAGAGAGCCATGTAAAGAAAAACCTAGAAAGTTCGTCCTCATAAGGTACACTAATGCCGAATGGGCTAAGAAAATATCTAACAATTGCTGCATACAAAAGTAGACCTATCAGTAAGACTCCACACACTAATATAATGGGTGCTTCAATTATTAGTAGAAGTTTATCTATTATCGAGAGAAAAGAAAAAATTCTTCCTTTATACAAACATATACCACCTTACTTAGAAGCTCTATAAGAACTTAACCACTGTAAAACATCAGCACCTATCTTATCTTTATTTGCCTCGATAAATTTAGCAAGTTTTTCAAACATCGGTGTTGGGTCAGGTCTTGTAATGTTAGCACCTTTCTCTTTAAGGATTTCAATAGCTTTCTGCTCAAAGTACATGACGAAATCAGTTTTAGCATCTGTTGCTTTAATAGCCGCTTCTACTACGATCTTCTGTACTTCAGGAGGTAATTGATCATAGAGTTTCTTGCTTATTAAAGTGACGTGCTGTATTATAAACCATGGTAGTAAGGCGTAATTTGGTGCAACCTCGTAAAACCTCATAGCCAGATATGAAGGTGGTTCATTCTCTAAACCATCTATTGCACGTGTCTGCAGTGCTGTATAGACCTCCGTATACGGCATAGCTATTGGTGAAGCCCCTAAATACTTCAAAGCCTCGACATGGACAGGTGTTGGCATAACTCTAATTTTCATCCCCTTAAGGTCGTCTACGGAATTTATAGGCTTATCTGGTATTGTTATGAAGTACCTAGTACCCCCTACACTAACACCTACACCTATAAATCCTAGGTCTTTAAGTTTCTCAAGTCTTGCTTTAGCAACATCTGAGTGTGCAAATGCTTTCACTTCCTCTAAACTTCTGAAAAGTCCTGGGTAATCAGCAAATAATAATGCATCAGTATAAGCCGATAACCTTGACGTAGCAAGTGTAGATAGAAATAAGTCACCGGCACGCATCATCTCAAGGTAGTCTAACTCATCACCTAACTCGCCAGCTGTATGAATAATCACCTGAACAGATCCACCAGTCCTTTTCTCAACCTCATCCTTGAATACCTTCAAAAGGAGGTTATGCGGATCGCATTCACCATAAGGATTTAAATCGCATGGATTAGGAGCAGTCACACATGCCACATGTAAAGTATACTTATATGGTAATGGTGTAGGTGTTAGTGTCGGGGTAGGTGTTGGTGTTACTGTAACTGTTACTTTCTCAGTTACTTTAGTAGTTACTGTAGTTGTTATTGTTGTTGGAGTACCTACTGTAGATGTTATGGTTACTGTCTTAGGTGGTGGTACTGCTGAAGAACCTGTGAAGTAACCAACAACACCAGCAACAACAATTAAGACTACTAGAACAGCAGTTAAAGCAGTTTGGGAAACCATGAAACATGCCACCCACTATTAACGAACAAACAAACAATATAAGCTTTAATTAAAATAATTAACCTTGAAGTTGAATATTAAGGTTATTTTACTATACCAGTATAGCCCGTCTAGCTATATAAACATAATTAATCATCTCAGTTCTTCTCAATCTCTGCATCCTTTATTCCCTTCCTTTTTAGTACTTTCGAGTGAAGTTCAGGCTTGAGTATTATCGTGTTAGTGTTAACTTTTTTCAACACCTTCTTTAGCATTTCTAAGGTTATAACATTGTAGTAATAATAGAAGATTGTAGAGCTTATTAAGAACATTCTTAGTTAGCTCGTAGCCTAACATAGCTTATTGGGCATCTCCCCTTTTCAGACAAGAACTTCTTCATCAGACGTACTTACTTAGGTAGTACATTCCGTAATCAAGCCGTCTGTATGTTCTAGCATCGATGAATGTAGGTTCCTCATCCCTACTAGCCTTCTTAGCAGCCTTCAAGGTTACTTCATAAGTAGCAATAGCTAATACGTCATTATCGTTAACTACTACGTCAGACATACTGTAAGCTTCAGCCCTATAATATAAACTATCTGCTTGGTAGGTACACTTCTACTGGCTTGATAAAATTATTTTCACATACGAACGCTACGCGGTTTCTATAGTGATGCCAAATTTAGAGCCTCGTGAAAAAGTGCCTCTATTGGTGGATGACCACTTGACTTCCTTTCCCATTTTAAAGGCTAGAGCCGCACCGGCAGATATTAAGATGTTACCCGCCTACTACGAACGCCTGTTTTCTTACTCATCCATTAACTCAACCACTAGGCACTTAGTTCTATACCCTTAACAAGACTATGTCCATGACCTCTACGAGTACTTAAGATGTAGTCATTCCTCTTAAGAGCAGAACATTATATCAACAGCCACAACTTATTTATTTGAAGACTAGTTAGTGAAGACGGTTAATGAGTTAAGTAAATAAATAGGGATATAATATCATAAAAAGCAGGCGTAACAAAAGTAGAGATACTAGCAAACAATGTTCTAATAAACCGAATACTTATTAACCTTTTATCACCTATATCTAGTACCACATTAAATATGTCTGAGATGAGTGAGGAGACTCCCTGGATTTCGGATAAGTGATTTGTAAGTCAATACAACTACATCGAGGATGTACATAGGAAAATAAAGATACCCGAGAGTGATCATATACGACCCCACTTTGAGGGACAAAGAGTAACAGCCTGGCCTCGTGTTTAGGAAGCAGGAGAAGAGTCTCGGGAGAAGATTTCGAGGTGATCAAGGAGATTGCTAAACGAGGCTTAAAAAGCTAAGGTGGTAGCGTTCACTAGATGCCTTAAGGAGGACGTTGATCTCGCATTGAAGACAGAGGTTTCCGGCTCATTATAGAGTTATCCTCAAGTGAGCACATAATAAATTACACCTATAGATGGTCTGTCGATAAAGCTCTTAAGAGGTCTCCAATGAGGAGTTAACTAAGATATCAATATATGTAATATTTAAGAGATATCTTTGCGAGTTCTACTCTAAGGATAGATCCTAGTGGTGATTAACTAATGTGGTATATGCTCAGGTATATTCAAAAAGGTGTTTCAACTATCCCATACGTACTGTAGGGATTGTTATTAGTTTATTTTTAAGTTTATATCTAATGATATTATTTGGTGATGAGTTATTCCCGGCTTGAGTTATGAAGAGAATTTACCCGGCTGAGAATCTTTGTGAACGTATATTAGTTATCGGTGATACTCATATCCATGATAGAGCTTATTCAATACCTAATAAACTCCTTAACTTAATAAGTAGTTACTCACCTTGAGAGATAATATTATTCACTGGTGATTTAACTGATGAAGATGTACTTCACTGGTTAAGAAGTATTAGTAAGTCTCTATACATCGTCCGTGGGAATATGGACTACCTACCACTACCTAAGTATGCAGTCGTAAGTATTGATTGGTTAAGATATGTTTAATCCATGGTGCTGGTATATACCCACGCGGTGATCTAGTAAGGTTATCTAAGATTGCTCGTAAGTTAGGAGTTAAACTACTAATTTCAGGGCATACACATACAGATTCCATACGTATAAGCCCTAATAACGATATACTACTACTAAACCTAGGAACACTAACAGGTGTATGGGGTAGAGGAGGTAGTTATACACCATCACTAATGATACTTGAAGTAAGCAGTAAAGACTGTATAGATGTGATAACTTATAAGTTAATTGATGATGCATTAGAACAGCGTAGTAGTACTTACTGTATTAGGGATAATGTATGGAGTCAGAAATATTAAATTAAGTCCTCATTAAATCTAATCAAATATATCGATTCAACTCAGTATTTCTTTAATTAAATCCTTCAACATAGTATAACTTACTGTAATTATTTAGACCTTAAACCCATATTTATATCTTTAACTCAATAAACCAAGGCTTCATACTATACTTTAATCCCGGGTTCCTCTCCCTATGCTTCTCTAATATGAAGAGTTTTTCATGATAGATTAAGAGAAATTCCCTACCTCTTAACTTACTCCAAACCTATCTAGTAGTCTTCATCTTATGCTGAATCTTCACAACCTCCTCCTTAAGAATGAAGTCTATGTAAGTAAAAAATTATTTTTATCAACTGCCCTTACATAAACTAATACTTAATTAGATTAACAGTTTAACTTAATTAAAACTCCTACATCTAATAGTCTCTAACATATTTACTATCTCTAAAATGAAATGGGATTCTCTCACTTACCTAAGTCTGCAGTTACTAAGACCCTACATTATTGACTTTAGTAATGAAAGATAAGATATATGAAGGGAGTAGCAAGAGGGTATATACATATATATTCAACGCCTCATTACTTACCCGTAGTTCTAATGATATTAGTAACACCTTAATATCCTATAGGTATTTATTAATGAAATAAAATTAGTAAAATAATGGATAATGATAGGGATCTGGGCTTTGTTAGCTCATGCTACTCTACTTCGTCATAGTCATTATTTTAGGCTTTACCTTAATTACGAATTCAGATTTCTTACCTCTCGGACTTATGCCGGAGTAATAGTTAAATACACCATTACAGTTAGGACATTCTAACCTCTCTACGTTGTAGAATCTAAATTTCCAAGTTTTAAGAACTTTGAACTTATTGACGTAATTACAATATGGGCATTTTCTCATATGGGATCACCTCTATATATTTTAACAACATAATTAAAAATTCTTTTGGGAACTACAGTCTTTACTAGTGTGTGAGGTGATAAATTTATGAATTAGTTAGTTTTCAATCCGTATTTTAATGATTTCAGTGTTTAGTTAATGTGTTTAGATAGGTTTTACTTCATCTGCTTTACCTACTTCCTCATATACGTAATACTTTCTCCCATTAACTATAATTGGGTGTTCTTTAGTAATAAGTTTCAGTTTATATGTAGTAAATGGATTTAAATAACTTCTAACTTGCTTATCTGTTAAGTCTACTACGTAAAGCCAATACTTATGCTTATCTGATATCCTATCTACAAACTCCTTCTCATTCTCGGTGTAAATTATGAATTTCCGTTCTTTAAGTGTCTTCAACTCTATAAATATTAACTCCCCAGTAACACGGTCTTTTGCTATATAATCGAAAGGTGCCTTCGTATCACCAATATATGTTAGTTCATATCTATCACTTAGAACTTTCTCAAGAACTTCCCTACCCTTAGCTTCTACTTCAAGTTTTTCTTCAGTAATATCACCTATTGTTATAAACTCCTTAATCTCTGTTGCTATATCCTCCCTCACACTTTCCATGACTTTCATAAGCTCAGCCTTAGGTACTATAATTACCATTGGATATACCTTTACATCTACCTCATCAATATTAGTAGGTTTTAAAATAAGTTCTCCCCTACGAATACCTTTCACATTAGTCTCTTCTACGTATCTTAAGTAATTACTAAGGATTTTCTGAAGAACCTCTTGCTTGAAGTAACTCTTAACCTCAATATAAACACTCTTAAGGAAATTCATATCACGTCCTAATACCTTATTAATTAATTCCCTACCTATTTCCTCACAATTACTTAGTCTTTCAATAATCTTTATGAAGTCCTTAACCTGTTTATTACTTCCTTTATAGTACATATTAAACCAGGAGATATCCCCACCCATCACATTAACACATACTCTTGATAAGACTATAGGGGCTTCAACACCATCACAACATATATGTAGTGGCTCAGAAGTAGTAGAGTATCTAATGAATTCCTTTAAAATATTATTTAATGTGAAATCATCACAGTAATTCTTACCAAGCTTATATACGACTTCACAAAGTAGCTGATTAAACTCATTTCGAGTTGTAAACCCGACAATCTTTTCTATTCGTGCTTTATTCGCCCCAATCACAGTAGTAATAGGGGTAATAGGATGATCTACCTCATATAGTCCTATATTCTTAAGCTTACTACTTAATTCCTTTAATTTCTCTAAATACTTTTCAATAAGTCTATCAATTTCCTCATACCCACTAGTTTTATACTTCTCCCACAATTCATAAGGTGTAATTTCTCTAAATTCAAATATTCCTGAAGCAGGTAATTCTACTTCACGACCCTTTAAAGCAATAAGAGTACTAGGGATAATATACGCTCTAACAGAACTAGCTAATCTCCTATAGAGTGCGTTGAAAATCTTCTCTTCAAAGCTATGATTTAATATCATAAGGTAAATCTTAACGTCTTTCTGTTGACCAAGCCTCCAAACCCTCCCTGCTCTCTGCTCTAACTTTATGAGAGACCATGGTAATTCAAAATTTACTACTACATTAGCATACTGTAAGTTAAGACCTTCAGATGCTACATCTGTAGATATTAGAACTCGAGGACTTGATTCAGCAAGCCATCTCTTCACTTCTTCTATTCCTACTGTTTTTAAGTCATCACCAGTGACTTTCCTTATGTTGTAGGTGAGCTCCTTATGAAGTCTATCATAGATATAATTAGCAGTATCAGCAAATTCTGTAAAGACTATAACCTTCTCCCCCTTCTCTAAATGACTTAATAATATCTTCTTTAAACAACTTAACTTACTATCAATATTTTGTACCTCAGACGCTAAGTTAATTAAGTTCTTAAAGGAATCACTAAATTCTATAACTATATTCCTAACATCCCGTTCTCTTACAACTTCTTCTAAGGTAGATTCTAACACAACATCTATATCTAACCCCTCCTTACTTATGTATTCTTCATCACCATACTCATCTAAATTCTCAAGTGCTTTCCCTGACAGCTTTGAAGTTATACTTACTTGTTTTACCGAGTCAAGGATTTTCATGAATGTTTTAAGTCCGGCATAAGGACTGGAGAGTCCGCGTTTATCTATAGTCATAGCTAGAAGTCCGATAGAACGTCTTAATTTATCATCTTGACATCTCCTTAAGAGTTTCCGTGTAAGTTCATCTAATCTCTCAATATATTCTATTTCAATAGATTTAGGTTCGACAGGTTCCGGTATGAGCTCTGCATCAACAAATACTTTCTCCCCCTCATAAATTTTATTAACTTGCTCTTTACTCCTTCGGAATACTAAGGCATCAATCACTATACGATAAAAATCATCAATTCTATGTATGAATCTCTTTTCAATAGGATCTAGTAGAGTTAGTAGTCGTATATAGTGTTCATCATCACCTTTATGAGGTGTAGCTGATAAGAATATTATTGAAGCGTGGGGGTTATTCATAACTAATCTCTCCACTAATTTAAGTCTTTGAGTATCAAGTCCTAACTTATGTACTTCATCTACGACTATGACATCCCAGCTGTACTTCAGTATTTTCTCACAATACCCACTCTTCTTAGCAGTATCGATTTTGAAAATAAATACTATTCTACCATTAGATACTTCAGATATGTATTTCTCAAAATATTCTATATCTGTTATTGGTTGTAAGCCCATTCTCCTTACTTCTTTCTCCCACTGCCCAAGAATACTTCGAGGTACTAGTATAAGTACTCTCTTATTAGGGAAGATCCCTTTACGAAGACCCCATTCAATCAGTAAGAGGGTTTCAATAGTTTTCCCAAGTCCTATCTCATCAGCTATTAATGCTCTAATAGGGTACCTAATAGCGAGCTTATAGAAAAGCTCTGCTTGATGAATATAATCTTCATATCCAAGAAGTTTAAGTCTGAAGAGTGGGTGTTCCTCAACTAAATTCTTAAAAACATACTTCAATACATTATCAAGAGGTTTATCTATCAACACCATATAAAAC
>Ga0209183_1000388_pt1 | contig 18547 bp, 16 predicted proteins | sample LHCtaG_2_FD_184120 | JGI IMG/M metagenome (GOLD analysis project Ga0209183, IMG submission 184120) | Hot spring microbial communities from Little Hot Creek, USA to study Microbial Dark Matter (Phase II) - LHC4sed_replicate (SPAdes)... | ecosystem: Environmental > Aquatic > Thermal springs > Hot... | reverse complement strand
CTGTTAGCTTTTTAAGATAATCTCTAGTGAGCCCGGGGTGCCCTAGCTTCTTAAACCTATCTACTAAGTCTACTATTGACATTTTTCTCACAAGGATAATAGAGACAATAACGAAGCTAAAAAGATGTCTTCTTAGTCTTCTCTACTAAGCACTGTAGTAGCACTGTGATGTTATCTAATAATGAATATTGAAATAGCTGTGTTTACTATGAGTGATAGTGTTGTACTACCTATATGGAGTTCTGGCAGTAAGCTCTTACCTCTAGCCCCTATTATTACTAGGTCGTATCCTTCACTAATAATCTCTCTTACTAGCGTAGAGGAGGGACTATCGCTTAGAGGTTCGTACTCTAAGTATTTGTACACTACGCTTACCGAAGTACCTTTAAACCTTTCTTTAGCCTTAATAATGGGGTCTGTTTCACCTGTTAGACTAGTGCCTTTAGGTTTTACATATACAACTACTATTTTTGATCCATAGTGTTGTGCTAAATCTACTGCAACTTGTAACGCTCTGTAACTAGACTCGCTTCCATCAATAGGCACGAGTATTTTTCTAAAGTAAAAGCTCACTTCATATGATGGTGCCTCACTATTCATAATACCCACCTAGTTTATATAGAGCTCTCCCTGGAAAATATTTGTTTAACTACTCCTATACCAAGAAGACTATTCACTTTACTAATAACTCTATATACATCTGTGTCAATGTTCATGATACCATATGCTACGTCAATGTTTTCAGGTATCACAATAGCTTCTTGGTGCACTGCTTGAATTAAAATTAACGTGTTATTGTGACAAGTAAAAGTGTTGGTGAACACTATGTTCTCGTAGAGGTCATTTCTAGTTCTCCCTAAATCACGTGCAATTTCAATTAACTTACCCGTAGTGTCTGCAAGCTTTGAGTCTACACTAACGACACGTCCTTGGCTCAATTTTTCCAGTGTGGCAATGTCCACGCACTTGTCTTTTAAGAGTATTTCGAGAACGTGGACGTGCATTAGTGTAGACGGCACTACTACAGCTACTGTATCTATATTGAGATCTCCTATCACGGTCTTTGCGTCTAGCGCATGATGACTTGGAATCTGCTCGAGATCGAGTTTTATCGAGTTAACAGGTCCTCTTAAGTCTTCGCCGGGATCGCTAGCTCTGCGGACAATTATTGCGAAAACTCTTCTAATGTTCTCTACTCTCAGAGAACATATGATTCTAAGCAACCCTGTAGTATTACAACTAACAACACGCACGTATCTTTTGCCCTGAACACTATTGTAGTTACATAGAGTATTATAGCTCACTTCTACTATATCAGGATCTTCTCCACCCTGAAATACTACAGGCTTCTTTAATTTATCATAGAGCCTCTTGTTTTTAGCACCTTGTCCAGCTGGTGAGGCGTCGTATATGAGTTCTGCTTCTTCTAGTAAATAGTCTACGTAACCTTCTGGCTCTATACCCAAAGCTCTAAATGCTTCTACTTTCTCCTTAGGAACATATATTTTCACTCCTTGCTTAGCCGCTACTAGAGCTCTATAGTCAGGCGTGTACTTAGCTACTCCTACGAGCTTGAAGTCGCTGCTTTTCAATATAACCGTAGCAATACGCTTGCCAATAGTTCCATAGCCATTAACAGCTACTTTTACTGGTATCTTCACCACCCAAAAAACATCTTTGCTGATAATTCCATTGCTTTAATAGCCGGTAACTCCTCTCCACTCATAAAGAGTAATGTAGCGTTACCTCCTAGTGATACGTGAACCCTATTTGAGCTTTCCCAATCGCTACTAAGCATTGAAGCGAGATGGCCTCCGGCAATAAGGACAAAGCCTTTAGATTGATAAGATGCTTCTAACACTCGCAATGTCCCCTGCTTAAACTCCTCTTCTTCTATAACACCTAGCGGCCCTCTCAGAACAACTACTTTTGACTCTTTTACTAGTTCTTCATAGATCTTAGCTGTCTGCACGCCTATATCCATGATCACTCCGTCTATGTTACCTACATATCTGTTTTCAACTCCCCTCTCGTTTTTAACTACAAAGTCTATAGGGGTTTCAATAGGAGCTCCCCGCATGAGCAAGTATCTAGCTCTTGAAACGTAAGGCAGTATTCCATTCTCCTCAAGCACTTTTATATTCTCTTTACCTATATCAACACCCTTAGCTAAGAGGAAAAGATGAGCTAGTAAGCCGCCTGTTAGTATTCTGTCAACAGCTTTATTCTTCACTAGGGTCTCAATAACTCTTAGAAGCTCTATGACTTTCTTTCCTCCTAGAACATATACCCTCGGAGGCTCATTCTCTGAGAGTACTTTACTCAACGCACCTATTTCCTTCTCGAAGACAGGTCCTATAGCACTGGGAAGTAGTAAGGGCAAACCAACAATACTCGGCTGACTTCTATGCGCAGTTGCAAAAGCATCATTAACGTAAAACTCCACTACTGACGCTATTCTCTTAGCGAAAATAGTTAGCGCCTGCCGCTCTGGTGATGCTTCTAATATCTCTTCTGAGACGAGTCTTAAGTTATCAAGAAGTAATACTTCGCCGGGTTTTAGAGATCTAATTTTCTCAAGAGCAGCCGGTCCTATTACATCGTGTACGAACTCCACGTTGAGACCAGAGTACTTAGCAAGGAGCTCTGCGTGTTTCTCCAAGGTAGTGAATTCAGCCTGACCCGGCCTACTTTGATGAGATCCAAGTATAAGCGCTGGATTATACTCTTCTATTATTTTTCTTATATATTGCGCATGCACTCTAATTCTTCTATCGTCGAGAATTTTTCCCTCTTCTGGTTCTATAGGCACATTTATATCGATCCGCATGAACACTTTTCTGTCTCTCAAGTTAAGATCTCTTATAGTTGGTAACTTGGGAATAGCCCAGAGACTCGTACAACATCACCTTGAAGGTCTATTGATATTAACAGTTATTTAACCTATAGTTTACAGGTTTAAAGTATACTTCATCAATACAATGCGACATATAAACTAATCAGTTTTAAAGTATTTGTTGAAAAAACGCACGAGTAGCATTTTTAATCAATTAATGAAAATTACTAAAAGCGCATATGTCCTCGTAAATGACTCTGTATGGAATCTACAGTCGACGTGTTCATTCACAAATGCCAATAAAATTGTCTATAGGCATTGTACATTTAAATCGTAGTGTATTATTTACCAAGAAATAAGAGATATCAAGATTAAAAAGAAAAAGGTAATCAAAAAGAGACTTTTAGAATTACTATCCACATACTGGGTATTCGTCGGGTACCTTAACTCTAAAGAATCTGCCTGTTTCCGGGTCTTGGAATAGTCCTATCTTGACGCCTTTTCTACCAGCTGGAGCTAGCTGCCAAACTTTAACTGGAACTAGTTCTAGCTCTTTACCAGATGGTGTCTTTACCTTAACTTTCTCAGTACAGGGCATATTTCTCACCAATATTAAATACACATTATAGGATTTATATACTTTTTCCACACTAACTTGTAGAGTTGTGTGCAGATATTATTTTCCAGTCTTATTCTAAGTAACAACTACACTTTATCTTGTACTGTTCATAGGATCTAGTGCAATGTTACATGGAGAACACGTTAAAAGCTCAAGTTATTCTTCTATTAGAAGCTCAAGACGATTATATCTTTGAACGTAAAAACAGGGGTCTCAGCTACCCCGGGGCCTTAGATCATCAACATAGATCCCTAGGCACAACTCTCATCATTCATTAACTAAGAAATTCTTCCCTAACGTTATAAGCTTTTTCCAGCAAATTTCAGAGGGGATTCCTCCACAAATTTTAAAAGAGTTAAATCATAAGTAACAGTGGCTTTGCTGTTAAAATACATCTAATGTTCCATATTGTTTACTCCACTCTTTATATGCTTCTAGTAAGGACGAGTCTATGCTAGGTTTGTGTTTTTTAATTATATCTACGAAGTCCTCTGTTGATATTATTCTCTCTTGGGGATTTATTTTTTTCTCACTAATTTCTTCTACTATATTACTCTGAACTTCTTTAACTATAGCTACTATATCTGCTGAGCTATAGTTCTCTGTGAGGTCTGCGAGGAGATCGTAGTTCAAGTTCCCGATTTTATATGTTCTAGCGAGTTTAGATATATAGTGTTCAAACAACATTTTTCTAACTTCTCTACTTGGTGCTGGGACAAAAATTCTTCTCTCAAATCTCCTAATAAACCCTATGTCAAGAGCCCAAGGCTTATTTGTGGCACCTATAACAAATACGTGTACATTACTGTATTCTTTACCACTTAATCCATCCATTTCTATTAAAAACTGATTTCTAGCTCTTTTCTCACCACCTACTTCTGTAGAGTACTGCTGAAAGAGTCCATCCACTTCGTCAATAAATACTATAACTGGTGTTCCCATTGAAGATATTTTTCTCGCTGTTTCAAAAAGTCTTTTTACGTTTTTCTCGGCGTCTCCTAGCCACTTACTCATAACCGTAGCAGGTGTTACATGAATTAACACAGCATTAATCTCATTGGATAACGCAATAGCTAGCTCTGTTTTACCACATCCAGGAGGCCCAAATAGTAAAACAGCCCTCGGCCATCCTAAAGGATATAGGCCTGGATTCATAACAGGATAAATAATGGCTCTCTTAAGTGCTCTCTTAACCTCCTCAAGGTCTACAAGGTCTGAAAATTTCCTAGAGGGTCTTTTACCCGGGTGAAGTACCTCAAAAACGTTTTCGGGTTCTTGTGTTTGAGAATCCTGTGCTCTACTTGAACTCTCTATTCTACTTTCAAGCACCTTAACTCTGCTCTTGTACTTAGATATGAGCTCTTTGTAGAGATCTGAAAGAGGAGAGTCAGGATAAAGTGTTAGGTACTTAGTGAAGAATTCTATTGCTGTTTTATAATACTTAATAGCATTCTCATAGTCTCCCCCACGATCAGCCGCTATAGCTCTCTGAGCATATTCCATACCCTTATCCGCGAGATACTGCATACTCATCTCTAGCATCCCTTACTGTATATCTTTCTTAGAATACTGCTTTACCTACGCTTGATCTTTACTAGTCCTTTTGCCTCTAGAGAAGCAAGTGCTTCTAGGACTTTCTTCCTAGATACCCCATATTTCTTCTCAAAGACACTTAGATCTAGTATGCCTGCAGTTATTTTCAGTTCGTTCAAAACCCATTGTTCAAGGACATGTAGAGGTATTTCAATAACTGAGGCTTCTATTTCTACATGTCTTTGTGCAAATTCTGATGCTTGTTGCCTTATATCGGTAGGTGCGTTTTGAGTTTTAAGAGTCTTTACAGTGTTCCCCTCCATCTTATTCTCTTTCTCGGTAATTTTACTACTTGAGACTATACTACTAGTACTCTGTAACCTAGTGGTTACTGCCTGTTGCGATGTTTCGCTCTCTCTACTAGGTGAAAACTGCAATGTTACTCCAATGTTATTAACAGGAGAAGTCACAGCTAGTATGCTTGCTACTCTCTGCTCTAATGTTCTAATGTGTGTTAAGAGCTGCGGATTAATCTTTTCTAGTTCAGGCTCAATGTTCTTTAATTCAGTGAGTATTTCTGGGATAACTTTCAGAGGCTCTTCAATGTAGAATAATGTTTCTAACCTGTACTTAACCCTCGTTAAGTCGTGTATTGTTTTTGTTATTAGAGAAAGATATGCATATATGTTTTTCACTTCCTCATCAATAATTCTAGCTATCTCACTCTCTTGTCCTGGTGTCTTTACTCGTCTCTTGTACTCTTCAGCTAGTGATTCTAAACTCCTCTTAGAAGATTCAAGAGTCCTTAACATCTTCTCTATTAGCGTAGTAGACTCCAGTATTCCACGCTTAACAGGGTCTTTTACTCTAAATGGTGAGAAAATTCCTCCTAACCCTCCTCTAATACTAGAAATCGACACTTTACTCACCTTCACGCCACTATAAAATCGCCGGGAGTAGTCTTTTAAAGGGCGGAGATAGTGATATTGCTGTAATACCGTGGTCTTCGTGAGCCATAACACTTCACTACTAGGACTTTAGCGTGGTATTACCATAATATGGTGAGAGTATGTTTATTTAAAAATAATTGTGGAAATTACATATTTGGTGTATATATTGCTACTACATGGTATAAGAGTTCTGGATCTTAGCCACACATTAGCAGGACCTTTTGCAACCATGATCTTAGCTGATCTAGGTGCCGAAATAATAAAACTCGAACCCCTTCAAGGTGATGAAACTAGAACGTGGGCTCCTTTTATAAATGGTGAGAGTGCTTACTACATGTCTATTAATAGGGGTAAAAAGAGTATAGTTGTGAATTTAAAAGAGGAGAAAGGGCGAAAAATAGCCTACGAGATCGCTAGGAGATCTCATATAGTAGTAGAGAATTTTAGACCTGGTGTCCCTGAAAAACTTGGCGTCGACTATGAAAATATCCTAAGAGTCAACCCAGAGATCATATACGTTAGTGTTAAGGGGTTTAGACGTGGCAGTCTTTACGAGAATAAAACAGCTTATGATATCATAATACAGGCTATGTCAGGTTTAATGGCGACTACGGGTGAAGAGAACAGGCCTCCTGTTAGAATTAGTTTTGCGCTTTTTGATGTCGTGACAGGTATGATGGCTGTTATTTATACGTTAGCAGTACTTTACGCTAATATTAAGCCGGTTAAAATAGAAATCCCTATGTTTGACATAGCCGTATTCTCAATGTGCTACGTGCCAATGATGTATCTCCTTACAGGCATTAAAGTTAAGAGAATGGGTCATGCCCACCCCTCAATGGCGCCATATCAAGGCTTTCAAGATATTGAGGGAAAATGGTTTATTGTTGCTGCCGCTAACGATAGGCTCTGGCGAGCAATGTGTAAGGCGCTGGGTAGAGATGATTTAGCTGAAGACCCTAGATTTAGAACTAATGCTGATCGGGTTGTGAACAGAGACGAACTAGTGAAGATACTGGAGAGCATTTTCACCACAAATAAGAGAGATTATTGGATTAAACTCTTAGAGGAGAACGGTGTGCCCTCTGCACCTGTCTATGATATTAACGAGGTTTTTGAAGACCCTTACGTTAAAACAGGCGATCTTGTAATTAAAATTAGACATCCCAAACTCGGCGAGATCTCACATCTGAGTACGCCTGTTTATATTAATAACAATAAGTATGTAAGTAAGCTCCACCCTCCACTTTTAGGGGAGCACACTGTGGAAGTATTGAGAGAACTTGGCTACTCTTTTGAAGAGATCTGTGAATTAAAAAGAGAAGGTGTCGTATACTATCCAGATGAAACTACCAAGTCTATTTGTACGTAAAACATTGGTGAGTTTGTTGCCTATTAAAATAGCTATAGGAAAAAAAGGTATTACCTGTGATCATCCGTTAGCCGCCAAAATTGGAGTTGAAATCTTAGAGAAAGGTGGTAACGCGTTTGACGCTGCAATAGCTGTTAGCGCTGCGTTATCAGTTGTACAACCACACATGGGAGGTCCTGGTGGCGACGCCTTTCTACTTGGTTTTATTGGAGATGAAGTAGTAGCATACGCCTCTGCAGGCAGATCTCCAAGCGGTTTTCCCGTTGAAGACTTTATGAGACTTAACCCTCTATATGGTCCACTAACCGTAACCATTCCAGGTTTAGTGTATTTATGGGGCTCTATACACGATGAGCATGCTACACTTCCACTTGAGGATCTTTTGAAGCCTGCTATAGATCTCGCTTACAAGGGATTCTATGCAGGGTGGTTTCTAGGTCTTGCCAGCTCTGCTTATGAAAAAGATCTAGAGAATTATAAGTGGGCACAGTACTTTAAAGGTATTAGAACAGGAGTGCGCGTAGTTAACAGAGAAATGGCTAGTACGCTTAGATTAATCGCTTCCCGAGGCTACGAGGAGTTTTATTATGGAGATCTCGCTGAGCTGCTCGTAGAAGAATTACAAGAGCAAGGAGTAAACGTAGGTCTTGATGATTTCATGGAGCATGAAGGCACAAAATTAAAGCCTTTAAAACTAGAAGTAGATGGCAAAGTTCTCTACGAGCTGCCACCTAGTACTCAGGGAATAACAACACTTCAATTAATTAGTGCACTCTACGAGTTAGACCTCTACAAGGAGCCATTTGACTCGCCTAGTAAAGTTATAAAATGGTCTAAGCCTGTTAAGAGAGCTTACATGTTCAGAGATCTGTACATCGGGGATCCAGACCACATGAACATAGTTCCTCAGACCTATGTGAAATACTCAGCTATGGAGACCATATTACGAGATTCACAACTAAGTACTACACGTGAACACATGTCTTCCGACACTACATTCTTTGTGGTCTCTGATGGCGAAGCTTTACTAGGTTTAATTCAAAGTCTCTTCTATCCATTTGGCTCAGGGCTTGTAGCTAGAGGATTTCCTATTCAAAACAGAGCAGTAGGATTTACTAGAAGAAAGGGGTTACCAAACAGCCCTGCACCTAAAAAGTTACCATTACATACGCTTTCTATACTTGCTATTAGTAATGATAGAGAGAAATATATAATTGGCTGTGTCGGTGGAGATTATAGACCTCAACTTCACCTGAGAGTTTATGAAAACATCTTCGTGTATAAAATGCCGATAGCAAAAGCTGTGGAAGCGCCTCGGTTCATTTACACCAAGTTCTATAATACTCAAGAGGTCGTGATTGAAAAGCCACTTATCTCTCCTCAGAACAGTGATGTTGCGAAAATTAAAAGTATAGATAACTTCTCTGCGCCAGGACACGTACACGCAGGAGTACTACGTGAAGATAAGGTTGAGCTCGTAAATGATCCGAGAAGCGAGGGAATAGCATTAGCTATTTGACATGCGTGAGTAATTTTGGGCATTGAGCTTATAATACTTTTTACGTACCCTTTACTGCTCTCACTTATAGCACTCTTTATTAGCATAGCAAAGCGTGTAAAAGTTAAAAGATCTAAGAAGAGTACTTCACTAGGTAACTAAGCCCTTAAAGTATATACTTCCACCCCACGATATTCTCACAGCCAGTTTTTTTCCAATTAAGTTATGGAGAGCCTCCACTCCAAGATCCCCATACATGTCTCGTATTTCACTGTATTTTAACGGTATTCTTGCTATGTAATTATAAAGTCCTATTATAGTGCTTTTCCACGCTATTCTCCTCTTAATCGGTGTGAACACGTCCACATTTACTTTAAAACCAGCATTTATCAATTCCTCTTCAACTTTAATGATATAGCTCTCGGATGCTGGTTTTAACACGTGACCCTCTGAGGGGCGATCTACGCGTTTGACTACGACATTTTCTATTCTAGTGTTTCTTAAGTGCGTTATAGTCTCTGCCAAGTGACTTTGGTCTGGATATGTGAGATCCGCTATTCTAAAAATGTGTAATTCTATTGCAATCTTATCCCTGTTTAACACACTAATATGCTTCATTTTTTCTAAAACCAGGTTAAAGCTGTGTTCTATGTTCCATCCTAGAGAAACTTTGTCTTCACCATACCACATATAAGGTACTATTACCATATCCACGTACTCTAGGATTTTCTTGTATTTTGCAAGTTTATCTATATTTACACTACTCGCATGAAGATGTATTTTTGTCTTTAATCCATAATTGCTAATAAAGTGTTCGACGGCCTTCAGAGTACTTTCTACATTATTCAATACTAGTGGATCGCCGAAACCCCATATGTAGACAGTGTTAACATTTAAAGAAGCTCGTTTAAATGCCTCAATTACCTCTTGAAGCTCGCTTATTAAGCTATCAACATTAACTCTTTGTTCTACTTCCCGCTCAAACCTTTTAGTTACACCAAGAGGGCACGAAATACAGTCAAGCGGACATTTTTTAGGTGGCAAGAGAGGATCTACAAGAACAACACTACCACTAATATTACTGGAGTAGAATCCATACACGTGTAATAATTGAATATTCATAAAGCTCACCTTGGTTTCAACAATGCTACGAAAAATCCCTGACCTTGAATTCTATGAGGGTATATCCTATGTACGCTACGCGAAAAAATATATTCTTCGTAGCCGCTTTCTAGGTATGGATAGTCTATTTTTATGAGATCAACATTGTGTTCTACTAGGGTCTTCTTTATAACTTCTTCACCTTCAAGTGGATGTATACTGCAAGTAGCATATAGGACTAGTTTGCCCTGTTTTAGGAGATTTGAGAGTAGTGAATACTGTATCGTATGTGCGCGTTTAATTAAACTCCTATTCAAGTATACCTTAAACGCAGGATCATCATAGATCGCTCCACTATTACTACAAGGGGCGTCTAGTAATATGAAGTCAAATTTGATATTGTAGTTAATTTTTCTCGAATCTCCCTGTATTACAAGTACTACTGGATCTGTGCTAAGCATCACTAACGAAGATATCTTAGGTATAATTCTCACTCTCCTCTCACTTAAATCAACAGCCACTACACGCCTAACTCTGCTACTACTCGCTATTTGTGTGAGTTTTAGACCAGGAGCACTACACGCGTCGAGAAAATCACCTAGCGCAAGACTCTGGGCAATTGATCCAACAACATAAGAGCTTATATCTTGTGGTATTATAATTCCTTTAAGAACACATGGATTTTTACCAATTTTCTTAAATGGATCCTTTAGTTGAAAAACACTATGAAAAACACTATGACGTTTAACACTTAGTCCAGAATTTTCTAAGCAGGCTATTACGTCTTCAAGGGTATATTTGAATAAATTAGCTCTCAGCCACCTCTTCTTAGTGTTAAGAGCTTTAAGCATTAACTCTAAGTCGTCTAGTGGTATTTTACTAGATAGATCTTTTACTAGCCATAGTGGATAGCTGTAGAGAATAGATATTTTCATGAGCTTTGAGAAGTTGTTAGCAGTATTCTCTATGTCTTCTTCGATTAAGTGCCATACAAAGCCCTTCCTGTAGAGGTACTCTATGACGCCTTGAATACCAGATTTAAATCCAAAATATCCTGCTAAAAATCTTAGAGTATGGTAGTACATCGTAATGTTATATAGGATTCGATAGTACTGTTCAGCTTCACGTTCACTAAGTCTATACTTTCTCACGATATTTTTGTAAGTCCTATTAAACCCTTGCTTTCTAATAACTATGGACTTGAGGACTATAGTAGTGAGAAATCTCGCTTTTTCTGGGTTAATTACCAATACTAATTACCCTATAAGCATAGCAGAGTAAGCATTCATTAATAGGGTATCTCGACAACTTTAGTATCTCTACCAGTAGTTCTCTTCCACATATAATCAAGCCCAGTGTACTTTATATTAGAAAGCTCTGTTATATTGCTGGTAAAGAGTAAACGAATATCATCTATTCCGAGAACAATCATGGCAAGTCTATCTACACCAATACCCCAGGCTGCTGCATTATAGCCTGAACATCTCAGCATCTCCATTACCTCTGGTCTAAACATGCCACCGGGAAATACCTCTATCCAGCCTAATTTAGGGTGTTTGACATATCCCTCTACACTAGGCTCTGTGAATGGGAAATAGCCCGGTTTAAACCAGACTTCTTTTAAGCCAAGTGCTGCCGCGAGCTCCTTGAAGAAGAAGAGTAAATGTTTAAAGTTTACGTTTTTACCAACAATGACTCCATCGAGTTGATAAAACTCCATGCTGTGCTTAGCATCTAGATTTTCAGGTCTAAAATTCCTGTCAATAGTAAACACCCTATACTCTCCTCCACCACGCTCGTAGAGCGCTCTAGCTGTAACCGCTGTTGTTTGACTCCTAAGGACCAGTCTTAAAGCTCTAGCTGGGTTCCACGTATAGCCCCACCCAGCTTCATGAACTCTCTTAACAGAGTCTAAGAGACTTGGGGCTGCCTGAGCTGTCAGTGTTGTTTTTAAGAAGAAGGTGTCGTGTATCTCGCGTGCCGGGTGATCCTGGGCTTGGAAGAGAACATCGAAGTTCCAAAGCTCTGCTTCAACATGTGGGCCTTTAACCTCTTCGAATCCCATACTTATCATGATCTCTCTTAGCTCATCAATGAGCTGCATGAAGGGATGTTTCTTTGGGACATGTATGCCTGGCAATTCTACTGTAAGATCGAACTCTTTAATTATGTATCTATCTAGCTCTTTAGCTATCTCCGGTTTTATAATAGTAACCAGTTCTTTTTCTCTTATTAAACCACTACGCCATGTATCAAGAAGCCTGTCAAGTGCTCTTACTTTTAAAACACTTCTTTCGCGTGTTTCAATAATCCTCCTCCTCTTAGCTAAGACTACAATTTCTCCTTGCACGCTCTTACCGTTCACGAGATCTAGAATTGAGGCACGTACTTCGCGAGCTTTACTAATAGCTTCCAAGCACTTAGATGCATCTCTCACTAAGGGCTTACCGTTCTCAATACTTATACACTTTGATTTTACTAAGTATTGAAGCCCTATGCGAGCATCTTCGCTCAATACACCATGATTTTCAACACAATTTAAGAACTCCTCTAAGAGTACCCCACTACACTTCTCTACTACACTGTATACCTGCTCTTCTGGAAGCCCCTTCTCAATGTACCTCTTGCCAGTCTCGCTAAGAACATACTCTGTTGTTTTATAACGCTCAACTCGAAGAAGCCCCATATGTTCAAGCTCAGCTAGATCTCTCATTAAATCTTCGCGTTTAGTTCCGAGGGCTCTCGCTAACTCCTCTACATCAACCTCTAACATTTCCACTAAGAGCTTTACAATACTATACTGCTTGGGAGTAATGTAAATACTACTACTTGCCAATTAAGTTATCACCTATACTTATATAATCCTATCTCTTACAGCTTAAAATCTACTCTAACCTCTCCATGCTACCTTTATAGCTTGAAATAGCCATTTTCATAAAACGACTTTGAGGATTATTTAGAACAACATCAATAGGGCCCTCTTCAACTATTTCCTTGTTCTCGAGTACTATAATTCTATCAGCAATGTATTGTGCTATGGAAAGATCATGTGTTACCAGTAAAATTGCAGGTTTAAATTTTTCGTATATCTCATTAATTAAGTTTATTATTTGAGCTTGCACAGAAACGTCTAGTGCCGACGTAGGTTCATCTAATATGAGCATCTCCGGCTCTGATACTAGAGCTCTCGCAATTAGAACTCTTTGCTTCATTCCTCCACTGAGCTCTTCGGGATACATATCTAAGACGCTTTCAGGTAAACCTACAAGTTTTACTATAGACCTAATCTTAGACCCTACATATTCCCTAATTCCACGCGCTTCAAGAGGCTCTATTAGAATATCTCTTACTCTCAGCACTGGATTAAGAGATTTAAAGGGGTCTTGTGGAACATAGCCTATCCTTCTGAGAATCTTTACTCTTTCTCTCCATGGAAGTTTATATATATCGTACTCGTGAATAAAAACTCTACCAATAAATGGTTTTAATAAGCCTAGAATAACTCTAAGTAGAGTTGTCTTTCCAGAACCACTTTCTCCAACAATTGCGACTCTCTCGCTCCTACTTACACGGAGATTTATGTTTTTAAGTACAATGTACCTGGTCTTTATTAGTGATTTAATACCTGGTGGTGTCACAAGATAGCCCGCTGTTACGTTTTCAAGCTTTATGATATGATCAGTAGTTTTTATAACCATGGCGCTTCCCGAGCTTTCCAACACTTTGAGAAGTGCGAGTTTTCAATTACTTGAACTTGTGGATCAGAGTAGCATTCTCTATTCTTATAAGGACATCTATCAAGAAAAAGACATGCTTGGTATTCTTTACTTAGACTAGGAGGCTCCCCTGGTATAGGTTTAAGCTGCTTTTTAACGCCGAGAATAGGTGTAGTCTCTAAAAGCATTTTTGTATATGGGTGTCTCGGATTTCTTAGTACTTTTTCACGAGGCCCTATTTCCATGATCTTGCCAGCGTACATAATGGCTATATAATCACATATAGTGCTCGTAGTTAGGAGGTCGTGTGTTATAACTATTAGTGTTTTTTTGAGCTCTTTTTGAAGCTTACCTAGGAGCTCTATTATTTGGAGCCGCAAGTGTGCATCAATAAAAGAAGTGGGTTCATCTGCGACCAGTATCTGTGCATTTGTTGCTAGGGCTAAGGCTATTACTACTCTCTGTTGCATACCACCACTAAGTTCATGTGGGTATTTTTCGAGCACACTAGAGTTAAGGTTAACTTTTGAGAGAATCTCTATGGCGATTTTCTTAGAGAAATCCCTACTACTCTTAAAATTGCTTCTAAGCACGTAATAGAAGTGTTCCTCGACCGTTAGAAAGGGATTTAAGCTCGTACCGGGGTTTTGTGGTATGTATGCAGTTATTTTACCACGAACATTATTGTAGTTTCTCAACTGACCATTAATCACAATACGATCAAACAATTTTAACTTTCCATCTGTTAAAGCATATGGTGGTAGTATACCTGTTATAGCACTAGCAAGCGTTGATTTACCACAACCACTTTCACCTATAATACATAGCGTAGTTCCTTCTTCAACTACTAAGTCCACGCCTTTTATAGCCCAGAACACTTCATCCTCAATTATGTAGCCTACTTTTAGATTCTCCATTATTATAGCTAAAACCACATACTCCACCTACGTCTTAACCGCGGATCTATTTCTTCTCTTAAACAGTCACCTAGCAAGCTAAAACCCAGAGTAATCAGTAAGAGAAATAGTCCAGGAAACACTATAAGCCAGGGGGCTCTTGTAAACACTTCAATTCCCCCACCATAGAAAACACTCTCATAAAGTATTACACCCCACTCAGGATATCCCGGTTGTACTCCAAGGCCTAGAAAGTTTATTGCGGCAGCCTCTAAGAGAATGCTTCCTAGATCTGTGATGGCTTGTGCAGTGAGTGGTTGAATAATATTAGGTACTACATGACGGTGTAATATTTTAAAGCCGTGCAGTCCCGCTAGTCTTGCTAGTACTACATAATCTAGCTCTACCACACTTCTCGCGTAGACATATGCTATCCTGGCATACCAGGCCCACCATGTCAGTATAAGAGATGATACTGTCACGTGTATACCATGACCCAGCGTTAATCTTAGTACTAATGCTATAACTATAGTCGGCATAGCCATAAATATCTCGGTAAAGTAGTTGAGCAAAACTTCTACCAGGCCTTTAAAGTAAGCTGCTGCAACTCCTAAGAATAATCCAAATAGAAGACTTACAACTACTACAACAAAGACTTGTAATAGTGCTGTTCTAGTACCCATTATTACTCTTGAAAAGAGATCTCTACCCAACGAGTCTGTTCCGAAAATGTGCTCTATAGATGGTGGTAAGAGTCTTCTTGCTTCTACATCTCGAGGAATGTACCCCAGCCCTTCTTGGGGTTGTGGTACTATGTATGGTGCAAATATAGCTAAGAAGATCGCGACGAGTGATATCGCCATGCCTATTTTAAACCGAGTTTTCCTGAGACTTCTACTATACAGTGTGATAAAAAGTCTCTGTATCAATGCTTACAGCCTCACTCGTGGATCTATTAGTGCTTGTAAAATATCGACAAGAGTGTTCACAATAATGTAAAAAATCGCGATAAAAGCTATCAGCGTAACTGCTATTTTAAAATCAGCAGTATTCAAAGCACTTATTAATAAATTACCTAAACCTCTCCTACCAAATACAGACTCTACGACCATTGCGTCAATTAGACTGTATGTAAATGAAAGCCCAGATATCTGCACAAGCGAGGGAATTATACTTCTCACCACGAAGTGCCTAATTATAATCCCTCTCTCTACACCTAGTGCAATAGAGGCTTTGACATAGTCTTCTAGTAGACTTTCCGCAACTAGCACTCTAATAAGCCTTGTAAGCGCACCAATAGGGTATACGGATATAGCTAGTGCAGGGGGGATCATCCTTAAAAGAGAATCTACGAATACTCGTACATTACCCTGAAGTATGCTATCAAGCAGATAAGAGCCCGTGATCGTATTAAATCCCGTCTCAGCTACAAGTCTTGGAGATGCTGTACCATATACAGATATTTTTGAAATAGTAAAGGCTAGTAGTAATAATGTTGCCAACCAGTATGTAGGTGTGCTAGCGAGCACTACGCTAGCTGGTTGAACAATACTATCAAAGATACTGCCACGCTTTAGAGCCGAATAGAGTCCTAGATAAAGTGCAATTGGCACTGAGACAATATACGCTAGTAGTGTGAGCTCAAATGTACTCATAAAACTTGTAATAATTACCTGAACTACTGGTAAACCTTTATAAGCAATACTAGAGCCAAGATTGCCTGTGAAGAAATTATACATAAACACCACTACCTGTATATATATGGGTTTATCTAGTCCTAGTTCTTCTCTAGCTAGTTGAACAGCTCTCGCTGCTCCAGGTCCTCTTGGATTACCAGCCCACTTTACAGCGGGGTCTCCAGGAGTTGTTAAGATCAGCACATAGGAGAACGCTACGATCCCAACTATAACGCATAGGGCGAGGATAAGTCTTTTAAAAATATAATTGAGACTAATAGCCAATTCTAAGACCTCACATAGATAAGCTCAAATCTTATAACGAACATGTACATCGGGTTTAGAGCTTCTTGTGGCATTTCAACTCTATTAGAGTATATGAACGGCCTGATTTCATCCCAGAGCCCCACGGCTATAGCTTCTTCAAATAACGATTTCTGAGCATTCTTGTAGAGTTCTAGCGCATGCATGTAATTAACTCCTTCTAATTTAAATGCATCTTCGATAAGACTGTTAAATTCCGGGTTTTCATACCCAGCAAAATTCCACTCCTTTGATTCACTGTGAAACATTGAATATAGGTAGTCAAATGGTGAGGGCATTGTTGGCCACCAGTCTGCGAGGATCAGGTGTGGGGTACTCTCCGGATCAGTCCATACACCCTTAGCGATATCCTTTAGTCTAGCCCAGTCTTGCGGGTTTAACTCCACTTCAATCCCAAGATCACTCATTCTTGATTTAAATAGCTCAGCGAATTTACGTGTCTCCTCATAGTCCACTTGGTATAGTAATTCGATCTTGATCGGAGTCTTCGCGCCGGAGAGATCAAGATATTTTTTCGCAGTCTCGAGACTATAATTGTACTTTAATCCCTCTACATGTCCAGGGAAACTATGTGGAATTACTCCACTAGCTTCAAGTGCAAATCCGTAGACAGCTACTTGTATTATTTCTGTTAAGTTTAGTGCATATGCTATTGCCAGTCTAAAGTAGGTTATGTTTGTAGGATATCTCTTAGTATTAAAGAAAAGTATGAAATTGTGAAAAGTACTTAGATTAATTACCTTAAAACCTTTCTCCATGAGATCTTTAATAGTAGTACGCGGAACACTACACGCTATGTCTATTTCACCCGCTAATAGACCGTGATACTGAGCAGGCGGTTCTTTAACGATCTTTATGATCACAACGTCTGGTGCTTGTGGATTATTAACAACACTCCAACCCCACCACTTATCAAACTTTTCAAGACGAATTTCCCTGGTGGGATCATAGCTCACAAGCTTGTAAGGTCCTGTGCCAATAGCATTCCCCTTATTAAACCAGTATTCAAGCGCTTCATCGTAAATGCTATTTGCACCGCTTTTCTCAAGAACACTTGGTGAGAATATGTAGGCAGCATATGATGCTGAGGCTAGTAAGTCGAGTTTCTGAGGATATTTTAGCTTGAACTTCACAATGTACTCGTCTACTATTATTATCTCGTCTACAGCATCCCAAATATAGCCTGCACCTCTACCTGTCTCTCTGTAGATGTCTCTCGCTCTCTCTATACTCATTTTTACAGCCGTAGCGTTGAACGGTGTACCATCGTGAAATACCACATCTCTCCTCAAGTAGAAGACCCACTCTTTACCATCTTCGCTACTTTCCCAGCTTAAGGCTAATCTAGGCTCTACTTTACCCGTAGTGTAATTGTAATATGTTAAAGTCTCATATATAGAGCCTAGAACTACGAGGCCTGTGTCGTCTTCTAAACTAGGATCTATTCCTGTAATATCATCGTTGTAAGCGTAAACGAGGATCTTCGATCTCGAGGGCTGATACCACACAGTAAACAGAGCTACTAGAATTATCACTAAGATAAATACGGCTAATAACATGATATATACTGTTCTTAGCGGTTTCAACTCAACAAGCTCCCTCCTCGTGAAAAAGCTAACATTACTAGGTTTTTAAGGCTTACTCCACTAGAAAATTATTTGATCTCCTCTATGTCTCAAAGCGCTGTTACAGTTCCTCGTAACCACATTTAAATAGAAACTAAGTGAGAGGATCTCCGGCCACTCCAACTGCCCTACAGAAGACCCATATAAAAACCGAACAGACGTGGGAAACCAGTGAACTACCAAAGAGAAATCCTCGCTCCTTAAGGGCGGCGGGAAGGCTGGATCTGTTCTAGATATGTTTAGAAGCCCATACAAGTTGAGCTTAGTAAAAGTGCTTAGCTGAGAGCTCCCATAGTTCGAAATAGCAACACTCGTACTCTACATTAATGAAATTTAAACATTCATTTTAAATACTCTTATTTACTTCTTATGCCCCAAAATATTTTTTTTAAGGTATTAAT
>Ga0209183_1000386_pt1 | contig 18613 bp, 22 predicted proteins | sample LHCtaG_2_FD_184120 | JGI IMG/M metagenome (GOLD analysis project Ga0209183, IMG submission 184120) | Hot spring microbial communities from Little Hot Creek, USA to study Microbial Dark Matter (Phase II) - LHC4sed_replicate (SPAdes)... | ecosystem: Environmental > Aquatic > Thermal springs > Hot... | reverse complement strand
GACGAAGCGAACGTAGCCGGAGAGCTGTCAATGCTCTTGGAGAAGGGGTGGAAGAAGGAGGACGTCGTGAATAGACTGAAGCTCTTCGCGGCCAGGTATAAGGACATCTCTAAGCTCATAAAGGGGTGTGTGAATGGTTAAGGAAGTAGTCGTGGAGCACATAGCGAGGGTAGAAGGTCACGGCAACATAAAGGTCGTAATAGAGGACGGAAAGGTCAGGGAAGTGAAGTTTGAGATCTTCGAGGGACCGCGGTTCATAGAGAGGGTCCTAGTGGGAAGGATGTACTACGAGGTGCCCGACATAGTTGCGAGGATATGCTCGATATGTCCCGACCCGCACCAGATAGCTGCCGTCGAGGCAATAGAGAAGGCCCTTGGGGTTTCAGTTGACTGGCAGACTAAGATGCTCCGCGAGCTCCAGCTACTAGCCGATACGATAACGAGCCACGCGTTGCACCTCTACTTGTTGGCCCTGCCGGACTACTTGGGCTATCCAGACGCCCTGAGCATGCTCGACAAGTATGGGCGAGAGGTCAAGGCAGGGCTCGAGCTCAAGAGAGCAGGGAACGCGATAAAGGAGGCCCTGGCCGGCAGGTCGATCCACGGTTGCACGGTCAAGCCCGGCGGCTACGCTAGGGTCCCGACTCCCTCGGAGCTCGAGAAGCTCCACGACGTGTTGAAGCGGTCGACGGAAGGAGCAACGTTGGCGGTCCAGCTGTTCAGCTCTCTGAAGTACCCAGACTTCGCGAGAGACCAGAACGTATTCATGGCCGTCGACCCTGGAGAGATGTATGGCTTCATGGGCGACTACATACTGGTATCAGATGGTGAAAGGCACCCAGTCGAGGAGTACAAGAGGCTCACCAACGAGATATCAGTCCCTCACTCGTCGGCCAAGCACTCCTCGTACAAGGGCAAGCCTTTCATGGTCGGAGCGCTGGCAAGGTTATTGCTCAACGGAAAGAGATTGAAGGGCCAGGCGGCCGAGATGTTGAGGGACTTAGAGCCGAAGCTCGATGCACTAAACCCGCTGACTAACAACTTAGCCCAGGCGATAGAGACGGTCTACGCCGTCGAGAGGGCCATCGAGGTGATAGATGAATTGCTCGACAAGGGCATAAAGCAAGACGTAGAAGTCAAGGTCAAGCCAAAGAAAGGCGTGGGCGTGAGCGCCGTCGAGGCTCCTAGGGGCGTGCTCTACCACTGCTACGAACTCGATGATGAGGGCAGGGTGGTCAAGGCCGACATAATAACCCCGACCGTCCAGAATGCCGCTAACATTGAAAAATACATCAAGGTCTCGGCCGAGAGGCTCCTGTCGATTGGAGAGGAGGAGCTCGAAAGGCCGTTGGAGCTCCTTGTGAGGGCCTACGACCCCTGCATATCTTGCTCAGTCCACTTAATCAGAGTAGCGAAGCTACGCTAAATCTTCAACAACTTCTTTGCGATGGACATGAAGTGTCTCGTAGCTTGCTTGGGCAACCCGCTGATGGGCGACGACGGTGTGGGAATAGCCGTGGCCAGCGAGCTCGCTAAGCTGGGTTACGAGGCCGTCGTGTGCGGATCAGACCTGTCGCCAGTGATGGCGCGGGTTGAGGAGGTCGACGTGTTGATAATTGTGGACGCCGTGGACTGGGGGGCGAAGCCAGGGTCGGTTTTGACGGCTAGGCTCGACGAATTAGAGGAGGAGCCCATCAGGGCCACCCATTTTCTGAGAGTGAGCGAGGTAATCAAGTTGATGAGAGAGGCCTTCGGACATCCCTTGGAGGTCTACGTAGTCGGCATCCAACCGGAGCGCGTGGAACCGTCAACTGAGCTGAGCCCGAGCGTCAGGCGAGCGGTCAATGATGCGGTGGCGAGGGTAAGGGAGCTCCTTAGAAGGCTACAAGAGAACAGGCCTAATGCTTAAAAGCTACTTCAAATCAAAGCTATAGTCCAGATTCCCAGGTAAGTGTCTTTTAAGGTCGAAGCCGTCATGAGCGACCACGTCGAATTGATCATCATTGGGGGGGTAACGGAAAACGTAAAGAAGGCCCTCTTGGAGGACTTCAACGCCCTCAGATCCAAAGGAGTCAAGAAGGTCAACCTAAGGATCTTCACACAAAGCGCTCCTCTGAAATACATTGAAGGGTTGAGAGAGGTTCTGCTCGCAAACATGATAACCTCAGTTAGGCTTTACGAACACGATTTGAGCGAGGTTGGTAGAGTTCTCGAACAAATGGTTCGAGGGAGTAAGGAGGTCGTCGTGATCTCGGACGAAGAGCCCTTGAGGTCTCAAGTCCAGAGCATGCTAAATAGCTTGAAGGGCAAAAAAGTATAGGGGGGCCAGCTTGTTCGACGTAATACTGACAACCGATAGGACCATGATGACCAATCACCACGGCAAGGAGTTCCTCGGGTTCATGGCCACCGGACCAGCCTTGGGACTGCCAGAGCCCATCTGGCTATGGATCTGCGCGCCGAAGATGAAGACCGACGACGTGGGGAGGGTGTGGCAAGCGCCCTACGGCATGAGGAAGGTGGAGGCCGTCTTGATGGACGCGGGCTTCGAGGTCGCTACCATAGACCCCGACCACTTAGACAGGCACGTGAAGCACGCTAAGGTGCTGTTGCTGAGTCACCACGACTACTTCGCCCTATGCCCTCCGAGCTCTGAGTGGTGGTCCATAACTAGGAAGGAGCCCGTCAACGCCAAGAGCTTTAGAAGGCTCATGGAGAGGCCATCGCTCAGAGAGGCGAAGCGGAGGGGGCTGAAGATAATAGCTGGCGGACCCGCCGCGTGGCAGTGGCTCTGGAAGATAGACAAGTGGGTCGAGTGGGGAGTAGACACGGTGGTAGACGGGGAGGCCGAGAAGGTCGTGGTCGACTTAGTCTCCAAGGCCCTCAATGACGAACCATTGCCAAGATACGTCTACGTGGGGGTAGACGAAGTGCCTAGGCTAGAGGAGATCCCAACCATCAAGCACGCGAGTATAAACGGGCTCATAGAGGTCACGAGGGGCTGCCCTCGAAATTGCAGATTTTGCTCTGTGACTCTCAGGCCACTGAGGCACTACACCTTTGACATGATAGAGCAGGAGTTGAAGGTCAACGTGTCCGAAGGGGTCACTGAGGGGATAATACATTCCGAAGACGTCCTGCTCTACGGCTCTAGGGGCGTGGAGCCGGAGCCCGATGCCGTTATAAAGCTCCACAAGCTCGTCAAGTCGTATTACAAGAAGACATCTTGGAGCCACGCAAGCCTCTCAGCGATTAAGAGGGCTGAGGAGAAGTACAAGCTCGTCACCAAGGTCAGGGAGATAATATGTGACGATAACCAAGACTATTGGGGCGTCGAAGTGGGGATCGAGACGGGCTCGGTCAAACTGGCGAAGAAGATAATGCCGGCGAAGTCGGCCCCCTATCCCGCGGAGATGTGGCCCCAAGTGGTCGAAGACGCCTTCGCGATAATGCACGAGAACAACATAATCCCCGCCGCTACCCTGATCTTGGGGCTTCCCGAGGAGACTGAGGACGACGTAATGAGGACCGCTGAGCTACTCGATAGGCTCAGGCCCTATAGGAGCTTAATAGTCCCGATGTTCTTCGTCCCGATGGGCTACTTCAAGACCCACGACTGGTTCACTAGGGTTAAGATAAGGGACGAGCACGTCGAGGTCATGAAGAGGTGCCTAGACCACGCCCTCTACTGGGCTAGCGACATAATGAACAAATTTTACTTGAGAGGCCGGAGCCGTGCTCCGCTCAGATGGGCCCTCAGGCTCTTCTTAGCGTACGTCAGGTGGCGGACGAGGAATATAGATAAAAAGATAGAGAAGTGGAAGTCGAGGCGCGATAGCTCTTAATCGCCTCTCAACGCTTTCAACACTTCATCCACGATCTTCGACGGTTGGGACTTGGCTAATGAGTGGTCAAATCTCAAGACCTTGAGGCCCAGACGCTCCAAGACCTCGTTCTTGACCTTGTCTCGTGACGCCCTGATGCTCCTTGAGTGGTGAGGGCCGTCTATTTCGACGACCACGTTAGGCGGCACGAAGATGTCGACCACGAACACCCTCCCCTCTACGAGTATCTCGCGTTGAGTAAAGAACGTCAAGCCCCTAGCTTGCATCTCCCTAATTACAGCAACCTCTCCCGATGTGTACGCCCTAGGAGGCGTCGTCGGCCCCTTCCTCGGCCCCTTCAGGGCGCGCACTCTCCTCTATGAGCTTCTTGACCCTCTGAGCTATCCCCTCAACGACATGCTTCCTAGCGTTCCTGAGCTGGATGCCGACGATGCTCCCGCTCTCGCTTAACTCTAGGTAGAGGTCCTCAGACATCTTTATCAAGCCCTTGACAGCCTCGTCCTTGACCTTTATGTACAGCACGTCCTTGTCTAGGTCGAGCTCAACCCTCATGCCATGCCTTTCCTGCTCCTTCACAGTGCTTCAAGTACGAATTTTGGAAGGAACTGAACTTAAACGTTTATTTTTGTAGGCCATTAGCATCAAAATGCGTGAGCTTTAGAGGGGCTCGAAGTAGTACCTAGGCCATTGAGGCCACGTTTGCTGTGAGGGCGCTTTTTCAAAGACGGTTCTCACTCTCATGCCTATTTTGAGCTGGCTTGGCTGGGCAACGCCCTTGCCGATCCCAGGTAGTTTCGGCCCTCCGTCTAGCTTTACGACGGCTACGGCGTAGGGGGCCAGGGAGGCGAACTGTGCTGGCGGGACGTTTATTATCGTGAACGAGACGACTCGCCTTCCCTCTTGAGCTGGACCCGCTCGCCCTCCTTGGACATGCACTCGTCGCATAGGAGCTTTGGAGGGACCATTATGTGGCCGCACTTTTTGCACTTAACCCCCATCAGCTTCCCTTCGGCCACGAACTTGTAGAAGGACTCTATCGTTGGAGGAGCTTGCTCGGACACGTCAATCACCTCTCCTGTATATGTGGACGAAAGCCGAAGCCCCCGAACCTCCCATGTTGTGGGTCAGGCCTATCTCGGCGCCCGCGACTTGTCTCGGCCCCGCTTGATTCGTCAGTTGTAAGTATATTCCGTACAATTGCGCAACGCCCGTGGCTCCGACTGGGTGGCCCTTTGCCTTGAGGCCCCACCGGCGTTTACCGGTATCTTGCTCCCTATCTCTGTCTGCCCCTCTTCTATGAACTTGCCGCCATAGCCTTTGGGGCAGAAGCCTAAGTCCTCGTACAACATTATCTCGGCTATCGTGAAGCAGTCGTGCACCTCAGCGACGTCGACGTCCTTGGGCTCGATCCCAGCCATCCTGTACGCCTCTTGACTGGCCACTCTAGCTGAGAGTAGCGTCGTGAGGTCGTCTCTTTCGTAGACTCCTATCTTGTCAGTAGCCCCGGCTGAGGCTATTATGTACACTGGCGTGTCGGTGCATCTCTTGGCCAGCTCGGGCTTTACTAGTATGGCACAGCTGGCGCCATCGGTTATGGGGGAGCAGTCAAACAGCTTCAGCGGCCAGGCAACAACCCTCGATTTGAGGACGTCCTCTACCGTTATAGCCTTTTGGAACTGGGCCTTCGGGTTCATAGTCGCATTCTTGTGTTCTTCACCGCGACCATAGCGAGTTGTTCTTCAGTCGTTCCGTATTTGTGCATGTGAGCAGTAGCCATTAACGCGTACAACTCGGAGAAAGTCAAGCCGTTCCATTGTTCAAAGGGGAAGTCCGACGCCATGGCCAAGAACTCTGTGACCTCCGGGGTCGACCTGTGAGTCATTTTCTCGACCCCGCCTACCAACACCACGTCGACCATGTTAGATGCTATGGCCATCACAGCGCACCTCAACGCCGCGCTCGATGACGCGCAAGCGCTCTCTAACCTAAACCCCTGTACTGGGGGTCAGCCCGAGCCAGTCTGCCACGGTCGGGCCTGTGCGTCCTTGATGCTCGTAGGACTCACCCATGTGGCCTATGAATATCGCCTTTACGTCCCTCTTAGGATCCAATGTTGGGGTATTCCTCGAGGGCCTCGATAGCGGCCTCTACGAATAGCTCCCTCGAGTAGAGCCCTTCTCTCTTACTAAATTTCGACAGCCCAGCGCTGACTATTGCCGCGAGGGGCCTCCCTGTCATACGACTGCCCTCGACTGAGCAAATTTGGATGAATTTTTATAACTCACTGCCCCCCGAAAGTAGCTGTTCTCGAAACGCGGTCGTGACTTGACGAGGTTACGCTTCTCGTTCCCGTCCAAGTAGGTGGCTCTAATTGAAGATCATTGGCTGGGACGAAAGGCATGGCAGAATGCTCTTGCAGGTAGAGAGCCGCGACGACCTGTGGTGCTTGTACAACGTCCTGAGCCCTGGAGACCTGGTCACGGCTAGGACGTTGAGAGAGATAAAGGTCGACGACAAGAGCTCTCGAAAGCCGATGACGTTGAAGGTAAGGGTGGAGAAGGTGGAGTTCCAGCCCTACACGGACAAGCTTAGGATCAGGGGAGTGGTCGTCGAGGGACCCGACGAGTTTGGCGTCATAGGCTCTTACCACTCAATAGCTGTTGGCGAGGGCTCAGAGGTGTTGATAGAGAAGGAGAGGTGGTCGAAGCACGAGCTCGACAGGATCTTCAAGGCCTCGTCGAGAAAGCCCCTCAAAGCGCTCTTAGTAGGAATCGACTCGGACGAGGTAGCGCTCGTGTTGCCGCACGACTACGGGCTTGAATTAGTGGCTGAGGTGAGGCTGGACCTGCCGGGGAAGCACGAGCCCTCTAAGAGGGAGGAGGTCCTGGAAGAGAGAATCCGCGAAATAAGTGAAAAGGTCAAGGAACTGATCCGGAGGCTCGACTTGAAGGCAGTCGCGATAGTCGGGCCTGGCTTCGTAAAGGACTACCTCGCGAGAGAGTTGACCTCTAGCACGAAGGTTAGGGTGTACGTGGATGCAGCCTCGACGGGAGGGTACCAAGGCGCTAAGGAGGCCATTAAAAGGGGCGTCCTGAGGAGGGTGCTGAAGGACTTCGATTTAGTCGAGGAGGCCGAGTTGATGGACGAGCTCTTGTTGCACGTCTCAAAGGGCGACGGCAAGGCAGCTTACGGAATCGAAGAGGTGAGGAGGGCGGCTCAGTGTGGCGCCGTCGACAAGCTCTTGGTCCTCGATGAGCTTGTGAGGTCGCCAGATCTAGAACTGAGGAGTAAGGTCGAAGAGATAATAGAAATGGCCGAGAAGAGGGGGGCCAAGGTAAAGATATTCAGTAGCTTGGAGGAGCCTGGCCAACAGCTAAAATCGATGGGTGGCTTGGCGGCAATATTGCGATACGGCTTGGACCTGGAGGCGTAAAGTGTATATTTTCATATCACCTTCGATATCTTCGAGGAAATCTCTATGCCCGACAAGCGCAAGGTCAAGAAGCCCCGGATGAGTACGATGCGGCTCGTCTCCATAATCTTACTAATCCTACTTGTGATCTCTCTACTGGCAAGCTTGTTACTCGCTCTGTCACATTAATGCGCCTGGGGCCCGCCCTTTAGGGCAATAGAAAGCTAAATTGGTGAGAAAAAGTTTTAACGAAGCCCCTATGAAGGGGGAGTAGGGGGATCTTATGGGCGGCAAGACTAAGAAGTCCATAACGGCCATGGAGAAGCAGCAGAAGCTTCGAGAGATGAAGGAAAAGAAGGTCAAGGAGGAGAAGAAGGAGAAGGAGAAGAAGGAGAAGAAGATTTCGAGCCCCCTCTTGCCCCTAGAAGTGGTCAAGCAACTCGAGAACGAGCTGAACAACATCAAGTGCATAACGCCGTACGTCATAGCCTCGAGGTTCGGCCTCAAGATGGGCGTGGCCAAGATCGTGCTGAAAGAGCTGGAGAGCAGGGGGATCCTGAAGTGCGTGGCTAGGGGCTCGAGGATATCGGTCTACACGCCAGCGAACTTCGTCTCGAGCTAAAGTGCTAGAGTAGCTTGGAGAGCGAAGGCCTCTTCTTCATCTTGGGGAGCTCGACCTTTAGGTTCACGACTCCGCTAGCAGTCAGCTCGACCACGTCCATGTCCAAGAGCCTCGCGAGGACCTTGTCGGGGTCCTGAACCCCCAACTTCTTTAAATCCAGCTTAAACCTGATTTCTCCTACACTCCAGTACTCTGACAAGTAGTAGAGGGCCCTCTTCAGGTCATCATCAAGCTCCTCGAAATCCAGTTCTATCCTAGGTCTTTGCGGCGCCTCTTCTACGACCTCCCTAGCCCCTAACTCCCCGCCTCTCTCGACGGCCTTCGCGACCTCTGGCAAGGCTACTACCTTGGGCACTGGCCACATCATGAGCTCTGAGAGCTCCTCATAGCCCTCAGGTGCCACTAGCTCTCCTCGATCCAATAAGTCCTTGACTATGGCGTAGAGGACGAAGGGGGAGCCTATTTCCGTGCCCTCTGCCCACTTGGCCAGCTCCTTAAAGCTCACCCTTCCCCTCTCTTCCTTGATCTTCGCTTTGACCATCTCGGCTAAGGTCGTGAACCTATCACTCAACAGCTATCGCCCTTCTATGTTAGAAGTGCCTCAAGCCTTCCTTCATCGCTTGCCAGCCTGATCTCCCTAGCTATTCTCCTCCCCATGCTCATGGGCTCGTCGTATACAAGCCAAGTGTATGGCGAGCCTTGTATGTATATGTTGGTCCCTGCTACTATCCTCGCGGAGAACTCGAAGACGTAAAAGTTGCCCTCTCCGTCGTAAGCCCCTTCTATGCAGAAGGGACCTATGAGGCCTGGTGGCACTAGCCTCTTTGAGGCCTCGACCAGTCCGTCTCCCACCCTGAACACCTCCTCGAGGAGAGACTCCCTGAGCACTATCGGTATGTTGCCCACGACTAGGAAGGAGAGCTCTGGCCTCGCCTCCAGCTGAACGCTCGCTGGCAACCTGCCGAGGCCGTCGGCGTTGGCCTCGTACCTCCTGTCCATGCCTATGAGCTCGAGCTCTCCCGAGAGGGGGGAGTAGAAGAAGTGGGCGTATGCAGTCACGCCCAAGACGTACTCCTGGATGAACACTTGGTCCTCGCTCACCTTCAAGGCCTCGAGCCTCTTCCTTATCTCGCTCGGACTCGAGGCTATGAAGTACCCTCTTCCCCCCTTAGCGCCCGGCAGCTTGACGATTACTATCCCATCCACTTCATCTATGCTCGAGTAGGCCCTCGGCGTCCTGGCGCCAGCCTCCCTTAAGAGCCTCTCTTTGAGCCCCCTATCGGCCTCCCACCTCAAGATGTACCTGTTGCCAAATATGGGCACCTTGAACTCCTTCTCAATGACCTCGAGATCCACGTACTCAATGAGCGATCCGTGAGGTATCAAGATGGAGTTCAAGCTCAAGAGCCTGTCCTGGACCTCAGGTAAGGCGACCTCCGCAAAGCTGTCGACCAGTATCATCTCGTCTATCAACTTCTTAAACCTGCTGTAAAGGCTCAGCCTTCTCTTCAGGCACACGAGGGCCGTCTTGAAGCCCTCGTCCTTGGCCCCCTTGAGTATCTGCAATGCGCTGTGCGACCCCAAAGTCGCTATCGTGATCTTCGGCGAGCTCAAGGCCTTGCTACCCTCGTCAAGGGTTTTATGCTTAAGTGACCACGTCCAGTAGCCTGCTTAAGCTTATGGCCTTCTTGATCTCCATGGCTATCCTCCTACCGGTGCCCACGACGAATCCGTGCTTGAACTTGCTGTAGGGCGACGTCGTTATGAGGACTGGGCTGCCAGGGACTCTCGGCGACACGTCGAATATCACAATGTCAAGGTCGACCGTGACGGCTCCTTGGAGGGCGAAGGGGCCTATTATCCCTGGAGGGTACTCTCTCTTGGTGACCTCGACGAACCTCAGGCCTATGTCGAACACCTTCTCGAGCAACGACTCCCTTATCGTCGCTGGCATGTGGCCGACCTCTATGTTCTGTAGGGGGACGTCGACGTCGAGTTGCTGTCGAGCTGGCAAGTTGACGAAGTCGTAGAGGTTTGTCTGGAGCCTCCTGTCGATCCCGAGGAACTCGAGCTCGTCGTCTATCGGCGAGTAGAAGTAGTTGAAGTTGAAGTACGTCCCGACGACGAACTCCTCTATGACGGCACTCCTCAGATCCTCCTCTGTTATGATCCCCTTCTCCACCCTCTCCCTGGCCTTGCGCCAATAGTCCTCGGGGCTCGAGGCCGTGAAGAAGGCCCTCTCTATCTTCCTCTTCGCCTCAGGGACCTTGACTATGACCAGTCTGTCGATTTCCTCTGGCGACTTGAACTTCTTGGGTTGCCTTATGCCGGCCCTCTCCAGCAAGTAGTACTGATTTCGAGGGGCCCACCTCTCCTCCGTCCTTAGCATGGCTCGGTTGCCGAATAAGGGGATCAAGAACCTCTCCTCTATGTCCTCGTAGGGGACGTAGGTCGTAAAGGCTCTGTGGGGCACGAAGACCGTGTTGAGCTCCCTCAACCTCTCTTGAATTTTGTCATCGACTATCTGAGCGAACTTGTCAAGCACTATCACCTCGTCGCAGAGCCTCTTGTACATTAAGTAAGGCCTCTCTCTGCCCTTTTGGCACACGACCACGGTCTTGAAGCCCTCGTCCTTGGCCCCGTCCAAGACATCGAGGGCTGAGTGACTGCCCAAGACCCCTATGTGCACGTCCTTTAAGTCGTACTTCTCTATCACCTTTGCAATCTCGGCCCTTGAGATCACGTGAAACCACCGAATAGCGTAGGGCGTCTTAGTTGATAAAGCTTAGCACAAAGACCTGCGAGGGGAAGCGTTAATTGCAGGCCGAGAAAACTCCTCACACAGCTCGTGGAGCTTATGAGCATGACGTTGGAGATCCTGCAACAGTACTTCACAGCCTTCATAATGCTGTTCGTGGTATTCGACGCGCTGGGCAACGTCCCCATATTCTACTCATTGACCGAAGGCCTAGAGTTCAGGGAGAGGAGGAGGATAATCCAGAACTCCGTGATAATAGCCGGGGCCATACTGCTGTTCTTCGCGCTGGGCGGGAGATTAATATTGGACTTCTTCCGAGTCAGCTTGGACGACTTCAGGATCGCAGGAGGAACGATACTCTTCATAGTCGCGATAGAAGGGCTCTTGGGCAGGGTCGAAGCGATGAAGATAAGGTCCGAGCAGTTGGCCGTGGTCCCGCTAGCGACCCCCCTCCTCGCCGGCCCCGGGAGCATATCGCTGGTCATATACCTCATGGAGGTGGGCTACGGTCCGGGGCCCACGCTGATGTCGATAGTGACGAACGTCGCAGTAGCATGGGTTATATTGACGTATTGCGACGTCTTCTTCAAGGTTCTCGGGAAGAACGGCTCTCTAGTGGTCGCTAGGATAATGGCCCTGATATTGGCAGCTATAGCGATAGCAATGATAAGGGAAGGAGTTGAGGGAGTCCTCAGTGGTTACGCTCTACAAGCACCTAATCGACCTTGATGAGCTCGTAGGACCGAGAGCCCAAGCCGAGCTTCTCTGCTGCCTCGAGCTGTTTCTCTCCGCTAACGCCATTGAGCTCCGAAAATGGGTTTCGACCTCCAGAGGCCCTCGCCACAAGGTCTAGAGATGCCTGGTCTATAGCCACAGGGTCAATGCTCGATAGCAATCCGACGTCCTCTACCACAGGCCTCATCACGCAGCCCAAGCAATCGCACCTAGCGGTCACGTCGATCACGGCGTTGAGGTATAACGGCCTAAACCTAAGCGCCTTGAGCACGGCTAGGGCCGCGTCGGCCAGCCTGACTTGGAGCTTTTCGATGCCTTGGGCCGGGATCCTCAGCGCTTTGTTCGGGCATATGAAGTAACACTCTAGACAACCGGTGCAGATGCCGTAGTCCACTCTCGCCTTGCCGCCCTCTACCTTCATCGCGTTGTAGGGGCACTTCTTGCTGCACAGGCCGCAACCCGAGCAAGCCTCATCCAGGACCGTTGGCATGTGGGCTCTGTGCTGCACCGCCTTCCCCTTCTTGGTCGTGCATCCCATCGCCAGGTTCTTGATGGCACCGCCGAAGCCCGTCGTGATGTGGCCCTTGAAGTGCGAGAACACTATCATGGAGTCGAGATCCCTCAATATATCTGCGACTTCCACCTCCTCGAGCTCCAGGCCCTCTATCTTGACAGCGAAGCCGCTCATCCCTCTAATGCCGTCGCCTATGACCACTGGAGCACCGAGAGTGGCATAGTTGAAGCCCTTTTTTGCCGCTAGGTTGAGGTAGCTGACGGCATTGCTCCTCGGCCCGGAATACAGGCTCGTGGTGTCGAAGACCACAGGCTCGCACCCCCTCTCCCTCACGTAGTCCACGACGCACCTGACGAACTCGGGCCGCAAGTGAGTGACGTTGCCCTCCTCGCCCATGTGGACCTTAATGCCGACGACCCCTTTGAGGGCCCCCTCCTCTACAACCCTGTCCAGTAGCTTCTCCACGGCCTCCTCGACGCTGGGCATGGACCTCTCTTCGAAGTCGTAGAAGTAGACCTTGGCCCTCGACATTCTTAACCCCCCAGTACAAAAATTAAGGAACGACCACTTCAAAGATTTTATCTTGAAAATCTCTCGAGGCCTCTCAGTGATCTCAACATGGCGCTCGAGATACGCCCAAACTTTAAATGAGTGCCCAGAGCCCAAGGGTTGGAGAAGGAAATGGGCTACGTCGAGAGGAAGAGAAAGCGCGTGAGGTCGATAAGGTCCGAGATCAAGAGAGAGATCAAGGAGTTGAAGGAAGCCCTAGCAAAGGGCGACGACACGAAGGAGCTAGAAGAAAGGTTGCTCGAGCTCGCTAGGTCTAAGTACGAGCTGTCGCAGAGGATGAGGTTTCGGCAATCTTAGCTATGATGAGCAGAGGCCGGAGCGACGATGATAGTAGCAGATCTCCACGTGCACAGCCACCACTCTGAGGACTCCTTCTTGGTCCCCTCTACGATAATCAAGGCGGCCCTGAGGAAGGGTCTCAACTGCCTCGCGGTAACGGATCACAACACGATCAAGGGCGGGCTCGAGCTAGTAAAGGAGGCCAAGGACCTCCGAGGCTTCATAGCAATACCCGGGATAGAGGTTCAGACGGGCATGGGGGATGTGATCCTGCTCTTCGTAAACGAGGAGGTCAAGACCAAGAGCTTCGACGAGCTCCTCGACTTCGCCAAGAGCGTAGACGCCATAACTGTGCTCGCTCATCCATACAGGAAGCACGTGAGGGTCGAGGAGCTGGCGAAGAGGGTCCAAGTGATTGAGGTCCTGAACGCTAGGTCTAGCAGGTCAGCGAACTCGAAGGCTAGGGAGATGGCATCGAGATTCGGCAAGGCCATCTGCGCTGGAAGCGATGCCCATGTAGCCTTCGAAGTGGGCAGGGCAGTGACGATGATGGAGGGGTCTAGCGAGGAAGACGTTAGAGAGGCCCTGATCAAGGGGTCTACGAGGGTTTTCGGCTCTGAGTCGAGCCCCTTGGTCCACTTGCTCAGCTTCACGTGCAAAGTAGTGAAGAGGGTTTTTAAGAGAAGGTGAGGCGATTAAAGCTCGACTTCTTCTCCCGACTTTAATACCAACACCTTGACCTCGGGAGTCGCGTGTTTGACGGCATCGACGAAGTCGTCAGCAGTCTTGACTAGCACCGGGAACGTGGCGTAGTGCATCGGTATGGCAACCTTGGGCCTCAAGACTTTGATGGCCAGAGCTGCCTCTCTGGGCCCCATGGTGTAGTGACCGCCTATGGGCACGAATACGACGTCGGGGCTGAAGGCCTCCTTAACGGCTTGGAACTCCGACGTATAGCCCGTGTCGCCCATGTGGTACAACCTAAGGCCGTCGACTTCGAGCACGGCGCCAACTGGTTGACCAGCGCTACACGTATGAAGGGCAGGGACGAGGGCTATCTTGAACACGCCATCGACATCGACGAAGGAGCCCATGTTCATGCCGAAGACGCGCAACCCCTTGGCCCCTAGGGGCATGACGAGCTCCGGGACGCCTATGATCATGGAGTTGAACTTCTTAGCTATCTGCTCTGCCTCTCCTAAGTGGTCAAAGTGGTCGTGAGTCACGACCACGTAGTCAACGCTCTCCAGGTCTTCGAGTCTGAGCGGGCTCAGCGGGTTGGATATCCATGGATCTATTAGGAGCCTCTTTCCCTTAAACGTCAGCTGGAAAGCCGCGTGCCCGAGCCACTTGACCTTGACGCCCACGGGCATCACCCAAACAACTGTCTCTGGGACGACCCTCATAAGCTTAGCTCTTCTCGCGAAGCCAGCGCTGGCCAAGGCGTTGCCCAGAGAGCCGCTCGTAATGGATAGAAGCATTGAGCCCTCGAAAAAGGCCAGTGCCTCACGTAGCCCTGAGCCGTCTCGTGTGTAGCTCCAAGCAATGGAGAGAAATGCCAGTAGTCCAAGGAATATCGCGGCTGAAGTCGCGATTGCCAGGAAGACCGCCGAGAGCCTGAACAAGACCTCCTTGAGCCTTCTGCTGAGGTCGAGTAGTGCTATCGATAGGAGGCCGTAGAGCATGGCGCTGGCCATGATGGTCAGCACGACGATGAGAGAGAGGCCGCTAGCGACGTAGGTCTGGAGGCCCTCGCTAGAGGGCGTGAACCAAAGCCCCAACGTGCTTATTGCAATCGATGAGCCGAAGACTATCAGGAGAGGGCTAATTAAGCGCTTGAGCTTGGCATTTGAGGAGAGCCAGCCTGCGCTGGCCACGAAAGACCCGACGCACATAGTTATCGGGTGAGGAGCGGCCATGAGCATGTGGCCTAAAGCTACCAAACGAGTTGCCCTCTTGTCGAAGAGCTCCGTCAGTTGATGATAATGGCTCGAGAGCACCAGCTCTCGAGCATCTTAGCGCACTGGCAAAATATTAAGACCCCCTCAACTTTTCAGGATGGCCATTAAGAGGTTTAGACGAAGATCATCTCTCTAACCCTCGTGCCACTCTATGAGGGCCTTGTCAACACCAGTCGGGACCCAATAGCCAATCACTTGGAGCTTGTAACCCTCCTCGACCTCGACTACTTTGAGGATTGCGTGTTCTTGAATGGCATTGCTTTTCGAATCCAAGAACTTCGGCCAAGTGACGCCTACAAAGTTGCACAACAAGTCCATCGACCCTCTTATGGCTAGGCCGCTTTGCTTGCTGGCGTACGCCGTGCTCAAAGCCGTAAGCGCAAGTGCGTCAAAGCCGTAGGCGGCCATCTCGTGCGGATCGTCGCGATGCACCATTCTGTAGAGCTCTGCGAAGCCCTCGAAGTGAGGTGACAGAGTAGCGCTCCGCCTCGCGACGAGATAAGAGCCAACTAAGTAAGGCACCAGATCCGAGCGGTTGAGCAAGTCCTCGCTGGCCAAGGCGCTCGGTAAGATCCAGGTAGTCCTAAGGCCCACGTCACGGGCGACCTTCAATACCCTGTAGGCATCGTCCTTGCGTCCGGCTAGGAAGACGGTCGTAGGGCCCGAGCGACCGAGGTCGATGAGGTCCTCGGTTATGTTGGTCTTTCCTGGGTCGTAAATCACCTCGAAGACGGCTTGTCCACCTCTTGAGCGGAGGCCCTCGACGACGGCTTTAGCCAGCCTTCTACAGTACGAGTCGTTGACTGCTACGACGGCGACTTTGAGGTCAGCCCCCCATATCTTTAGCGCCAGATCGACCATAGCACGAGCCTCTACGTCGGGCCCTCCGAGCAACTTCACGACCCTAGGCTCCTCGTAAACTTCGTCGTCGTAGACTTCGCCTGAGACGAGCACCAACATCATGTCGTTTTGGCGTAGCGTTCGCAGCACTGCCTTGACCTCAGAGTTCGAGAGAGCTCCTATTATCGCTCTTACGCCTTCGTTTACGAGCGTCACTGCAAAGCGTTTGACCTCTTCAGGGTCCTCTCTGTCCAAGTGCTTAATTGAGAGGGTGACGTTTCTCGAGGCCACGTCGCTCTTGTTGTTCAATAGATCCCTGGCTAGCTGGACGCCGCGTAAGACATCCGGAGCATAGGGGACGTTAGAAGCTATCACCCCCACCTTTATGCTTGAGGGCAGGATCGGACCGACGCCCAGGCCCTCTCGTGCACGCTTGAAGCCCTCATCGAATCCAGAGTAGTAACCGCCGTAGGCCGCTAATATCGCTATTATTATGATTATGGCCACCCAGACGCCCGTCTTAGCGCTTCTCGAGGCCTTTGCCAAGCATTAACCCCCTAAGGCTCAAGTACTGTTCCAAAGTGAGGCTTTTAACTCTTATCTTCGCTTCACATGCGAGGTTAAAAGTTATATGAGCATCGAACGCTTCAAGTACTGGTGCTGAGCTTGAGGAAGTTGCTCTACGTCGTCCTCGACGGCGCTGGCGACAGGCCCCACCCGCAGCTCGGGGGCAAGACCCCTCTTCAGTACGCTCATAAGCCTAACATGGATCGGCTGGCCAAGAAGGGAGTCACCGGGCTGGTCTACGTGGTGGGCGAGGGCATCGCGCCGGAGTCCGACGCGGCTGTCCTGAGCATCTTGGGCTACGACCCGTTTGCTCACCACACCGGGAGGGGGGTGCTCGAGGCCATGGGGGCTGGCATCGACTTCGAAGATGGGTGGCTCGCGCTCAGGTGCAACTTCGCCACGGTAGACAGGGACCTCACGATAGTGGACAGGAGGTGCGGCAGGACCCTGACGACGTCGGAGGCCGCTGAGCTGGCCAAGGCGATAAACGAAGAGGTCAGGCTTGAGGGGGCTACCTTCACTTTTAAGAACACCATAGGCCATCGGGGGGTGTTGGTGATTAAGAGGCTCGACGGACCTCTTTCGAGCAATATAACGAACACTGATCCAGCATACGAGAAGGTCGGGGGCTTGGGGGTGGCCAGAGCTAAGAGCGAGGCCAAGGTGTCCATGTGCAGGCCGCTCGATGACAGCCCCGAGGCCGCCATGGCGGCCAAGCTCGTCAACGAATTCACGACGAAGGCCATAGAGGTCTTGGAGAGGCACCCGATAAACTCTGAGAGGAGGCGTAGAGGGCTGTTGCCAGCCAACGCGATTCTCTGCAGGGATGCTGGCCACGAGAGGCCGAGGCTCAAGCCCTTGAGCGAGCTCTACGGACTGAGGATGGCCTGCTTGGCTGAGATGCCAGTCGAGAGGGGGATAGCCATAGCCGCAGGGATGGAAGTGATACCCATACCGCCCATGCTCGGCAGCGTCGAGGTCGACTACAGGCTCAGGGCCGAGAGCTCCCTTGAGGCACTGTACAAATACGATGGGGTCTACGTACACCTAAAGGGCCCAGACGAACCTGGCCACGACGGGGACCCCCTGCGCAAGGCCAAGTCGATCGAGGACATAGACAAGCACTTCTTCGAGGTGGTGGTCGAGGATCTGGACCTTGACAACGTCGTCATTATCGTCACATCCGATCACGCGACCCCTTGTACTCTGAAGGTGCACTCCGACGACCCAGTGCCGATTCTGATAGCTGGTGGAGGCGTAGAGCCCGACGACGTCGATAGGTTCGACGAAGAGTCGTGCAAGAGAGGGGTCTTGGGCGTGGTCAAGGGAACGGAGATAATGTCTATAGCCATTGGGTACCTGAAGTCAGCGTAAGCGCTCTTTCGTGGCGCTCGACTTTCCGAGGAGCCATTATTTGAACTTCATTACTTTATTTTCTCGGTGAAGCCTTTGGGCAAGATAGGCATGAGGTTTGGGGGAGGCCCTTGCGGGCGAGAGCCGAGATAGCTCACGTGGACTTGATAATTAGGGACAAGGACGGCTTGGCTGGAGTTGGACTCTACTTCGGCCTCGTGCATCAGAGTTATGGGCACACAAAGCTCTTCGCCGCCTCAATGCCTCTTGACGCTCAATCTCTTGGTCAAGCCCGTCACGCTCATAGTCCCCAAGGTCACTATAAGGAACATGTAACAGGCTGAGCTTATCTTCGGCCTGGCACAATACGCTGTGGCAAAAGCCGTGGCCGACAGCGTTGCCAAAGGCATCGTGCCTGAGGAATTGGCCGACGACCTTGTCATAATATGTGGGGCGTTCATACATCCAGCGGCCAAGGATAGGGCAAGGTCTTCAAGTACAATTACGAGGCAACGAAGTCGGCCATTAAGAGAGCTATGAGCGAGAGCCCAAGATAGACGAGATACTGGAGAAGAAGGACTTCGGCTGTCCATCTATTCTACTATTCTACAAACCGTGAAATCCCACTCCCTTTCATTTACCCTACTTCGTGGCCTCGGAAAAGAGGAAACGCTTTTAGGCCTCGAGCGACTGTTACCTTGGTATCGATGCCAATTAAAGCTGTGATCATAAACTTGGACAGCGTGCTTCTGAAGACAGACGTCAGCCCGCTGATCTCTGAGCTCAGGAGTCTGCTAGGCGTTGAAGGCGACTTGAGAGATCTGCTCGTCGAAGCGATCCTCAGGTCCTCCGACAAGTCAAAGGACGAGGAGTTAGACAAGATCCTATGCGAATTTGAGGATAGGACCGCTGAGGAGGCCTCGATAAGTCAGGAGGACCTGGAGGCCCTCTGTACGCTAAAGGCCATAGGCGTCAAGCTCGCCCTCATTACTTTGAGGGGGAGGGGGAGCGCCGAGAAGGCCCTTGAGAAGATGGGGCTCAACGGGCTCTTCGACGCGGTGCTAACAAGAGACGAAGAGCCCGAGAAGGCCCCTCAAATAGCGAGGGCTTGCGACGTCTTGGGATGTAAGATCGATGAGGTGCTCTACGTGGGCTTC
>Ga0209183_1000383_pt1 | contig 18787 bp, 20 predicted proteins | sample LHCtaG_2_FD_184120 | JGI IMG/M metagenome (GOLD analysis project Ga0209183, IMG submission 184120) | Hot spring microbial communities from Little Hot Creek, USA to study Microbial Dark Matter (Phase II) - LHC4sed_replicate (SPAdes)... | ecosystem: Environmental > Aquatic > Thermal springs > Hot... | reverse complement strand
GGAGAGAGATCATTGATAAAGCTACTAGACTGATTCCAGGATTCATAGATATAGCTAGAGGTCTAGGTCTAGATGTGGATGATGTTAATGGATTAACAGGGCTAGCTGGACTACTAGTATACATTAAATCTACATCGTATCAGAAGTCTGTTAAGTATCTTGGACTCTATAAGGTTAAGGGTAGAGATGCTTGGAAGATGAAGAAGTATAGTAGTATGGCTCAGAGATATCTAATAATGCTTACAAATACTATTCTATTGAAGAATGGAGAGTGTCGTCTGCCAAGATATAGAGGTCTCAGGAAGATTCTGAAGGGAGTAATTGAATCGGGAAAGCGGATGAGGTTCGCCGAGAGAGGAGCTGGAGTATAAGCTCTAGCAATACTCATATGCATTCATTTATCGCTCTCGGCGAGCCCAAGGCTTGAAGTGAGAGCCGGACGAGCTTATTTATGAGTGGCTAGGGCTACTAAACCAGCTCCTCCCTCAATTTTCTAAATTCTAAGGAATATGCTCTCAGGATTTACGAAGTAATATTAAGAAAAATTTTAAATCCATAGAATCTCATTACTCAACTCTAAAATTAATAGAGATTATAGAGGCTTATGCTACCAAGAAGCATTATAGTGAATGTTGTAAGGTACGGCTCAGTAGCCTTAACCCTATTTCCAATCGCATTAGTTTAAATTGTGGACTTAGGATGGAGTAACAGTATGAGTAGACGGGTGGTAGCCTGTACGTCATGTAATAAACCAATAGCTCCAGGAGAGTCGGCTGTAAATTTCCCTTGCCCTAGTTGTGGAAGAGTAAAGATATGGAGATGTAAGATGTGTAGAGAACTTGCTAAGCCCTACGTATGCCCATCATGCGGGTTTGAAGGGCCGTGAGTTCAGGATGGCAAAATTTCGATATAATGCTTCTAAAGTAAGCGACTCTCATATCTATAGATGTTGTGGTGATGAATGTATGAATATGGTAAGTATTGGGGGAGAGATTACTAGATGGGTTAAGGATGTTTTGGATAGTATGGTGTTGTTTAGGAGATTAGGGTTGTTGAGTTGGCTATGGGGAGCTTTTAGAGTATCTTGAGAATTGTGGTCTTGGGGGTGTGATAGTGGGTTTCTGGCTTGTTATTGAAGACCTTAGAAGGCTTAGAAGAATACTATGGTATCATGATTATGAGAGGAAGAAGATAGTAGTCTTGAAAGTCTCCAACTCTCTAATTAGCTAGCCATACATCACATATTCAGCCCCTATTTTCTGTATTCTCTTTCTCTCTATACCTCTATATTGTATATGAGTATGGTTAGGTGTTGTCTTTATGGATACTTAGATGAGTGTAGATGGATATGTGTTATGGATTGAAGGATCATAGGATATTACTGTGACAGGCATATGACATACTTGGCCTTAAAAGAAAACTCATTAAATAATAATGGATTGTAAGGCTTCTGGATAGTTTAGAATAGGAGAATTTAGAGAGAAGAGCCTGGGAAATGTTCTACAAAAAGGGAGGAGTGGCAACATTAGAAAATGTAGTATTAATTATGTAAAAATTACTAATGAAACCTTTATATTATGATGAAGGTAGAGAGCATCAGATAGGATGAAAGGTGGGGGAAACGGCAAAAGTAATAGTACTAGTTAGGATAATGCCTCTTGATGAATCTATAAACATAGACAACTTATTGTTAAAGATAAAGTCTAATCTTCCTCAAAATATTGAGCTTATCTCTGTAAAGACTGAGCCATTCGTCTTTGGGCTTAACGTAATAAATGCTTTATTCAAGATGCCTGATGAAGAAGGCTACCCAAACATATTAGAAGAGTACTTGAGGGGGTTCGAAGAAGTAGGGGAACTTGAAATAATTTCAATGAGTAGATCTAGCTCTTAGAATTTAGCATATTCACAGAAACTTAGGAAAACATACGCTTAGAAGGATTCTCAAAGATTCCACATAAAAATATTAGTGATTGTTGACTGAATACAGTTAAAACTTATTTAGAAGGTTTCGCAGACTGGTAGAATATAATTCTTCTCACTACTCTCAAAATCTTAATCACAGCTCAATTGATTTTCTAGAAGTTTTCATTTAAATACTAGACAAGGTAAGTAGAGTAAGGATGAGCGCTAAGGAACTGCGGCTTAGAGTTGCTGAAGCTAGACAGAGAGACGTTGGGTATGGCATAGCTAGAATAGATAGAGAAGTAGGAGCTAGTGCAGGTTTCCAGACAGGGGATATGGTTGAGATTAGAGGGAAGAAAGTCGCTGCTGCAACCCTCTGGCTTGGATATCTTGAAGACGAGAAAGATGTTATCAGGATTGATGGGTATATAAGGAGTAACGCAGGCGTAGCATTAAATGACTGGGTTATAGTACGTAAAGCGGATGTAAGAGAAGCTCAGCTAGTAGTGCTTGCTCCAGTTAATACAACAGTTAAACCAGATGAAAACTTTACTAGATTAGTTAAGAGTAGACTTATCGAGTATCCCTTAGTACAGAAAAATATTGTTCCAGTACTATTCTTCGGAAACTTATTCACCTTCGCAGTTGTTCAGACGAGACCTACAGGTGTGGTTAAGATTACGCCTAAGAGTAAGCTTGTAATCCACAGTAAGATAATACAAGAGAAAACATTCAGGACGAGCGTGACATATGAAGATATAGGTGGACTGCAAGAACAGATACAGAGAATTAGGGAGATGATAGAGCTACCTCTTAGATATCCTGAATTATTCCAGAAGCTTGGGATAGAGCCTCCCAAAGGTGTTCTACTCTATGGTCCACCTGGATGCGGCAAGACACTTCTAGCTAAAGCCGTAGCTACAGAAGCTGAAGCAAACTTCATACTAATCAATGGTCCAGAGATTATGAATAAATATTATGGTGAAACGGAGGCTAGGCTTAGAGAGATCTTTAGGAAAGCAGAGGAAGAAGCTCCGAGTATAGTATTCATTGATGAGATCGATGCTATAGCTCCTAAGAGGAGTGAAGTAACAGGAGAAGTTGAGAAGAGAGTTGTAGCTCAGCTACTTGCTTTGATGGATGGGTTAGAAGCGAGAGGTCAAGTAATAGTTATCGGTGCAACAAATAGACCTAATGCTCTAGACCCTGCTCTAAGAAGACCCGGAAGATTTGATAGGGAGATAGAGATAGGTATACCTGATAAGAAAGGTAGAAGAGAAATACTCCAAATACATACTCGTGGTATGCCTCTTGCAGAAGATGTAAACATAGATAGACTCGCAGAGATAACTAGAGGATATACTGGAGCAGACCTAGCAGCATTATGCCGTGAAGCAGCAATGAGAGCAATCAGAAGAATACTTCCAAGTATAGATTTTAACGAAGAACATATATCCCCAGAGATATTGGATAGCCTAGTAGTTACGATGAAGGACTTTCTGGACGCATTTAAGGAGATAACACCTACAGCCCTGAGAGAAGTAGAGATTGAGATACCTAACATTAGATGGGAAGATGTTGGAGGTCTAGAAGAAGTAAAACAGAGACTCGTAGAAGCAGTTGAGTGGCCACTAAAATACCCTGAGAAATTTGAGAAATTCGATATTAAGCCTCCTAGAGGAATACTCCTCTATGGTCCACCTGGATGCGGCAAGACACTTCTAGCTAAAGCCGTAGCTACAGAGTCTGAAGCCAACTTCATAAGCGTTAAGGGGCCAGAGATATTTAATAAATGGGTTGGAGAATCAGAGAAGGCTATAAGAGAAATATTTAGGAAAGCAAGGCAGGCTGCACCATGCATAATATTCTTTGATGAGATTGAATCTATCATACCTAGAAAAGACTTGGTAGACGATTCTTCAGGAGTGACCAACAGAGTCTCAAGCCAACTCTTATCAGAGATGGATGGAGTAGAGGAATTATCAGATGTCATAGTTATTGGAGCAACAAATAGACCTGACTTGATAGATCCAGCAGTTATGAGACCTGGAAGACTTGATAGATTAATCTATGTGCCTCCACCAGATGAGAAAGCCAGGTATTCTATCCTCAAGATATATACTAGGAGGATGCCTCTAGCTCATGATGTCAATCTAAGAGAATTGGCTGCTAGAACTGAAGGATACTCAGGAGCAGATTTAGAATCACTCTGCAGAGAAGCAGCTTTAAACAGTCTTAGAAAGAATATTGAGGCAGAATACGTTACTAAGGAAGATTTTGAAGAAGCATTAAAAATAGTTAAGCCTAGCATATCACCCCAGATGGTAAGAGAATATGAGAGAGTTAGAGAGTTCTTAAGGTATACTGAGAAGCAATTAACAATGATAGGTTAGGAGAAGGTTTAAGACCTTGAATAAGAAACATATAGTTCTTCGGAGTGAGCTATATTCAAGAGTATTAGAAGTACTCCAGAGAATGGGTGGGAAAGCTTTAGAAGAAAATCTTCTTGAAGAATTAAAAAAGAGAGGTATAGATGTTACCCAGTCTGATCTTAGAAGCGTATTGATGAAGCTGGAGATCCATGATAAAGTTAGAGTACTGAGTCTAGATGAAGAAAAGAAGTTAATTGAATTAATTACTAAGACTTGAAGAAGAAAGCTTATCAGTATCCGAAAAGCCTCACCTCCATAGATTCCTAAGATATCTTAACTTCCAATTTTTCTACCACTTATTATTCTGCTACTTTCAAAACCATGCATCTAGACTGGTTTTTCCTCGTTCCTCTCTTAATGCATTCTGTAACTCATTTAATGCTTTCCTTACTCTCTCAACTGAGAAATCATATTCCCCGCATAAAAGGTCTTCAATAGCTTGATAATTAGGCTCAGACCATTCTATCTTGTAGGATTCCAATATATTTGGCTTCAAAAATATATTTCTAATCTTTTCTAGGTCTACGTCAGCTTCTATCTTCAAGTGTTTTAAAACATTTTCAGCAGTCCCATGATCTTTAATTAACTTAAGGGCTTTCTTTGGACCAATACCTTTAACCCCTTCCCAGTAATCGGTTCCTACAAGTATCCCAATATCTATTAATTGCTCTCTACTTATCTTAAAGACATTTAGAAGCTTATCTAAGTGTATGAGCTCAGGTACAACTTCAACATATTCTTTTCTACCTGGAAGCTTCCTCTTACCAACTATTGAAAGATTCCTAACTAATCTAGGTGAGCCAAAAAGTAGCGAATCCATATCTTGGGATGCTGAAGCATAAGCATCTCCTCTTGAAGCTAAGTATGCTGCTTGAGCTTCACCTTCACTTGGAGCTTGTAGCACCGGTAGCCCCATTAAGCTTATTAGAGTCTTAGAACTCTCAACTATAAACTCATCAAGAGTAGCCGCTTGTTGAGCATACTTTCTTGCCTCTTCGATCCTGCCTTCTTCTAATGCTTGACGATAGAGCATAGCTGCTTCAGTCCTCCTCTCCATTCTTTTCTCTATAGCCTGCTTCTTAAGTTCAGGTGGTCTACCATCATAGACGAAGATAGGCTTTATACCTACTTTTAAGAAATTTATAACTCTGAAGAATAACCCACTTAGATGGCTTGTAATCCTTCCATGCCTATCCATTAATGGTCTACCATCCTGACCACGTATTATAGTGATAAACTGATACAGCATATTGTACGCATCTAGAGCTATGGCCTTCCCTCTTAAGTCCTCTAGGTCAAGCTTCTCAATAACTTCTTCCGGGATTAAGTCTCCGAGTTTTACACCCATCTAAGCCTCAACCCTCTATAAATTATATAGCTTATTCAGACGTATAAATTATTACCTTTAATATGGGCCATATTCTAAGAGTAGCTTTTTCCAGATTATGGTCATGTATCTTAAACTATATTGGTAGACAAGTATAAAATGGGCAGACTTAAAAACATCCCAAGCTTTCAACTTATTTTCATCAAGTCCAGGGTTATGATGAATTTTAAGGGCGCTACCTCGAGTACTTGACGTGAGTATGTTACTTCCACTTTATAGCCTATCTCCTCAACTAGCTTAACTACTTTTGTGGATGCTTTGCTGACTGGGTCTTCCCCACTTTCAACATGATATAAGTGGATTATTCCATTCATTTTCAGTTTACTTAATGCGAGACCAAGGAATTTTAAGGAATCAAATGGTAGATCCATTATTATTCTATCATAAACTGCTTCAATGTCTCTTAGTACTTGTCTTACATCTCCATGTATAGCTTTGACCCTATCTTCAACTTTGTTCAATGATATATTCGTCAATAGGTACCTATATGCGTCTGGATTTAACTCGATAGCTGTAACTTTTACTGTTGGGTTCTTCTTAGCTATTAGGATTGAGAATGGTCCGACGCCTGCAAACATATCTAGAACGTTTTCATTATCTTTGACTTGTAGCGCTATTCTTAATCTCTCACCGCTCATTCTAGGGTTGAAGAATGTTTTCATTATGTCTAGCTTATAGGTACATCCATGTTCTCTATGGGTAGTCTCGGTATCTAATCCGCCTGCGATTACACTGAACATTCTTATCCTGTATTCTCCAATCGTTTCGCCTTGCTTAGAGAGGACTGTCTTAACTCTTGGATAGATTTCCATTACTGCTCTCCCTATCTCTCTACTGTAGCTTTCAAGCTCTTCTGGTATGTAGATTAAAGCTACATCTCCAACAAAGTCGATTGATGACGGAATATATTGATGGAGCTTCTCAGGGAGAGTCTTCACCAAGACTTCTCTTAAACTCCTAGCCTTCTTCCAACGTCTCTTAAAGAATGTTGAGGTAACCTCTAAAGAATAATCCTTGGTTAAAACATTTAAACTGTTAGTTTTTTTCACTGGAAAGAAAACATAGTCTTCTTCAACTTTAGGCTTAAAATCATTATCAATCAACCCGAGTAGTTTTAGTTTTTTTCTTACTTCTTCAGCCTTTGATTTCATGACCTTAACTGCTATCTTTTCTTCCAATTTTCCTAGTCTATCGTTGTAGAGAAACCTTAAAAACATGAACCTGTAAGTACCAAGACAGGTATGAGGCTGGAAGAGGCTGTAGAAAAAACTATTGAAGAATACAACAAGTATAGGAGGACGGTGGCAGAGGCTAAACTCTTGAATATAAATGGCGATGAGATATTGTTGGAGATTTCTGGGACATTATGTCATACCTGCGGCTTCGCAGATTATCTTGAAGATTTTGTCTATGAGATGGAGAGAGTAACTAGTGATTATGTAGCATCTTTAAAAAATTATGAGCAGATTGGAGATAACAAATTCATTGTTAAATATAAAATTGAGAAGACTAAATTTTGAGATAATTATAGATTCTGTTCAAACAGCATTCTCAACATTCTCAATGCCGGTCTTTATTGGTAAGAATAGTGGAATTTATTAGGTAGTAGATCGTGGATCAAGTAGGCAAAAGTGGTCGAACAGTGAATGGAGGATATTTGGCTAGTAGATCTCTCAGCAATCCAGCTTAAGTCAGCATCATATCTAGTGAGAGAAGGCTTGCTTAGAGGAAGATTAATAATTCATAGAGCAATATTAATGGAGATTGAGAAGCAGGCATCTCAAGGAGATACATTAGCTATAAGAGGCTTAGAAGAATTAGAGAAGGCTTGTAGAAGCTGTAATGTTGAAATAATTTATACTGGCTCATCTGGAGAAAGCGTTGAAAACGATAGGCTAAGCATTATAGATGAAGCTAAAAAGCTTGATGCGACCCTAATTACATGTGATCCTACAACAGCTAAACTAGCTGAATCGATAGGTATTAGAGTATTGTATGAGCTTCCCCCACCACCTCTCAAGATAGATGACTTATTCTCCGAAGATATTATGAGCGTCCACTTGAAAGAAGGTTTACCACCAAGGGTTAAGAGGGGGGTTCCAGGGAAATGGAGGCTTCAAGAAATCTCTGACAAGCCTATGAATCGTGAAGAATTAGAGTTGTTGATAGCCCACCTTTTGAAGGAAGCTTATACGTTTTTTGGAATAAATGCTTTCCTAGAGATTGATAAGTCTAATGTAAAGATATTTCAGCTTAGGGATTATAGAGTAGTCGTTACTAGACCACCCTTCTCGGATGGATTTGAGCTAACAGTAGTTAGACCAATATTAAAGAAGAATCTAGGAGACTACAATTTACCATTAGAAGTAGTTGAGAGGCTTGAAAGCCATGCTGAAGGCATACTTATAGCTGGTCCTCCTGGAATGGGTAAATCAACCTTCGCTCAATCTCTAGCTGAATACTATAGACAGATGAATAAGATCGTTAAGACTATCGAGAGCCCTAGAGACTTACATCTTTCCCCGGATATTACACAATATTCCAAGTCTTCTTCAAAGGAGGATGAGCTACATGATGTTCTCCTACTAAGTAGACCAGACTATACCATCTTCGATGAGATTAGAAGCTCGGAAGATTTCGACCTCTTTATAGATCTCCGATTTGCTGGAATAGGGATGGTTGGAGTAATCCATGCAACAACACCAATAGATGCTATACAGAGGATCGCTAACAAAGTAGATGTAGGGGTCTTACCATCTATAATAGATACCGTGATCTTTATGGATAAGGGAGAAGTATCTGAGATATACACGTTGGAGATGGCTGTGAAGGTTCCGTCAGGCTTAAAGAAAGCAGACCTAGCTAGACCGACAGTTATTGTTAAAGATTTTCTCTCAGGTGAGCCTAAGTATGAGCTGTATGTTTTTGGTGAGAGAACCTTTGTAGTACCGGTAAAGAAGTTTAGAGAAGAAGTAAGTACTCCTATGAGACAGATGAGTAACTTTCTACATAAGTATATTCCAGAATTCAGGATTGAGGAGGATGAGGATACGATAAGGATCTACATTCCTGAAAAATACTATAGAATCTATCTAAGGAAATGTCAAAATAAGCTACTTAAGCTGGCTAGAAGACTTGAAGTAAACCTAGAGGCAATACCTAGATAGCAGGATTAAAAATCTAAATCATATATTTTTTCTTTAATGTTGCAGTAATGATGTTTCCGAAGATGTAGATTAATGATGGTGTCTAGGAGTTTTTGGTAAAATTCTAGTGTTTCACCTATTTATTATTTCTTAAGAACCTAGCAATCTTCTCTAGTTTTTCTAAAACTCTTAACGCATCCTCTCCGAATACCAGTATCATTGGTTCTTTACCCCAATCTCCAAGATGATAGATAAGGTCTGGAGCTCTCCGCCCGATTTTCTCAAGGGCTGTCTCAACCCCCCATGGTATGGTCTTTCCTTCTGCATATTTAATTTCAGGAGGTTCTTCCCTCCTATCATAGCTACTTACAACATACCCCAGCTTCCCTGCAGCTGAAATTACTTCCTCGTCATATTTGATGTTTATCGCTGACCTGAGATTAGGGTAGTATCTCATTAAAGTTAAGACTGCTGAGGCTACATGTTTTGATGAATTAAACCATGGGCATGATGATGCTCTAGCTTTACTATCTACTTTAACTATCCTACCGGGTATACCTGCAATATCATCTAAGCTTTCTGGATTCTCTATAGCCATTACTAGATTACTCTGAGACTCGGGTATGAAGTCTGCGACCCAGTCAGACTCTTCAATTATGTTTACCGCATTCCTAAGACTCTCTAATACTCTGAATTTTTCAGCTTCTTTAACAACTTTACCTGTTGGATTTACCGGGCCATGTCCACTACCAATAGCTAAACTATATCTAATGGCAGATGCAACGAATTCCTTAGCTGTTTGAACAGCTTCGGGAATACTACATCCTTTAGCGAGTTGAGCAGTTATTGCTGAGGCGAAGGTACATCCTGTTCCATGAGTGTTCTTTGTATTGATACGTTCTCCTCTATAGATTTTAAACTCTCCTTGATAATAGAGTACGTCTAGAGCTTCTCTTCCATTGATGTGTCCTCCTTTAATAACTACAGCTTTTGGACCTAGAGATGAAATCTCTTCAGCGGCTTTCTTCTGGTCATCCACATCTTTGATCTTGATATTAGCTAGTACTTCAGCTTCTCTAGCATTTGGTGTTATTACTGTAGCTAGAGGGATTAGTTTTTCGATTAGAGTATTTACTGCATCTTCTCTCAATAGTCTAGCACCACTTTTCGCAATCATTACAGGGTCTATGACTATTGGTGCATTAATCTTTCCTAGCTCATCTGCGACTGCCGATATAATCTCTACTGTATGAAGCATACCAGTCTTTACTGCATCTACACCTATATCCTCAACTATTACTCTTATCTGTTCACGAACCATCTCAACTGGGATATCATGTATCATAGTAACAGTTCTGGTATTCTGAGCTGTAACAGCTGTTATAGCAGACATGCCGTGGACTCCTAAAGCTGCAAAGGTCTTTAAGTCTGCTTGTATACCTGCACCTCCACCTGAGTCTGAGCCAGCTATTGTTAACGCTCTGGGAACCCTCATACCTATTCTGGAATCTTCTCCGTCTTTAATATACTTGTATACCAGTAGCTTATCATAGATCATTAAAATCTCTTGATAATGTCTACTTTCTCTTTCAATATGTTCAGTAGCCTTCTTTCTCTATCTGTTATACCTGAGTTTTTATCGTCTTTCAGCTTTTCTCCTTCATATGCCGTGGCCATGAATGTTTCAGCCACATTCATTAAGTCTATTATTCTAGTAACATCTCCAGCATGTAAATAGATTGTTAAATCATTTACTAAGAGTATCTTAGTTGGATTAGATAGATATGTATCAATCAAAGGTTCAATATTGATTCTATTCTCTTCTGCATACCCTAATACTTCTTCCTTTGTCTTCCCCATCAATCTAGGTGCCCATACTCTCTCTAGTCTAAGATACCTAACCCTTAAAACATGCCCTGTATATTCTCTTATCGACCCCCCCACCCCGTGGATCCTCGATGGAGCTATATCAATAATTGTAACTTCGTCTGAATAACTGTTTTCTATTAGAAATTTTAAGAATTCTACAAGGAATCTTGTTTTACCTGAACCGACATCTCCTATTAGTAGAGTTTTTTTCCTAAGATATTCCTCCAAGAATATTCACTCCAAACTATGTCGGTCGCATTATTACAAGGATCCTACCTTTTACATGGTATTCATATTCCACGTGTTGTCCCATCCTTAACTTAACCTTTACTGGTTTAAGCTTTTCCATACCATCCCACCTAAAAAAGGCATCTCTAAGAATATTATCCAGAAACCTAGCTTAAACATTCTAGGACACACCATCACAGTTTACAGATTTTACAGATACAATGGTGAGCTTCCTAGCTTTAGCTAAAAGCTCGCCTAAAGACATACCCTGCTGGCTGATGAGTGGTAAAAGCCGTCGGCTGGTAGGGTTCCAAGAATATTTCCAATACGCAACGGTGAAGAGTTGAGTCCCCGCCAGTCATAGCTACTTTAACTCGTCGGCCAGCCACTTTCCCTAGATTATTTTATTATTTTTTTAGACATGGTTTACCTACAGTAGCCTTCTTTAGAAAAGATTAGAGTGTTTAAGGCATTCTTTACATACGAGGCTTCTAAAGCTAGTGGTTCTTTGGGGTCTATAACAGATCAGATATATACTCAGGGTTCTTCTTCCACATAGCTTAGTCTCATTAACAATTATAATCTTCTCTAGATGCTAGAGTAGCGGGAATAAATTCTGCTAAACTTACATATCTACTCCTTTCTCTATGCCATCCATAAAGAGAAAGTAAATTACTTATCCAGATATTCAACTTTTCAATATACCGTATAGTCTTAAAACATCTTCAAGGTCTGGCTTACTAACTTCCTCAAGCTCATATCTAACCTTTATATATGGTTTTTTCAGGTTTATTAATCTTCCAAGGTCTATAGGAGTACCGAGGATAACTAGGTCGCAGTCAATATTGTTGATTGTTTCTTGGAGTTCCTTAATCTGTTCTCTACTATAACCCATAGCAGGGAGAACAGGACCGAGATGCTTATAAGTTTGATATACCTCCTTGATAGATCCAACCGCGTAATCTCTAGGATCTATAACTTCTCCTGCATTATATATCCTAGCGGCAATCAACCCTATAGAGTAGCTCATGCCTCCATGTGTTACTGTAGGACCATCCTCCACAACGAGGACTTTCTTACCCGTGATAGCTTTAGGATCTGATAAATAGAGTTTAGATGATGCTTTAATTATTAATGCATTCTTGTTTATCTTCTTAATATTCTCTTCGATTATCTTCACATTCTCTTGACTTACTGAGTCGACTTTATTAATTACAACAACATTAGCCATCCTAACGTTCACTTCTCCTGGATATGTTGAGATTTCTTGATTTGGTCTAAGAGCATCTGCAATAGTTATCAGTATACTTGGTTTGAAGAATGGGAAGTCGTTATTTCCACCATCCCATAAAATAACATCAACATTTCTTGAGGCTTCTCTTAAAACCTCTCTATAATCAACTCCAGCATAAACAGTATTTCCTATTTCTAAGTGTGGTTCATATTCTTCTCTTTCTTCAATTGTACACCCATATCTCTCAAGATCCTCAAATGAGCTGAATTTCTGTACCCTATATCTTAATAATCTACTATACGGCATTGGATGTCTAACTATATTGAATTTTACATTATGTTTCTTCAGTATAGAAGCTAATCTTCTCGTAACTGTGCTCTTACCAGCACCAGTTCTTACAGCTGTAACCCCTATAACAGGCACATCTGATTCAAGCATAGTACTCTTCGGACCAAGAAGCATAAAATCCGCTCCAGCAGCCAAGACTTCTGAAGCTTTATGCATTACCTCTTCATGGGTTAAATCACTGTAAGATAAAACAACTAAATCTACATTATATTTCTTGATTAATTCGGTGAGCATCTCCTCAGAGTATATTGGAATACCACTAGGATACTTTTCCCCTGAGAGTTCTGGTGGATATATTCTACCACTTAATCCAGGTATTTGAGCAGCAGTAAATGCAACTACTTCATAGAATGGATTATCTCTAAAATACACGTTGAAATTATGAAAATCTCTCCCAGCTGCACCCATAATGATTACTTTCTTTCTATACATCCTCCTCTGTAGATTAATTCCTTCTAACTAGACTAAGAATTTTGCGATTGGTAATTTGTCCGATGATTTGAAGTTAAGAATATGTTAGGAGGTATTCAAAGTTGAAGCGGTTTAATGAACATTATTAACTTCCATAAAAAAATAGTATAAGCTCCTTATAGCATAAATTATAAGGATGATTAATTGTCTGAGTGGCGGAGATGATAAATACCAAGAAGATATCTTTATTAGCAGTATTTACAGCGTTAGGAGTATCTCTAGCACCATTCTTCTGGTTCCAGTTCATCACGACAAAAGCTTATCCTACCCAGCACTTCGTAAATGTGCTAAGTGGAGTAACTATCGGGCCATGGTGGGGAGCAGTTGCAGCAATATTTATTGGAGCAATTAGGAATATGCTTGGAATAGGAACTCTGTATGCTTTCCCAGGGGGGATACCTGGAGCAATACTTGTAGGGCTGGGATATAAACTCACAAGACGTGCAAAGAATAGATTCATAAAATACTCTGCAGCATTTCTAGAACCTGTCGGAACAGTCTTAATAGGTGGAACATTCTCACTGCTCATATTCGCACCACTAATAGGTGACGTAAGGCTTACTAGTATGATTAGGGAGCAAGGTGTTTTAAGTCTTTTACCTATCTTCTGGGCTGGATGGGCTGCAAGCTCTATCCCAGGGTCGATCATAGGTTACGTAATAACTCTAACTCTAGATAGATTGGGCATAATAACTACCTTAACATCAACTATGAAGAAGGTTCAGATACCTAGCTCAAGTCATGGGGGGCGGTTGTAGCAATATTTATCGAAGCAATTAGAAATATGCTAAAGTCCCGGTTACCCCAGCTAAAGCCAGAGGAGACTTACTAGAAGGTTATGTCAGTAAACTTGACAGTGTCCAAATGGGGGTATGTTTAAAGGCTGGGAGACATGTTTTGATTACGTAGATATTGTGGCCATCATCTCTAGTTGTTTTAAGCATAATAGAAGAGTAGCGATGTTAAAGTCTTAGCTGTCTTAGAGTATATGTTTCATGGTAGCTGTAGGAGGGTATCCAAGGGTTCTAAGCCTAGCCTTAGAGCCTATAAGCAAGTCAAGTGTACATTACTTATTTAGGGACTGCCTCATCTAAGGTTAAAGCTGCTTCTAAGCCAAGGTATAGGAGGTGTATAGCTGTAGATAAGACTAAGCTACGTGTTAAAGGTGTCTGAGTATATGTCTGGTCTACTGTAGACGTATATTCAAAGGAGTTACTAGCTTAAGAAGCCTCCTATGGGAGAAGAGCCTAAACCTATTAACATTATACTACCGAACAATCAAGACAGTAGGTGGATAAAAATGCTTATTTGGAAACCATCAACAACATTTTCCATAAACCCGAAAGATGACCACTGCCATAAGTATCTAAAACTATATGGTTGTGTTAAGTAAAAATTGGGGGAGGGAGAAGTGCTTTCAGCAACCTCTACATCTTCCTCTTATGGTAAATCCTATGAGATCAACGAACATCCATCTAAAATTAGCCCGAATATATAACAGTAAATGTCTTTATCTGCATAATATATCTTCGTCATTTTCTTATCGTAGAATGACGTCCCTTTCCTTCCAAGTAAACGTGGCCCGTCGATTCAATCTTTAGTTTTAGCAGAAGCTCCTTAACATAATTTAATAGTTTTAAATCCGTATTAGAGACAAGTATATACCGTGCTTATCCACATACCCTCGCTATCAAAAACCTCTAAGAAATGTTGCGATAGTTGTTTCATCATATTCAATATATTGTCTGAGTCCCTCCAAGTCTAATGGCTTCCTCAACAATTTATATAATGTCTTTGAATGTTTTCTTAACACTATAGAATCCATCTCGTATCCTGATACACGACTTACAGCCGATAGCCTTAAGGCATCTCGCAAACTCCATAGCAAAATCAGCATCCTTGCACGTTAATTGTAAACTATAAAAGTGAATGTATCCCTCTTTAGTTTTAACGATTCTTACATATCCATCTCCAGCGATTGTTCCGATAATATATGCTAGTTCTTCTGATGGTTTGATATCTTCAGGCAACCCCTCAACACTACTCCTTGGATTATAAACTTCTCTAAGCCATTCACTTACATGGGACTTCTGTATTCTAATACTATAGTGTCTTTCAATCCCTATTATTATCTCTCTGTATGATAATCCAAGTCTTCTGAGTCTATGAACTTCATCGTAGAGTCTTATCCGAGGCTCTAAAGGTCTACATTTTTCATCTTCACTATCTCTTTTTTCTATTCTATATAATAAGTATTCTATTCGCTTCCTTAACACATCATTCAAACTCGCCACTGAATGTTTTGAAGAATTCTGTGTGGTCTCTGGACAACTGTTTGAAAGCTCTTCCATACTAGTATTCTTTAGGTATCTCAATGCTGTAATATCTAGTAGGTGTAGTGGATGACCTCTGCATAGTAGAATATTATCCATTCTTTGAAGTCAATAAATATTGCTAGAAGTTCTCTATCATCTATCTTCCTCCACTTCTTCTTCACTCTGAATAGTATTTTTGAGTGAGTCGGAGGTCTCTTCAGCGGTCTTAAAGTTTTCGAATATCCACTCAACATATACCTTCGCAGGCCAGCAGAGCTCGTATACTTTGGCAATAGTCTTAGACGTTGCTAGGGCAACTCTAGCATATGACTAAGCAAACTCCATAACTTCATAACCCTCTTCTATTTAACGGCTCAGAGAGCAAGTATGTTAATTTATGGCTTATGGTTAGGGATAGATATTCGAGTTTGGTCAGAGAAGGGTGGATGACTATGTTCTCGAGCTAGCTTCCTAAACCCTATAGTTGGCTTGAGGAGCCCAAGGTACAGTAAAGGTTATAGGTATTGCTCACCATGTGGGGAGGCATTCCTAATAGACTCTCAGCATTGTCCGAGATGCGGAATGAAGCTTAGGAGCAAGCCTAGAATGTTTATCTTTTGTAACAGTTCTTATTCATAATGAGGTAGAGTATGGGTTATAAAGGTTATAGGTTAAAAATGACGATTTACCGTATTAAGAGGAAGCTTAGACCAGTTTATTGGAGGATTAAGGAGGAGTAAAAAGATGTATCTATAGAAGGAGAGCCAAGAAATTTCTGGAAGAATTATTAAAGAGATTATCTGATGAGCCAAACTATTTCTGAGACCATACATAGATATCGCTAGTATAAAAGTTAGCTAAGACACCTAAGCCTATGCTGATGAGATAAGCTAGTAGATCATTCAACTTGAAAAGATCAACCAACATGTATAGTGCTCCAAGAGTTACACCTATTCCAAGAAGACGTGAGAGATGGAATAACCCGGCTCTAATCCATATACTCATCTTCGTATCCCTATTCCTGAAAGTCCATAAATCGTTAAGGATAAAATTATTGATTATCGCGATCTCCGTAGCTAATGCTCCAGAAAACATGTAATACACTTGAAGCCAATCCTTCAGAACGATATATGCAGCCATGTTAACTAAGATTCCAACTCCTCCAACAATATTAAATTTGATAAACTCTGCTGAGAAGAGGCTTCTCAGTATCTTAGAAATTAATCTAGTAAATCTATTCATATAAACCACGTAGATTATAGATATAGCTCTTTGCATTTAGCTAGATTTGTTGCAAAGTTTCCTCTTGAGTCTACTGGGGTCTCAAGGATTAATGGTAAATCTCTGATATGTGGGTTGTGGAATAATTCTCTAAAACCGTTTTCACCTATCTTCCCCATTCCTATATGCTCATGTCTGTCAAGATGAGATCCAAGATCTCCCTTTGAATCGTTAATATGCACTACTTTCAATAGTTTTAAACCTATTATCTCATCAAAATCTCTTAGAGTATTCTCTATTGCTTCTCTAGTTCTAAAGTCGTATCCTGCTGCAAAAGCATGGCAAGTATCTATGCATACTCCAACTCTATCTGGATACTCGATCAGGTTTAGTATCCTTTTTATATCTTCAAGTCTAGAACCGACGCTATTCCTCTGTCCTGCCATATTCTCCAACAAAACTATTACATTATTGTCTACCTTACTGAGAGCAGTATTGACAGCTTCTGCCGCTTTCTTTATTCCTGCATCAAGCCCTCTACCTAAATGACTCCCTATATGTACAACTAGGTATTTTAATCCAAGTTCTCCGCTTCTCTCTAGTTCTTGTATAAGTGATGAGACAGACTTCTTGAAAGTTCCCTGTACAGGGGAAGAAATATTGGGCAGATAAGGCATATGGGAGACAACAATAGAATAATTAAATTCTTTCATCTTTTTTCTGAATTCTTCGATTTCCCGGTTACTCAATTTTTTTGCTTTCCAGCCTCTAGGATTCCTTGTGAATATCTGGAAAGTGGTACATCCAAGTTCACGAGCTCTATCTACAGCTTTATCTATCGTTCCTGATATTGAAACATGACAACCCAGCCACATCTAACTTCTCTTAGAAGCTTAACTATTGATACGGATAAACCTTACGCTAAAATAAAAAATGAGGGGCTAGGGCTGGCCGATGAGTTATAGTAGCTACGGAGCTAGCAGGCTCACATGTTTCTACGTGCTGAGAGCAGCACGATTGCGCCTAACTACCTGCTAGCCTCACAGCTTTTACCGCTCATCGGCCAGCGTCTATCACTAGTTTGATTACTTATAGTTCTCCATGCCCTCTTCAGAATCTTTATAATTTCTGCCTCTAGTTTGTATAATGCTTTCTCCCTCAGCTCTATGGTAATAATTGTATTGATAAGTCTCAGAGAAGATGGCTTCAGTGCACCTCTTTTAGCATTTACGTATATTGTATTAGCTAGCTGTGAGAGGCGTCGTCTCATCTCTCTATCATATTTACCGTTATTCTTGTTGTTTGTTAATCCTAGATAGTCTTTGATACAGTCTAACGGTAGGTCTAGCCGTACTTTATTCAGTAGTATTGCTAGGTCGACACTATCCTTTACCCCAAGTGCTTTACAGGCCTCCTTGTAGACAACGTCATCAGAGAAAATTTCAGTAATCTTCCTAGCTACATCTTTCTTATCCTTCTCCATCAATCTTAAACTATTCTTCAGCTCATAATCATATCTATCATTCTTAATCCACTGCTTCAATGTCTTAATTCTCTTTGATAGAAGCTCATATTTGTTTATCAGTGGCCATAGCTCAACTTTCTTCTCCATCTCTTGAATTGTTAAAGGCTTGAAACCCTCTCTTGAAATCCTTGAAAGCAGTATTGCGTCATTTTCATCACTCTTCTTCATACTATTCTCTAATCTAAGCTTCTTTAATATTCTAGTATCCTTCAGTAGATACACCTTAACATCTCTCTTAAGTAGTTCTAATACTTCTTCATATATCTCTGGAAACAGCGTATCGATGAACACTTCATCAACATCCTTAAGTTTTGTCAGCTTGTCTACCTCGAAAACCCTCTCACCATCAAAGACTACACGGGGTTTCCTCTTCTTCCTCCCGTTAGTAGCTGTCCTCGAAGTATCAATGAAGACCCTTCTAGCCATCCTCAGCACCCCACTCTACTTCTCCACCATATTCTTTGAAGAATTCTGCTAGGTCTCTAGCCAACTTCTTAAGAACCTCCTCCATATCGGTATACTCTAGATATCTCAATGCTATAGTGTCTAGTGGATGTAGTTGATTACCTCTCATAGAGTAGAATGTTATCCATTCCTCGAAATCAACAAATACTACTGGAAGCTCTCTATTATTCATCTTCCTCCACTCCTTCTTCACTCTAAAAAGAATACTTTGAAGTATCTCGCCACTTCTCTGGCTGTCTTA
>Ga0209183_1000382_pt1 | contig 18899 bp, 17 predicted proteins | sample LHCtaG_2_FD_184120 | JGI IMG/M metagenome (GOLD analysis project Ga0209183, IMG submission 184120) | Hot spring microbial communities from Little Hot Creek, USA to study Microbial Dark Matter (Phase II) - LHC4sed_replicate (SPAdes)... | ecosystem: Environmental > Aquatic > Thermal springs > Hot... | reverse complement strand
ATAGAGACCTGGTAACGTTAGATGAGATTGCTGAAGCTGGTGATAAGATATACTCTATAGACCCAACAATCCAAGTAACAGTACTAGACTACTTCCCAACATTTAGGAGGAGGTGGTTGAAGAGACCTACAGTTAACGAGATGCGTGAAGTTAAGAAAGTACTTGAGGATAGAGGGTTGAAGACAGTGATCGTGCAGACAGAGTTAGGCCATATAGGTCCTGGAAGTAGGAGGTTAACATACTATTAACCGACTTCGTTTTAGTTACGAATCTATTCAAAATCGTACACTACCTACAGTTCTTAAGCGTTCCTTACTATTTGTTTTGGAGCGAGTTGAGAAGATGTTTTAGTATGCAGTTTATTAGTAGCGAGTTGTTCAGGTTTAAAGATTTTGAACGCGTTGTTGGTGGTTGATGCGAGACCGGATAGCTTATGTGCTGTGCTTTGAAATTATTTCTCTAAGCTCTTTCATCCAGTGCTTAACGTAAAGTGGTGATAGCCTATCATCACTTAAACGACCCTCCTTTGTGGCAACTATGTTGTCAGCTACCATTAGAATGCCCGTGTAGATGGCGACCAATCGGTAAGTGTCTTCGGAGCTCACCTCGCCCATGCCTGATAGTCTATTAAACTCTGTTAAGCGGGCGATGAGGCTATGAAGCTCTCTCGCTAACCTCTCACAACCATCGGAGCTCTTGAGGTGCCTAGAGAGGAGCTTCAATATCGTGCTACACACGTTGAAGCTACCGCACTTGCTTAAGAGCTCCTCAATAAACTTGACTACCAGGTTATCACACATGGCCTCTACAGCTTGCACTATTCTTACCATCTCCTGCTTTCTACGACCCTCTCCACTGATCACCTCTAGTGGATGTCTTGATGGCATTGCACTGTGGTGTCGAGAGATAATCTTCGAAACAAGGTCTCCAACAGCTAGTACATGATCCTCAAGCTCCACTGCATACTCATCAATAGCGTTAAGGATGACAACTGACGCTACCAGCTCATGGTATGGGAAGGTTAGACGTCCTCTGTCTGTGAAGGAGTTTAGGTAGTACTTTGAGGCCTTACCAAGGTCGTGTATAAGTCCAGTTATGTAGGCCACTTCAGCAGGGTCAACTTTATCAAATAGCCTAGGGTCTATACCCCTTACAACAGCTGGTGTAAACCTTTCTTCGAATATTAGCTTGGACAGCCGAGCTACGTCCTCCAAGTGATCTTTAAGCAGCACTCTAACTTTAAGCTTCTCTGCGTCACATTCTGCAAATGCAAACGGCCAACCTTTAGCTTCATCAATACACTTAGAGAGCTTCATAGCATTAAACCCAAGCCTCTTTCGTAACACCTGTTTTTAGCCTTCAAGTAGATCCCAACAACCCTTTGTAACGTCTTTATTGAGGACTCATTTACCAGAGCTTTAATAAATGAGCTGGGATCGCGTACTTTGCTGAAGAGTTTTCTAAGGCTATGGTTTAAGCTCGACTCTCGACAGATGAAGCTGTCCTGATCCTCACTGTAATATACGAACACAATTTGAGGGCGCTCAAGATCGTCGTACTCTAGGCATTTTCCGCTCCTACTAACCTCCCTTCCTAAAAGCCTGGAGGCGTCTATAGTGACAAACTCTATATTGCCGGGACACTCCTTTAGTGGAGACACCATCACGTTAACAAGTAGGCTAGTCCTAGTTAGTGATGTGCGGAGGCCTTCTAGTAGTTTCTCTAAAGTTTTTGGTGTAGCATCGCTCAATAAGTATGAGGTAGCAATCCTGTAGAGGTTGTTGAGAGCATTGTCAGTCTCGATAGCTCTTAGCGGTTTAGATCTCTCCAATATTTCGGTGAAGCTAACTTTCTCCTGTTCTTTTGTAGCGAGTAAGCGCCAATCAATTCTATGTTCACCTCTGCTCAGCTCTTCACCAATTAGTTGCATCGCTGCCTTCACTCTCTCTCCATTGTACACTTCTGCGAGCTTCTCGGGATCGCCTCTAATAATGTAGACTTCTGCGCCATCTTCTCGACACAAGCCCAGCTTCTCACCCCTACAAAGTCTGCCTGCGCGCTGAGAAAGGTTTTCTATTGGTGCGAGATCCGTTATTAAAACCCTAGCTCTAACTTCAACACCAGCTTCAATAACTTGAGTTGAAACTATCACTCCCGAGGACTTGATAATGTCACCTGCTAGCTTCAAAGCCCATTCTCTATCGTAATTGCTTAGAAGACTATGAATAAGGGTTGCTTTGTTGCAAACGCTTGTCAGCTCTCTATAGGTTTTTATAGCTCTTGAGATGGTGTTTCGAACGATTAGGATGGGCTCGTTATTGCAGAGCTCTCGAGCATGCTTCAAAGCCAACTCTTCGTCAACTAGCTTAGTTATCCATTTTATCGAGTGTTCATCGTAGAACTCCTCATCCTCAACAATGTTTAGCTTCACCTTTGACGAACCAGCCCCGAGATCTTGGAGTCTCCTCTCTATTGATTGAGCCTGTATGCCTTTCCCTCCCACATAGATTAACTCTAGATCCCTATAGCTAGCACTCATGACTCTTACAATGTCCGCAATAACGTCGCTGTGCATAGTTGCTGTTTCAACTATTACTGGCACATTAAGCTTTGCTAAAGATGTTAAGGCAGCTACTACGAACTCGAGACTCTCTCTTTCAACCTCGTCTCCTGCTTTTAAGTCGGTCCCTAAGTATATGTGGGCTTCGTCGAAAACAACAACTGATGTGTAGATAGACGCTAGAACAGGGTAATAGTGTCCCAGGCTGTACTCGCCTCCAACAACCTTGAGCATCTCAGCTACAGGTATCCTATAGAGGTTGTAAACGAAGCTATCGAGGGTTGATACGACTAGCTCGCGTAGATAGTATGGAGATTTGTTCTCAGGGTCTATATCATCTAGTGACTGGTAGCCAACACTTCTACAAGCTCCTTTAAACTTCTCTAGATAGATCTGGCGAACAAGAGCTCTGTAGGGCACTACGTGTATAAGGCCCGAAGCCATGCCCCGTTCTCGAGCGACCCTAACTAGCCTCCTTGAGAGAACAGTTTTTCCATAACCTGTAGGTGCTATTAAAACGATGTTCCTACCTTTCTCAAATGCTTCAATAGCCTTTAACAGCCCAACACGTTGCTCTACTAGCCTATCTATGCTATCTATGGATAACATGTTGCTCTCACTAAAACGCGTGAAGCTTAGCGATATCCTTAACTAGAAATTTAAACTCTCTTTCAGCACTGCAAAGACTCTCTGCATCACTCGCCTTAGCTTGTCCAGCCTTATAGCAGAGCTCGCTAAACTTCTCAGCCACCCTTGTAGCAGATGCTACACAAGCAAGAAGCGAATCTAAAGAGCCTGCTTCAAGATATGCAAACATGCTTGATATACACTGTGCTGTAATATCTGCAGCTCTTTCAACACGCTCTGCAAACTTTATTGAATAGCTTGTACAGGTGTAGAGGTGGTATAATAGATCCAGCACCCTGCGCTCTTCAAGCTGCTTGAGTAGTGGGGTTAAAGAGAGCGGTCTCTCCCACTGAACTTGCGGTCTCATCTCGGGCTTGATATTTACAAGCCTATACCTCTCAAACAGGTTGTAGAACCCGGAAAGCGACATTTTAGCCGCACTCAACGAAGCCCTATAAACGTGCAGGGCTGTTGCAAATATTATCGCTAGTTCGTAGCTTAAGCTCTCATTACGTAGTAGTCCCCTGAGAATGTCCTCGAGACCTTCATCATGAATACTTATGTGGAGTAGCGAGTAAAGCTTGAAGGCCTCCTTAATAGAATCCAACGATGTATCTGGAACTACGTATAGCTCGTAGACGTTTTCTCCACGTCTAAGCTCTCCAGCAACTAAGGAGACTACAGCACCAACAGCTGCTACATACAGTGAGAGCGCATTTATGTCCTCTTTTTCGGCTTTACCTACATCTCTATACTTTGAAAACACGTATGCCTTTAAGAACATGGGGGTTCTCACTTCAATATCGGGTTTTTTAATGGTGAATTGTGCAGCACTTATAAGCCAGTTGCACCATCCTTCAAACTCGCCTTTGAAGGTTATGCTAGCTAGAATTTTAGAGTCCCCTACACCAGCGAGATACCATCGCGGGAACGATCTCTTGCTTTGACAGACTTTGCTTACTTCTGATGAAAGCGTATTGATGATGGTAGCTACTTCTGTAGAGGTGAGACTTGTTGACCCCTGCGAAAAGCCTTCTAGCACTTTATCTTGAAGGCTACTTGGTAGAAGTGGGAAGATATAGCCTAAGGCAGCAGCTTGGAAATACCTCCCTATAGATCTATCGTCTAGAATCCTAAGACTAAAACTCATAGCGAACACTCACGCTAACTACTCCAGAGTTTATTGAGAATGCTAGGCAGGGTTCCAGTAACCTAAACGTTGGAGCTAATCCCCCCTCATATAAGGGTATCAAGATATTATGTGAGACTACCTCAGCAGGTACATAGTAAGTTGTGAGCTTATACTCTAGGTTGGGGAGTACTAGCTCACCAGCATTCCCAGATACCAACTCCGCACACGATTTCGGAACGTAGAGCCTTGTAGAGATCTTCTCGCCCGGCTTATGGACTCTCACACTTTCAATATACCTAGCATCTTCGATCGCCACAAGGCCCTCCTTACTACCTAACCTCACAACCCCGTAAACAGCCTTCTTCGCTACTGTATCAAGTTTCTCCAAGCTCACATTTAGCTCTCTACTAACCTTTTCAGCATCTACAATCCACAAAAGCTCAACTTTTAAGCCTGGCGCGTAAGTTGCGCCAACAGCTTGAACGGGCATAGCTCTCGTAATAGCTTCGGTGAAGAACTCAGAGCTCATGAGCTTGGCTTTCTTTATTCTACCAATTTCGGTGTCACCTTTGTAAGGAGCACCAATTATTCTACCAAGCTCCTGATATACGGCTAGGCCGACCTTAAAGTAGCCTACACGTGGTCCTCGGTGAGCACGCTCATACTGCGGCGATGCCATCCCTGCTGCTGCCGAGACTGTTGCTTTGAGTAGGGGCTTCATAATCTCCGATATTAGCTTCCCTTCACCCCAGTCTATGGAGCCTATGGCAATGTGCGAGGACATTTCAAGTGCCCTGATCAAGGGGTATGCAAAGGCTCCAACCACAGTTGTTGGTGGCGGTATGGGAAGTGCAGGCTGGGCTGCACTAACACCTCGATATCTCACAATAAAGCCCCATGAAAGGAGGGCTTTTGTGTAAAAAGCTCTTAGGTTGTGCATGCTGTGTCGTCTCGCACTACATTATCTCTGGCATCTCAACCTGAAACGAGCTTATTTCTAGCTCTGACAAGTGCCTCTGTATGTGAAGGTGTTTTTTCATATGTAACATTTTTAACTTCCTGTACAAGCCCGGGCTCTTCTAGGTTCTCACCATTGTACACGTAGATGTTAATGGTCTCCTCATGAATCGCCTGGGTGAGGCTAACCGCTCTCTCATAGGTCTTCTTAATGTAGTCTCTAGTAATGCCTGGTGACACAATAAACTCTACTGGACCCTTGCTTAGTGATATAACAATGCTTTTAACATCCCACACTGGGTTGTACCTAGACCTCTTAGCTCCAAGCATCACACCATCAACAAGAGCTATTAGGGCGTCTACAGCTGCCTTTATGCGCTCAGATCTCTGTTTTTCCAAGTCTTGATCATCGGCTTGGCTATAAATTAGCCTGCCAATGTCGGAGACTACAAGCTCGGCTGTGAACGTATATAGTGCTGAGCCGCTTTCAAGGTAGAAGAGCTTCTGCACCTCCTTAACAAGCTCTGGTGGTGCGTAGCGCGTATGTAGTTGGGGTACTAGGGCCACTCCACCTTTTTCTATAGCGTCTATTGTTGGCAGCATGTAGCTAAATCTTATGGCGCTAGACCTCTTCACCTGTTTATCGGTAAATAAGAAGCCTCCAACATCAGCTACAACACTAGCTTTTAGTATAGCTTTCTCTATCTCGCTAACTGACGCCCCTCTAAGCTGGTTTGCAGTGAGATTGAGTTTCTTTAGGTCCTCCTCATACCAAGATAGTACATCTCCGCTAGCGAACTTTAAGAAGTACCCTTTCTCATCAAGTAGCGTAATTGGTAGGCTTCTCTGTTTAGCTATTTGTGCTAGTAGTTGTTGGTAGCTGTGTGCTAGTGATTCGCCACTAACAGCTGGTACGTAGACTACTGAGTAACCTCCTTCAGTGGAGATTACTACTGGGCATTTTCTATGCCTAGTATAGTTACCAACCGCTTCAGCCATATTTAGCGCTTCTGCGTTCACAGCAACTCTAATAGATAGGGATAAGGTGACGATCACACCCTATCACCCCGTTTGACATGCATGGGTGTTGCGAACTTCAGGTATTTTTGCGTATGCTTTGAGAGCTAGCTCTCTACTAAGCCTGATCATCTCCACTCTGCCAATCTTACCCTTGGAGACTCTATCAGCAATCTGAGAGATCGTAGCTGAGAGCTCCTCTGGCTTCACCTCTGGGCATATAACTCCAAGCTTTCTCTCTCTATCGTACTCAACACATACCTTCTCCTTCGAGCAGTTTGTATAAAATGCTCTTATAGCATCACGTAGAGCTTCTAATATGCTCACCTCATCAATGGCGTTGCCAAGTCTGTCAAGGTAACTATAGTCGTTTAGTGCTCCAAGAAATGATAGGATCTCGATTAACACCTCTTCTCTCATATTACTAACCCCTTAATATAATTTATGGCATAGAAGAGTTTTATACTTTTCTAAGGGAACGGTGATTATTTGCCTATGGAACAGATTTCACTACATAGAACATGACCGCTCTCTTTTATTGTTCCATAACGTGAAACGCTACTCTGTACACTCTAACCGCATGTAGGGGTTTTGCTTCATATGTTTCTGTCTCGGTCTTAACCACTAGCTCCTCACGCATTAGGTCCTCTAGCCTGCAGTGAACTGTGGCTTTAGGTGACTCTGTCCTTCTAGATATCTCTGAGTTAACCTTCCCTCTTCGAGCGCTAGTAGTATTAGCTTGTCTCTCTCATCTAGCTTGAGCCTTTTTAGTAGGTTGGCTATGTTGACGCTCATTGCGTACTCGAAGTCCTCTCCTTTAACAACGACTCTCACCTTCCTAGCCTCATCACTTGGGAGTGTGAGGGTAGATAATAGTAAAGTTGTGACTAGTGGTCTTAGGCTATCAGTTAAATTAGCTTTACCTCATTAACCCATCACCTCACTTAAGAGGATTGAGTATGTGGACTTCAATAGAGCTCACGGCTCAACAGCTTCTAGGGAGACTCGATCTTGAGCGAGCTACAGACGATTGATAGTGCTGAATAAGCCTTTCTAACTCTCTCGAAGCCTTCATGAGTTTTTAAAGCAACTAAAAGCACACGATCAAACCTTTGAGAAGCAAGCCACCTCAGCACAAAGTCTACATCGAACTCAAAGCTAGCAATTAAAACCCTCAACTCAACCACTAAAACCCTAGACCTCAAGGCATCCTAATAAAAACAGTTCATAAATCACCAGCAATTGTTGAGAAAGCTCTGTAATTAGCTCCAACGAATTCACAGTAGGGGATGGGTAGTCGAAGACGTGATCCAGAATATTCGTCTTACAATCCTTCCCATCACATTCATAGCGCGAACAATTGCAGGAGCTACTGAAGAATGTCTAGCGAAGACCATTCAATACCCTTTTATCGTATTTAGAGTATATTCGCAACTAAATGCGAAAGACTTAATCAGCACTTGTAATTCCGTTTATTATATTCTTAACCCGCATCACTTAGTTGAATTCTTGACCCTCGAAGAGCTCTTGAAACGCTTCGGGATGGTGCTATGCAGAGGTTTTGGGCTTGTAATAGACGTCTGCTCAATCTCCATGAACTTAGAAAAACTTTTTTGCGTAACTCTACTGAGGATATGAGGTCATACGTGTGGAGAGTATAAGGAGAAGACTTCTCGAGATTCAGGACTACTGGCTTAGGGAGGCTAGGAGTTGGACTGGTGAAACCCTTAAGAACGTTCTTGACATTCTTGTCGAGCTTATGTACATAGAGCCTGCCCAATTCATCTTAGAGTTCCTCCAGAACTCTGAGGACGCGTTAATGGAGGCTGGGAAGGAAGGATACTTTAAGGTAGAACTCTTCAGAGACAAGGTCGTCATCAGCAACAATGGGAAGCCCTTCGATGAAAACGACTTGGACTGCCTCTGCAGTATTAAGAGTAGCAAGAAGCCTAGCCTAGGCTATAAGGGCTTCGTGGGAATTGGGTGGAAATCCGTCTACAAGATCTCGAGCCATGTCGAGGTCCACTCAGACGGAGTCTCGTTCGAGTTCAACAGAGACTACTGGAGTAGACCTGTAGCACAGGAACTCCTTAGAAGGTATGGCCTTAAACCTGAGGCTGTTCTATGGCAGGTGACCCCGATATCCACACAACTGACTGAAGCTTCACCTGAGGGCGTGACAAGGTTCGTCATACACCTAGAGGACGAGTCCAAGTATAACACTATCGTCAAAGCTATCGACGAACTGGGACCGCCGATACTCCTATTCCTTGACTACGTAAGTAGGATCGAGATCCTAAACCGAGTTAGGGGAAAGGATAAAGTCATGAGGAGGTTTATCGAGGGTGAAGAAGAATTCAACACTGTGAAAGTTAAGAGGGTAACGATCTTAACAGAGGAGAACGGCTCTACCTCAGCCGAGAGGTTCCTCGTCTTCAAGAAGGAGTTCATGGTCCCTGAAAATATTAGGAGGGATCCGCTAACAGATAAGGCTAAGAGAAGCGATGTCGTTAAGCGGGAGGTAGCCCTAGCGTTCTCATTACATAGCACACCTGAGGGGGAGGACCTTAAGCCACTAGAGGAGGCTAAGTTCTGGGGTATATACTCGTTTCTACCGCTACACGAGGTCAGGACGGGTCTCAAGTTCCTCATACAGGCAGACTTCATAGTCCACCCAGGTAGAAGGTACCTCAATACTGAGGCTAAGTGGAATCACTGGCTGATGAGCTGCGTGGCGGAGCTGGTTAACGACTCCATTAGGTGCCTGCAGAGGCGCTATAAGAGGTCTTACCTCTCAGTCCTCGACTACAGGTCCATCGGTGATGAAGTTTTCGAGAAGCTGATCAGGCCTTACATAGTTTCAACAATAGACTCAGCCCTCTCAGATCCCCTAGTAGTATGCATCAAGGGTCACGAGGTTAAATTAAGTTTTACCGTAAGAGCTACGGAGGAGGTCCTAGAGCTCATTAAGTGTGGTCTGCTCAGCGAGGAGGAGCTTAAGCAGATTTATGGCGTTGAGAAGCACATATTAGACCCCAACGTTAAGCTTCGCGAAAAGGATGTAGTACCCATCCTAGACCTCAAGGACCTGTTGAGTGAGAACCTCATTAAGGCTAAGCTAAGTAGGAACCCCAGTGAGGCTATAAGCTTTCTAGGCGAAATCTACAAGCTGGCATATAAGAGGAGTGCCCCCATGCCACCTGACATACCACTTGAGAAGAGATATGTTGTAACATCATCTGGGGAGCTAAAGCCAGCATTTGCTGTGTACCTACCTAGGCTCCCGCCTGAGGTTGAAGATCTTCGCAGAAGGTTTCCGGAGATCGACGAGTACCTTAAAACACTTGACCTAGTACATGAGGGGTTAGTTGGCATTGCCGGTACCGAGGTCCTTAAGTGGCTTGGAGTTGGGGATGTGGATCTTAAGGAGCTGGTCGAAAAGACCATCCTAAAGCAGATCTCCGTAAAGAGTCCTGCTCCTGGAGTAGATAAGTTGCTAGCCGCGACAGCTCTAGTTAAAAAGTCAGGTGTTAAAGTGATTAGCCCTATATGGGTTTTAACGAGAAATGGAGCTGCTAGGAGATCAGACGAGGTCTGGTATCCGGTAAAGCTATTCGAAGATCTTGAGGACGCTATGAGGCTACTGGATGTCGAGATGTTAGACATCGATGGCTACATTAAGTACGATCCCGACACCGAGAGCTGGAGGATTTTCTTTACCGACGTGATAAGAGGCTTGAGGCTCTATGACGTAAAGCACACATACTATGGGACTCACTGCATAGTATATGATTACGTCTACGACCTCATCGACAGAATTAAGAAACTTCTCGAGAAAGTCCAGGTAGATGTTAACGTAAAGCTCGTTAGGCTCTTAAAGAGGCTCTATGATTCCCTTCGAAGGAACTGCAGTAAGGAAATAGAATCCAGAGGACCTCGCACAGTGAGGCTAGTTAGAGACGACGAGGAGTTCGCGCTCTCCGACGAGTGCTTCCTCCACGACGCTTATGGACCTAAGGAAAGGTGGTCCCAGTGGAGGGAAAGGGGGTTCCCAGTAGGACCTTTCGTGAGCCCCAAATACCTTGAAAACCTGTCTGATCGTAAGGAGATTACCTCATGGCGAGAGTTCCTTACGAAGATGCTAGGGGTCAAGGAGGAGGCTGGGAAGGAGGTCGTCGAGAAGTTTGCTGAGTGGTTCGCTGAGAGGAAGTTCATGGAGAGAGGTTATCGGGTTGTAAGTAAGGGGGACGAGTGCGATCTGAGAATTGACGTAGGTGGTGAGGTGGTCTGCGTAGAGGTCAAGGGTAGGAGGGAGGAGCTTAGAGAAATAGAAGTAGAGCTCCCGGCGAGGGCTCTTAGGTTTGGGGAGAAGTACTGGCTTGTTATTGTGGAGGATATACCTAACGATCCAAAAGCCTGGCTACTAAGGAATCCCAAGGAGTCGCTCGAAAAGGTCAAGATTAAAATCCCCGGAAAGCTTATAGAGGAGTGTGGTGAGCTGCTGTGAGTGAGATCCAGGCCCTTAAAGCTATTGAGGAGCTTCTTGAGAGCTACATAAAGGAAGGATCTGTTGAGAAGACTCTAGCCCTGTGCTACGTAGTGGATGCTGGGTTCGACAGCGCACGTAGTAGGGTTATCGTGAAGTTCGGATCCTTGAAGCCCTACATCCAGGTTCTAGAGGACCTAAGCAAGCTCGGGGTGACCGCAGTCCCGTCGGGGGCTAGGGAGTTGCTGAGGGCTAAGGAAGATGAGATAATGCAGCTACTCGCTAGGAACTCCAGGGAGGTCATCGACAGGCTCGATATCCTTACTAGGAGGCTTGTCGCCCTAGCCTTAAGGGTATTCGAGAACAAGCACAAGATGCCTGAGAACGTAGAGGAGCTCTACAACATGTATGAGGCTCTTACCGGGGAGCATCTCCCGGATAAGGTACGGGAGGAGTACACCAGAAACCTTCTTAGACTACACTTGATAAGCCCGGGATACCCGCGGTATTGGGACTCCTACGCTCCCTACATACTGATGGTACTGAAGGACAAGGTCCCAGAGATGGTACTCGCGTTTAAGGAGAAAGAGAAGGAAGAGAGTAACCAGGGTATCTAGTTGTTAAGACGAGAAGCTTAGTCTAACCCCAAGAAGCACCACCTACGTGATTCCGTACGGTACCGCGTTACCAGGTCACCGAACTCGTAGTAGTTGGGCCAGCGTTGTAGGGGCCTCGCAATACTAGTAGCGGAGCTAGTACTTCTCCTAAAACCTTTAGGGTGGCAAAGCTCTCTATAGGTGACGCTCTTATTAGACTATCTGGTAGAAGAGTCATCATATTATGTTACGTGCCATATAATCCCGAGAGCTACGAGCTGAATTATATTACGTAATCTACTTTCGACATCACCTGGTTCCACTCGCTAAACTCAAGAGGTTGATGCACTCCTCCCTAATCTCGCTAATCGACGCGTGAAGTACTGAATCTACTAGACACACACTTAATCGGAGCTTCACTGATCATGCTAACGAACAGCTCCGCTACTACGAGATCCTCGAAGAAAGCTGAAACACGTATCACCTCCACGCTAGTCTGGCTCCTGTAGAGCTTCTGGTAAACCACCTTAATAGTGCTTGCAATCTTCAATACTTCGGATAGGAATCTCTCAGTGCCGCTAGTGTCTTCGAAGGCTATATAGACATTAACGTAGAACCCAGCCATACAGCCCCGCTGGTTTGTATACCCGACAAATTTAAACGCATAGAGGTTCCAGTAGTGGGATCGGAAGCCTAGTACCCAGTTGCTAATAAGATGACAGCACTATCTATCGCTGTTCATTATCGAGATTTCACCTAGACATGGAGGACTCCGTGAAGCGTTTTGGTCCTTCTAAGACGGTACGCGAAAAAGCCTGTTTATGAAAATCTTGTTAACTCCATTACCCTAGAAATTGGGGTACGGGGAGTACACGGAGTACGGGACTGAGACTCAGTCCATATTAGCCGAACTGCTATAAACTCTAGCCACTATTATCTAATAATAGAGATGATATTGTTAACATATTGTCTTGTATATTTGTTAACAGATATGAACTCCTACACGCTCATGTAACTCACCTTAATTTCGTTTTATTTTGATAATACTATAGAAGACAAACTTGTCAATTAGTCTCTAAGCAGAATACCTAGAACATTTAATAGGTAATTAGTTGACTAGTCATTTAGTAGGAACCTCATTTAATAGACATTTAGTTCGCAACTAATGTTAATTAGTTGATGTAGCATTTAATTGTCATTTAATTAACTAGTTGATGGATACTCTCCCAGGTTTTATTGAGTTAGCTGTAGTAGTTATTTAACGACCTATCATTTAATTAACTCCTGATAAACTGTCATTTAATTGTAGTATTCATTTAATGTCTTTAGAGGTATTAGTTGATGCTCCTTCAGGTTTTAGTTGAACTCATTTAATTCTGAGTTAAGGTATTTGATGGTACTAGTGATCTAGACGGCTAGTAACTATCATTTAGTGAGGTCGTTCAAATTTCATTTAATTGACATTTAGTTAAACTCGTTTAATCAACTCAATTTCCTGGTTAATCCTACTGTTCTTACCAGATGCAATAGTTCATGGTCTGTCTCCTAGGGAGGGTGTCTATGAACTAAATAACAATTAAATGACTACTTCAATTAAATGACGTCTACATCTAAATACTTCTAAATAACCCCTCAACTAATACCAATTAAATAGAGACTAACTAAATGATATCTCAACTAAATGTTGACCAGATGACAATTAGTTTTAAACTAAATGACTTAGACCACAACTAATTGAATTCGTTTGATCTAATTAATCCTCTAGCTGATTAGTTTTCAACTGGTTGAATCTCATTTGATAGCATTTAGTTAACAACAGTTGAGCTTTACGACAACGACGTTTACCATGGTGCAGACTACGATGTGGTCGGGTACGAGATCGAGGCAACACGCCTCCTAGATGGGGGCAGAGACGCCTGCATCACTTGGATTCGTCTACTATGTGCTCGTGAAGACCATGAGTGTAGAGTTCGAAGCAGAGATCGGGTCGAGGATTCTCTACGAGGCGTTTAAGTAGATCCTCGAGCACGATAGGGAGACCCTTCTAAAACTGCTTCCCAGTGGCTACACAGTTGATGTCGGTGAAGAAGACACTATGGTATTAAGGTTTCAGTGGAAGTATGATGTTGAAGAGAGCTTTCCAAGCATATCCAAGCACTACGAAGACGCGAAGAGGGCCCGGTCAATCCTTAGAGACGCCATTAATAAGTACATTGAGGCTGTAAAGGAGCGCGGGTAGCAGAGGTTGAGGGTAGAAGGTACACGCTTGCAGAGGTCTTAAAGAAGGTAGAGTGAAGCTCCAAAGACCCACACGAAGCACTTGCACAAAACTTAAAGCGCTCACCATGCTGCTTGGAAAGCCATACGGTACAATACTAGCCGCCCAAGCAGTCCTAGAAGGATTTTCAGAGAGCAAGGCAAGATGAAGAGTATTAACATTTACTCGTTTATTAGGGGTATCCGTAGATGTTAACTGGTTTAGATCGGCTATCAACACTCAGGTTTAAAACCAGCTTTACTTAAGAAATCTGGCTTAAGTAGACCATAGCTTTGTAATATCAGAAGCGTTGAGATTAAAAAGCGAGTGAACAAAAAGATTAATTTAATTAATGGTTTTAACCTTCTACTTGCCCTTGTTCCTCTTCTTTCTTCTCTCGCTCTCGATACTTCCTTCGCTTCTCCCGCTTTTCCTTGATAGCGCTTTTGATCTTGTTAATTACCTCATCTAGTTTTGCTTCTGAGCCGTCTGGCAGTCTATTAATCTCCAAACCATAAGCCAAGATGATTGGGTTAAGCCTGTATTCACCAGCCCCTACAGCTTCAAATAGCCCTAGTTCGGCGAGGATTTGCGCTATGTTACTAACTTTTTGCCTGTCTTTTCGGGTATCCGACGTAGAGATCTCAAGGGTTTTTGCGATCTCCTCGTATCTCGTACTTTTGATCACGAAATGCCCGCTTGATAGCAGTTTCATAAACCTATCGGGCCATCGCGCCCTGGGAGCTATGAGGTACCTTCCATCAATCCTCTCCTTCTTTAACCTCTCCAAAAGCTCTGCAATCCTCGACTCAATTAACTTATAGAAGTCTGTTAGAGTGATTACATCGGGTTTTTTCTCCGGAAGGATCTCTCCGAGTCTGGTGTTGATTTGAACAATAGCTCTAGGTGTAGGTAGCACCGTTGATATCAAATCTAGAAGCTCCTCGCAGAGTGGTAAACCATACTTATTAGCTAGAATCTTTAAATCTGAACTAATCCACTTCAGTACGTACTTACGATCATAAACTATATGCGGTCTTATCATGGGGAACTCACTTGCATTCTTAATCCCTAATCGCTCAAAGACCTCACTAATATGGGGTCTTTTCTCTTCTTCCGCTAATTTAACTAGTTCGTCTATAGACTTTGTAGTGGTTATTGTGAAGATCCCACTGTAGATGTGGCCCCTTGTAAGCTCCAAGTACCTCGTAGCAAATAGTGCAAATGAATCCATTCCAACACGGCTTCTGAGGCCGTCTCCTGTGTATATCACACGCTCAAACTCGTCGAAGATAACTAGTGGGTAGTAGCCCTTCTTATTTAGCTCTCTTAATACTTCAAAGAATCCGAGCACCTGCTTTTGTCCATCATCCTTATACTTGCCTTTGATATTTTTAATGATCTCTTCTATCATCTCAATTGCAGGCATCCTCACTTTCCAGTCTTCTCTCTTGCCAATTATGTTCGACTTGTGTGGAATTTCACCGTTAATATATGCTTTCACATCGCCAACATACCCCTCAAGCCCATCTAGTAGATTGAAGTCCATCACTCCAAGGAAGAAGTATATTGGTATTACCTTCTCAAACTCGGATTTTTCTGGCCCAGATACTAGGTCGTACACCAGCTTCCTTAGTACTAGTGTCTTGCCACTTCCATAAAGACCCTCAATATATATTGAAGAAAATATCTTACCACCCTTAGCTATTCTCAAGAGCTCTTCTCTTATCCCCCTATATGCAGCACCCACAGGACCGATATTAATGTCAATTTTGGCTAGTGCCTCCTGTGTATAATCCTCTGCTTTAGGATAGAGCACCACTCTAACAGTAGACATTAACTGACCCTCTATTATATTTACTGACAAAACAGGTTTATATATATTCATAATGGAAGTCTTATGACAGTCAATGACAAAAACGGACAGTCAAAAATTTAAAAGGTGAGGCCAGAAAGTTATTCACGGGCGATGGTTGTGAGACTCCCAGAGTTAGGTTATGTGACTAAGTTAAAGGGGAATCAAATCAGACTAGGAGCTCTCGAGGATTTGTTCAAGATAATCAGGGAGAAGCAGGAAAAGGGTAAGAAGGCTAAGGAGAACAAAATTGTCAAAAAAGTGAGACAAGCTATGCTCACGTTACTACTATCAATTGATAAGCGACCGATTCCTACTGAGTACACTATATTGTACTCCATTGAAGCTGTCAATAGAATATTGGGTGATAAATCAGTAGTCTTTTCACTTTCAAATAAACGGATTGGGGAGCTAGCGAAGAAGGTGAATATTGCAGAAGGTGATTTATTGTTCGCAATGCGCTTACTAAGGGGGCTGGGACTTCTTGAAATATTTTACTTGGGCAATAGGAGAGTAGGGGCACTAACACAGCTAGGGGGAATTTTAAGGGATTACATAGGGAAGGAAGGGGTTTCGGACGCTGAAAAGGCGTTAGCCATGGTGTTAGCCAGCTTCCCCTTCTCTATAAAGATGCGTGTAATCTATGGGCTGTACTATGAGTTTGGAGAGAGCTATCACAACTTCTACATAACTATAAAGGTTGAGATGCTCAAGGAATACCGCGGGCTTGAGAGGCTCGCCTTTGAGATCTTAAACGAGCTAGCGCTTAGCCTAGCAGGTGGGGCTAAAGGATACATATCCGAGACCCACATGCTTGTTAAGCTACTAAACGGTGCCATTACGCTATTTGAAAACGATAGAGAAGCCTTTAACGAGGTCTTTAGGTCGATCAACCATTATGTGAGATTCCCATACGGAGGTAAATTTACCTACGAGTTGGCAGCGCGGAAAGCACTAGAGCCACGCCTATACTATAAGCTAGAGGAGATGCTTGAAAAATACGGGCTAGCCGATCTCTTGCCACTCTTTAATAAGCTGAGAGAAAACTTCGTGGAAATTGAGAGGCAATTTAATGGCCTATACGGCCTGCCTGTAAAAATCTACGCATAACTTTTATATCCTTTATTTTTACCTTCACATACACGTCGTATGCTCGATCATGACTAGGCATTTCATGGTAGGTATGTTCCAGATCGATCCTTAGTGAAGTACGCAATCTAGGCAACAGGTGGCGTGTTAGCTATCATTTTATATTATTTTTAGCTTTTTGCGAGATGAAGAACTTTCTCTACGAACTCGTCTACTGTCTTGGCGTCTATAACGATTGATCCCTCAGTGCTGTGGAACTTTACTAGGATGCCTTTCCCAAGTTCTCCGAGTGCTTTGTTGATAGCTAGTGCTAATGGTAGTTGAACATCATTAACATAGAATACATCACTAGCATTCAACCTATAGCGTAGATGATATCGTCACCGGCATAATGTATTTTATGGATTTCCCTGCGTTTTTAGCTACTATTAGATCGATGCACTTTTTAAGTTTGCTTCTAGTAGCTTCAGAAAGGAGCTCTACTATTCCTGCGAGCACCCATAGGATCCGGTCCATATACTCTTCGCACTCCCTATTGCTAAGCTCAAACAGCTCGTGGCAATGGGTTATGTACTCGAACAAGCGCTCTGACAATAATATGCTAAATCCTTTTCAGATACCACTTTCAATAACAAGATCTCTAAAAGGTCCGGTGTTGTAAGAGATCGTTAGCTACACGTTTACAACTGAAAGTGTGTGGAGCGATATGAACACCTTCTTAACACCATTATTTTTCCTCGTCAAAACCTCTCTGAGAGTATTTTACACATTTCATCAGCCCTTTTGCCAGCTATTGTCGCGAGAGCCGCTTCAGCCTCTCATCCAAGACAAGTTCTAGTCAGCACACTCTTTACCTCCTTTAGCAACCAATGAACTCGCGTACGCTGATATGGCGAGTATGACTAGCATTAGCAAAGCAATGAGGAGTGTTAAGGCTGCTGCTAGCCTGCTCAAGCCTGCGCTTTACCCACTGGCCTGTTCATCTCCCTTGCCACTGCGATCTTGAATGGTCGCATAACGATCCTTCCACCTGGCTCAACCACCACTTGGACCTTAGACTCCGGCTTTATGTTTAGCTCTTCGGCGTACTTTAGGAGTATTGAGACCTGGTAGTATGTGCACCTTCCTCTCGAGGCTCCTCTGTGGGCATCGCTCCTCAAAGGTGTAGACTATTGACTTGCTTTCTTTATTGAGCTTTACACAGACCTGTTCGCTTCTAATGTACTTGCCTGCTTCAGCGAGGAGGGTGATCATTAGCTGAGTAGCGCTCCTCTGCACCTTTCTAACTCTAGATTCTACAAGGTTTGCACCTTCCTGCACCGGTGCTATTACAATAACTCCCGTGGGCTTGACCACCACGCTGACGAGCGAGCCCCTCTGAATGCCAAGCACGCCCGCAAGCCTCTTTAGGACAACAACGAAGAGTATAGACCTTCTCCTCGCCTTCCCACTGCGCGTTTTAGCTTGATCTCAGATTCGCCGCATTCCTGTCCCTGAGCTGGTCTGTACATTATTGCCCTCCTGTCCAGGTCCACGCTCACGCACGCTGTGTTGCCCCTTATTTACCTCCTAGCGTCGCCAGGTATCGTGACTGCGAGCAGATCCATCCACCGTCTAACCCTCCTAACGCTACTAACGCTCCATCTATCACCAGTTAAAACCTTGTTATGGAGGCGCCTATAAGCTTCTTCAAGAGATCCCCCAGCGCTCTGAACGCGCTTTTTCCCTTTTCAGTTTTCTTTAATTGCTTCAGAGCGTGCGCTTTACCTTGAACGCGCTCACCAAACAAGAAGCAATTAGAAAAAGACTGAAAGGAATTAGCTGAGAGGAGAGTTTTGGAGGAGAGAGGGATGGGGAGAGTATAGTGAAAACAACTCTTAGCGATTTCACTTTGTATGGTATGCAACTACATGTGTAATAATGCTTCTCGACCAAGGTGTACTTAGACTTGAGGAGGGTAGGGTATGTGTTAGGGAGTGGGTTAAACATTTACCACTTTAACTACTGTCATTAGTTTTAGTGTTGTATGTCTTAACCTTAATTAATCCTAAGCCGATACCTCTAGACCTACCAATACCTAAGTATGTAGCTAGGGCTAGTAGTTTATCATATACTTGGAGTAGTTTACTACTTAAGCATTCGTAGGTAACCCAACCTTTAAAACCTTTAGCTATTCTTAACCTACCCTTACTATCCTTACCTATAACTACTGATGTAGGTCTTAACCTATAGTTAACTTCAACTAAAGCTATATCTGATAACCTACCTAACTTATATGCTTCCCAATCACTAGCACATGTGTTCGGGATCTTCTCCTCAGGAC
>Ga0209183_1000379_pt1 | contig 19007 bp, 19 predicted proteins | sample LHCtaG_2_FD_184120 | JGI IMG/M metagenome (GOLD analysis project Ga0209183, IMG submission 184120) | Hot spring microbial communities from Little Hot Creek, USA to study Microbial Dark Matter (Phase II) - LHC4sed_replicate (SPAdes)... | ecosystem: Environmental > Aquatic > Thermal springs > Hot... | reverse complement strand
CATACAAGTTTTTATTGTTAATACGTATGTTTGGCTCTTTGCATAGATACATTTTGAGGATTCGCTATCTTTATTTATAAAGAAAGACGTTTGAATATGGTGAAAGTGTGTAAAAGGAGAGTAATATATGTCAAAGAAACCTCCGTCTAAGGATGACGCTTTGGAAGCTTTAGACTTTATTATCAACGTTTTGAGGGAGCATGAGAAGGATTTAGACCGTTTGATAAACGAGTTGGGGAGAATCACCGAAAGGCTTGGCGAAGCTGGTGAATTAAGCGGGAAAATAGAAAGCGTTGAAGATAGGCTTACAAACCTCCAAAATGAAATAGCAAACCTAATCTCCTATCTCTCGACCTCGCAGGTTTCATCTGAAACACCTAGGGGAGCAACTCCCACTCAGCCTGCACAGAAAGTTTATGGGGAGATGCGGGGGCCTCCGGTTATATTACGTTGCAAGCATTGGGAGGATTTTCAAACATTAGCCTGCCAGGCTCAGACGCTTTCGTTCCTTTATAAGGAGGCTGAGAAAACTTTCCAGGTGGACGCCTTAAAGAACAGCCAAGTTATAACTTATAGCGGGGAACTTCCGAAGCCTACAGCCCTTTTGAAGAGCTGGCTTTCGAAACAGTTGAATGTTCCTGAAGAAAGAATTCTTGAGGGTGTTTTGGCGATCGGCTAGTTTTAGCGTGTGTATCGTGTTATTCAGTAATGTTTATATACTTCAGTGAATATTAAGTCTTACGATGTAATGGGGTTGAGGTTGAAGGCTGACCTTAGGCGGCCAGTTTCGGGTTTTCCGTTTTCGAAGCCTTCTCCTTTCTCCTCGATGACGGAAATGGCCGCTTGGTCGGCTGAAAAGCGATGAGAACCCCTCTTTTCGTTGGTTTTGGTGGGGGGCTTTGAAGGGTTTGGAGAGGCTTTGTGAGGAGTTCGCCTTATTTGAAAAGGCTATGGAGGAGCTCCGTTTTTTGAAGCTTGTTGCTCAGGACCTTAAAAGTTTTAGAAGAATGTTGGTTTAGGAGATATGACTGAAGGTTAGCGTCCTAAAGTAAAGGCTTTAAGCTTTTTCGCCTCCCTATTCTTGCGCGGGAGAACTGGAAGTGGGAAATCCTAAGGGTGAAATTTACCTCTTTAACACTTTAACGCGAAGGAAGGAGAGATTTGTCCCCTTAGAGAAAGGAAAGGTTAGAATGTACTGTTGCGGTCCCACGGTTTACTGGTATGCCCACATAGGCAATTTTAGAACCTACATTTTTGAGGACGTGCTGCGGAGGACTTTGGAGTTTAACGGCTTCGAAGTTATACATGTGATGAATATTACGGATGTTGGACACTTAACTTCGGACGCTGACACCGGCGAGGATAAGATGGAGGTTGGTGCTAGGAGGGAGCAGAAGACCGTTTGGGAGATAGCCGAATTCTACGCTAGGAAGTTTTTTGAAGACGCGGAGAGGCTTAATATCCTCAAGCCCACGATAGTTTGCAAGGCAACGGATCACATTGCTGACATGATTGATTATATCCGCAAATTGGAAGAGAAGGGCTACACGTACGTGATTGATGACGGCGTCTACTTTGATACCTCTAAGTTAAGGGATTATGGGAAGCTCACGGGCATGGATTTTAAAAAGTTGAATGAAAGCCTCAGGGCTGGAGCTAGGGTTGAATTCAATCCAAATAAGCGAAACCTAACAGACTTTTGTCTTTGGCGTTTTTCCCCGAGGGATAAAAAGCGACAGATGGAGTGGAAGTCCCCCTGGGGGGTTGGCTTTCCAGGATGGCATATAGAATGCACAGTGATGGCGATGAAATATTTGGGCGAACATTTTGACATCCATTGTGGGGGCATAGACCACATACAAATCCACCATACAAACGAGATTGCACAGGCTGAAGCCTTAACGGGCAAGCCTTTGGCGAACTATTGGCTTCATGGAGCCTTCCTAGTGTTTGGCAAGTCAACAAAAATGGCGAAGTCAACCGGGGAAATAATCACCGTTCAAACTTTGATGGACAAGGGTTTTGACCCGCTCTCTTTTAGGTATCTATGCCTAACAGCCCACTACCGTTCAGAACTTGTCTTCACATGGGAAAGTCTGCAGTCAGCCCAGAACGCGTTGCTCACTTTAAGGGAAAGTGTTAGAAGCTTGGCTGAAAAACTGGAGGAACGTGTTGATAGAAGCCCGAGATTTCATGAATATTATGAGAGGTTCATTGAAGTTGTGAACGACGACTTAAACACGCCAAAAGCCCTAGCTTTAATGTGGAGTCTGATAAGGGAGGAAAAGGAACTGACCAACCGTGAAAAGTACGATTTGCTCATGGAGTTTGACAAAATTTTTGCGTTGGACTTGACGAGGGACGTGGGGAGAGAAGAGAAGCTTACACCCGAAGAGGAGGAGCTCATTCGAAGGAGAGAAGAAGCCAGAAAAACTAGAGACTGGGCTACTGCCGACAGAATTAGAGAGCAGTTGCGTTCCATGGGCATACTAGTAGAGGATACACCTCAAGGCGTGAAATGGCGGAGGATTAAACGGTAGTTTCTCTTCCGTAAATGTTCCACCGGGCTGTCACGTATTTTTCTCTATAAAGTTTTTCAGCCAACTCTTTCTCGTACAACGTCAACTCCTCCGGTTCGAGAGGCGTTTTCAGTGTCCCGTGGAAGCCTTTAACGAGGGCTTCGTGCAGTGTTTCCAGAGAGGTTTCTCTGCCAAGTTCCGCCCTTATCGAAGTTATCTTGTTTCTAGCTATGCAGACCACTTCCTTGCATGTTTTTGCCCATGGGACTTTTAAAAAAGTGAACATTTTCTCTAAGTCGACATCTACAAGTATGGTGCCGTGCTGTAGAACGATGTTAGACTTGTGGCATTGAGCGCTTCCTGAGATCTTTTTACCGTTCACTGTTAAGTTTGGACACGTCTTTGGGTTGCCTTCGTTGAAGTCCGCTTTCAACCCTAAAATTTTGAGGGCTTCAACTATTCCAGCGTAGATTTTTGCATATACTTCAGTTAGGTCCTTGGCGTTTAAGTCGTCTTTGCTTGCAACCACGCTGTATGTGATTTCGCCTTCAGCGTCATGGTAAACTGTGCCTCCGCCTGTTATGCGTCTGACCACGTCCACGCCATGTTTTAAACAGTTTTCCACATAAACCTCTTTTTTCAAGTTTTGGAATTTTCCAATGGATACCGCTGAAGGGCTCCAACGGTAGAAACGAAGGGTGTTGGGTACGAGCCCCTTCATTCTTGCGTGCAGTATAGCCTCGTCTATCGCCATGTTCATGTAAGCGTTGTGGGTTTCCAGCTTAAGCAATCTCCATTCAGCCATAGTATCTTCCATATTTGGTTTAACTTTGTCTTAATTTTTGTGTTTTTCTGAAAACCATGTTGATTTTGGAGCCTTTTCAAGCCAATAGGAGCCTACCTCTCTATTTTCAGGTTTGGCTTCGTTCAGTTTAAATATTAGATGTGTGATTAGACGTAGCGAGAGGATAACGGAGCCATGGGTTCAAAGTCTCCGAGAGGCGAATTCGCGGCCAGGAAGTTGATAGCAAAACGGAAGAAATTCCGTTGGAGTAGCCTATACTATAAACGGCGCATGTTGGGTTTGGACGTTAAGGCAGACCCTCTAGAAGGGGCTCCCATGGCTAGGGGAATAGTTCTAGAGAAGGTTGGAGTTGAAAGCAAACAGCCCAACAGCGCCATCAGAAAATGCGTTAGGGTTCAGCTTATTAAGAACGGGAAGGTTATTACGGCTTTTCTGCCCGGAGACGGCGCCCTAAACGTTGTGGACGAACACGACGAGGTTATAGTGGAGGGCATCGGCGGCTCTCGTGGTAGAAGCATGGGTGACATCCCGGGTGTAAGGTGGAAAGTCATAATGGTTAACGGTGTTTCCCTCAAAGAGCTTGTGCTCGGCAGAAAGCAGAAGCCGATGCGGTGAAAGCCTTGAGTAAAGAACAGAAGAAAGAGGAAGTAGACGAAGAGGAGATAAAGCTTTTCGGAAAGTGGAGTTTCAAGGAAGTTGAAGTTAGAGATCCTGGACTGAAACGCTACATATGCCTAAAGCCTCTTGTACTTCCACATAGTATGGGACGCCATGAACACAAGCGCTTTGGAAAGGCGGAAGTGAACATTGTTGAGAGGCTCGTAAACAATCTTATGCGCCCCGGAAAGAATGCAGGTAAAAAGGCTAAGGCCATAAACATCGTTAAACATGCCTTTGAAATAATCCATCTGCGTACCGGGAGAAACCCAATCGAGGTTCTTGTTAGGGCTGTTGAAAACTCTGCGCCATGCGAGGACACAACCCGAATAGCTTATGGTGGGATAGTGTACCACGTTTCCGTCGACATATCTCCCCAGAGAAGGGTGGACCTCGCCCTGAGACACATATGTGAAGGAGCTAGGTTGGCGGCCATGCATAACCCAAGATCCATCGAAGAATGCTTGGCTGAGGAACTTATCTTGGCGGCGAACAACGACATGAAAAGTTATGCCGTGTCAAAGCGTCATGAGCTTGAGCGGATCGCCATGGCTTCAAGGTAGCTGCAAACCTATTTTGTGTGGATTTCAACAACGTCTCTGTCTTCAAGAACGAAGGTGGCCCCAACCTTTTGTGGACTGAAAACCAAACGTTTAGCCCAAACCCTCGCATAGGCGAAATTTTCGATGAAATCGCTGTGAATGTTCCTTGCTAAATCGTGGACGGTTGCCCCTTTCTTTAAAACGAAGGGTTTCTGAGACGGGTTCCTTTCATTCGGCTCCTTAGTGTAAACGCGGATTAAATCCAATGCGTGGAAGATGGCGGCTCCTATTTTCTCTAAACCTTGGCCATTTTTACATGAGACTGCGATTATTGGAAGTTGTCCACCAACATACTCTTCTAAAAGCTTCAGGTTTGCTTCGGTGTTTTCCACGTCAATCTTATTTGCCACTACTATGGCGGGTTTGTAGGTTGTGCTTTCAAAAATGGCGTCTTCAACATCGTCTAAGGTGGCTTCTCCATAAATTTTCACAACGGCGTCCGTAACCCTATAACTTTTGAGAAGTTCCTCCACGTCCTTGAAGGTGCAGTCTAAAAGTTTTCCAAAAACTATTATGCGCAGGCCAGCGCCCATGTATTTTCTTTCAATCTCAACCCGCGCTTTTGGCTTGCTGACCAGTATCCGCGTTTTCTCCAGTTCTCCGAGAAGGGTGGACAGCTGTTCCACAGGGTTTTGCGTTAAATCAACCATAAGAATTAAGCCGTCAGCGTTTCTGGCTAGGGCGAGGGTTTGAAGGCCCCAAGCTTTTCCCTCAGAGGCTCCCTCCATTAGGGCTGGGGCTTCAACAAGCTGGAATTGGATGTCCTCATAGTTAAGCATTCCAGGAGTGGGCTCCCTTGTAGTGTAGGGCGTTGGCGAAACCTCAACTTTCGCGTTTGTTAAGGCCGTGAGAAGGCTACTCTTACCCACGTTTGTAAGACCTAAAATGACAACTTGGGCGGCTCCCTCTTTCTCAATAAAAAACCTTGACCCGCCTCTAGCCGCTTTTCTGCGCTTACTTTCCTCGATTTCCCTCCGCAAAATAGCCATCTGCTTCTTGACTTGAGCGCAGAGTTTCGCGGTGCCTTTATGTTTCGGGACTAGGCTTAAGAATTCCTCCATCAACCTAAGCTTCTCGCTAGGGTTCTTTGCAGCTGAAACCTCAGCCCACTTCCGCTTGGCTTCCGCGGGCAAATTAGCCGGCATAATAGGGATCGTCCAAAAATTCTAAACAATAAAACGCTAATATCCGTTTCGAAAAGCACACACCTCAAAGCATGCCAGTGAAAGCGAAGGTATAATAAACTTAAAATAATCGATTGAACAGTTGTGTAAACGAATCCACTAATAATGAGGGAATCTAAGTCTAAACGTGAGGGAGAAAAATGAGCAGGCCGGAGAAACCCCACTTGAACCTGATAATAATTGGGCACGTTGACCATGGAAAATCAACGACGACCGGACACCTGTTGTACTTGGCTGGAGTTGTTGACGAGAGGACGATAAAGCAGTACGAAGAGGAAGCGAAAAAACTTGGCAAGGAGACTTTCAAGTTCGCGTGGATCCTCGACAACTTGAAGGAGGAAAGGGAAAGAGGATTAACCATCGACCTACGATTCCTAAAGTTTGAAACCAAAAAGTACTACTTCACCATTATCGACGCGCCGGGCCACAGGGACTTCGTTAAGAACATGATTACTGGTGCAAGCCAGGCGGACGGCGCCATACTGGTGGTTTCAGCCAAAAGGGGAGAGTTCGAGGCGGGAATAGGTCCAGGAGGCCAAACTAGAGAACACGCCTTCCTAGCCTTCACTTTAGGAGTTAACCAGCTGGTTGTAGCCGTTAACAAGATGGACGACCCCTCCGTCAACTGGAGCGAAGAACGCTTCAGCGAGGTTAAAAACGAGGTCGCCAGACTGCTTAAAATGGTGGGCTACAAAGTTGAGAAAGTGCCCTTCGTACCCGTCTCAGGTTGGACAGGCGACAACCTAGTTAAGTCAAGCGACAAAATGCCATGGTATAAGGGGCCAACTCTCTTAGAAGCATTAGACGTTTTTGAAGTGCCTCCGAAGCCCATAGACAAACCTTTGAGAATTCCAGTTCAGGACGTTTACAGCATAACAGGCGTCGGCACAGTGCCCGTGGGCAGAGTTGAAACAGGCGTTCTTAAAGAGGGAGACATGGTTATCTTTATGCCAGCCAACAAGCAGGGCGAAGTTAAGTCCATAGAGATGCACCACCAGAGAATCCCAAGGGCTGAACCGGGTGACAACATAGGCTTCAACGTGAGGGGTATAGCTAAAACAGACATTAGACGTGGAGACGTATGTGGCCACGTTAACAACCCGCCAACGGTGGCTAGGGAACTCATAGGACAGATAATCGTCATATACCACCCAACGGCCATAGCTGCAGGTTACACACCGGTCATGCACTTCCACACAGGCCAAATGGCTGTGCGCTTTGTCGAACTCATTAAGAAGATCGACCCTCGTACGGGACAAGTTGTCGAGGAGAAGCCTTCCTTCCTCAAAACTGGAGACGTTGCCTTGGTGCGTTTGGAACCTCTGCGACCCATATCTATTGAAACCTACACGGAGTTTCCGGAGATTGGGAGGTTCGCCATAAGAGACATGGGTACAACGATAGCCGCCGGTGTTGTGAAAGAGATAACCAAAAAAGGACTGCAATAAACATCATCCTTTCTTTTTATTTCAAAGTCCACACTTTAAACTTTCATGGAAAACCGCAAGAGAAAATAGACTCCAGTGTTAGCATACTGTCAGAGCTGAATCATCATGTCTGGAACTGAGACTTTGCTGCCTTATTTGAAGGAGAAGGATGAAGATGGGCAAGAGCCAACTATAATCGTTGACAGTCGGGAGGCCAGCACAGCTGAGAAAGTTGTTAAGGGGCTTAGGGAACGCGGTGTAAACGTAAAGATTGAACCCTTGGAGAAGGGAGACTACATCCTCTCCGACGTTTGCGCTGTTGAGCGGAAAAGGGTTCAAGATTTCGTTTACACGCTAACCCACCGATACCTCTTTGAGCAGCTTTTCAAGCTTAAAGAAGCCTACCCTAAGGCGCTTATCCTCCTTGAAGGCTACATGCCCATTATATACAAGTTTAGCAGGATAAAGCCTGAAGCCGTTTGGGGCGCGCTTTTCAATTTGGCAAAAAACGGCATAGCCATAGTTAACACCACCTCTCACAAGGAAACCGTTGACTTCCTTTACATCGCCGCCCGCCAAGAGCAGATCGTTGAAAAGAGGGTTCCAACCGTTCACCCAGTCAAAAAATGTGAAACCATAGAGGACGCCCAAATCTTCTTTGTGGCAAGTTTACCCAACATTGGAAGAGAAAAAGCCATAGCAATCCTTAAATCCTATAAAACTCCGTTAAACGCGTTCTTGAATGTTGACGAGTGGCCCAAAACGGTTTATGGGCTTGGCCCAAAAACGAGCAGCAAAGTTAAGGAAGTTTTAAACACGCCGTTTAAAGGGTGAACAATTATGGACGTGGAGATTGCTCCAACAAAAAAGGTTACGGTTTTAGGCTTAGACAAGCGCAACGTAGGCGACATCGCATGGTGTGCCACCACATACGGCGCGAGTAGGCTTTATTGGATAGACGGCTACCTGCTGTGTTTGGAAGTCTACGAGAAATCCTTCGAGCATGAGTTAAAAAACCGCGAGTTTCCGATAAGCCAGATTTGCTATGCAGAATTTCCGAGATACGAGAAAATCTACGAGGTAGACAAGAGCCTCCAAATCCCAGTTGTGAACGTTTCGGACATGAAAATCTTCAGAAACCTATTAAGGGCGATAAAGGAAAACGCGGAAAATAGGAAGGGCTGAGCTAAAAATTAAGGTCTAGGTTTTTGACGTATTGATAGCCGAGTTCAAAGGCTTTAACATTAATGTTCAGGTATTTTTTCGGGACAAGTTCCTTCAAAGCCTCCATAAGGCTCTCCTTTTTGACGGGTGCTCTCTCAGTGGCGGCTAAAGCTCCGAGCATGACAGCGTTCTGCACCAGGGGGCTTCCAGCCTTATAGGCAAGCTTTGAAGCCTCGACGGGAACTATTCTCTTAGAAAAAAACTTCAGCTTCTCTAGAATGACGTCTATTTTAGGGTAACTTTCACCCTTCAACGTAAGCGCTGGAGGCGGGATCCGCTCATCTCCAACCATTATAACGGTTTTTTCTGAAGCATATCTGACATTCCTCAAGGTTTCTATGGGTTCAAACCCCAAAACGACGTCGGCTTCCCCTTCCAAAATTAATGAAGAGAAAACTTTTTCGCCGATTCTCACCATAGAGACAACTGCGCCACCCCGTTGAGCCATGCCGTGGACTTCGCTGACGCGAACATCAAATCCTTCTTTGACAGCTGCTGTTCCTAAAATCTCCGCGGCTAAAAGGATTCCTTGTCCGCCGACACCCGCCAGTACCAAGTTAAATATTTTCATTGGTCTTTCCTCTCCGGACTTTTTGACTGTTCTATGGCCTTGTAGGGACAAACGTAGGCGCAGAGGCCGCAGCCCACGCATAGGTTTTCGTTTATGGCGACGGTTTTAGCTTCAGTTAAGGTTATGGCTGGACATCCCAGAAGCCTGATGCAAGCCAGACAGTTTGTGCATTTTTCGTTGACTCTAAACGGGATTATCTCCACCCCTCTTCGCCTTTTCTCCCTTGAAAGCAGCAGAGCGCACGGCGCCCTGAAAACGACCAGCGAGGTTTCCGGGAAGGCCAAGGCCTCTTTTAGGGCTTTCTCCGCCTCCTTAAAATTGAACGGGTTTACAACTTTCACGAGTTTGACTCCGCAGCCTTTAGCCACTTTTTCAATGGCTATTCGTTCAGTGGTTGTATGCATTCCGGTGACGCCGGTGCCCGGGTGAGGTTGGTGCCCCGTCATGGCCGTTGTGAAGTTGTCTAAGACGGCAACCACTATTCTATGCTTGTTGTAAACGGCGTTCAGCAGTCTTGGCACTCCAGCGTGGAAAAAGGTTGAATCGCCTATTATGGCAATGGTCGGCGCCCCCGTTGTTTTGCTTATTCCTTGAGCTGTACCTAAACCGGCTCCCATGCATATGAGGATGTCGCCAACGTTTAATGGCGGAGCAAAGCCTAAAGCATAACAGCCTATGTCTGTGGGGTAAAGGGCTTTTCCACCCGCAACTTTCCGGATAATGTAGAAGGACGCTCTGTGAGGACATCCGGCGCATAGTATGGGCGGCCTCGGAGGTAAATCCCTAACCGCCTCAGTGTATTTTTTATCCAAACTTTTAAAACTTATAGGCAGCTTCTTTCCAGTTACCTTCGAGAGTCCTTCCAAAACTTTGCGGGGTGAAAGCTCACCGGACCTTGGGAAGTACTGGTGTCCAGTTTTCCCGTATATTTCTGTTTTAAGCCCCAGGTCTTTTGCTATGGCTTTAATGTGAAGCTCAAGGTAGGGTTCAAGCTCCTCTATAACGATTACTTTATCATGCTCCATCAGGAATCGTCCGATCATTTTTTCTGGCAGGGGGTGGGTCATGCCGAGCTTTAAGACGTCAAAATCCAACCCAAGAAGGTCTAGGGCTTCCACTGCGTAATTGTAAGCTGAGCTTGAAGAGATTACGCCGCATTCCTTGTCTTTACCCCTGCGGGCTATGTTGTTGTAGGGAGAGGTTTCAGACGTTTCCTTAGCCCTTTCCACCTTTTGTAGAAGCACATCATGCCTCGGTCTCGAGTTGGCTGGAACCATGACTAGGCGTTTGGCGTCCCGAATAAACTCGCCTTTCAAGTTGGGCTTTGAAAGTTTTCCCAAAACTACGGGGGCCCTTGTGTGGCTTACTCTGGTCGTTGTCCTAAATAATACTGGTAGCTCAAGCTTTTCAGAAATCTCCGCGGCGTAAATCGTCATGTCTTTTGCTTCCTGTGGGTTTGAGGGCTCTAGGCATGGCAGGTTTGAGAGTGAAGCGTAAAGCCTACTGTCCTGCTCGTTTTGCGAGCTATAACACTCCGGGTCATCTGCTGTTACAACAACCATTCCGCCCCTAACACCCACGTAGGCAAGGGTTATTAGGGCGTCTGCAGCCACGTTTAAGCCGACATGCTTCATGGCTGTGAGGGCTCTAACCCCACAGTTGGCGGCTCCTCCAGCCACTTCCAAAGCCACAATTTCGTTTACAGAATACTCCATGTAAACACCAGCATCGCTGGCTATGGCCGAAACAGTGTCGCCTATCTCGGAAGCGGGGGTGCCAGGATAAGTTGTGACCACCCCTATGCCGGCTTCCAGAACCCCGCGAGCTATAGCTTCGTTGCCAAGCATTAGAACCTTTTTTCCGGGTTTATCTTCCAGCAAACTTTTTGGATTTGACATCGAAGACTTTCTCCAAATGTTTGAGAAGAAGGCTTTGCTTTGCGCTTTAGATATAACTTTTGGTTAGTAAAAGCCGTTTGCCCATGTTAAGTGGAAACCAAAAATGGATAGGGGGTCTGTTTAATGTCTATCTTCTCTTAAATGTGGGTTTCCGCTTTTCAATGAAGGCTGAAACTCCTTCTCAATGAAGGCTGAAACTCCTTCTTGAAAGTCTTCCGTGGAGGATGACGCTAAAAGCTTCTCTTTCCATGGTTATTGCTGCGTCTAGGCCTATCTCGGAACCCTTGTTTATTAAGGTTTTCGCCACCTTGAGGGCTATGGGGGCTTTTTGGGCAAGCTCCAAGGCGAACCGCCGCACAGTCTCCCTAAAATTTTCCTTAGGGATAACCACGTTCACGAGTCCAAGCTGCTCCGATGTTTTTGCGTCAATCATTTTGCCGGTAAAAATGAGCCCCTTGACTTTGGTTAAGTCTTTGGGTTCCATCCCAACCCGGGATTAGGCAATGTTTATTTCGGTCTGCCCTATTTTCGCGTTTTCCGATGCTATGCGGATGTCGCAGGCCATTGCCACTTCGAGACCTCCTCCCAAGGCGTAGCCGTTTATAGCAGCTATAACTGGCTTTTCAAGGTTTTCTAGGGCACTGCAGAGTTTTCGCCAAGCTGGGAACGTTCCCGCGCTTTTAGAGTGTTCATCCCTTTCATGGCTTTTATGTCGGCTTCACTGAAAACGCTTTTTCACCAGCTCCGGTCAGGACGACAACCCGCACATTATCGTCAGCTTTCACGTCTTCAAGAGCTTGAATAATCTCACATACGACATCGGTATTAAAAGCGTTGAGGACTTCAGGGCCTGTTAATGGTTATCGTGGCCACTCCTTCGCTTTTCTTGTAGAGAATATACTTAAACTCCAACGGCAACCCTACCTTTGGGCTGAAACTTTTCGTTAAACTCCTCTGGAGGACTTCAGCTATGGCTAGAGTCGTGTCAGCTCCAATGTAATCTAACAGCATAAGGGGCCCATGGGCCAGTTTAACCCCAAGCCTCACAGCCTTGTCAATGTCGTCCCTATCCGCCACACCCTCCGGTAGAGGGCCACGGCCTCGTTTAGGCCTGTATGAGTATGCGGTTGACGATGAAACCTGGGCAATCCTTCTTAACCAAAACCGTTTCTTTCTGCATTGGTGGGCAATTTCCAGGACTGTTTGTACGGTTTCATCTGAGGTTTTAGCGCCTCTAACCACTTCGACGAGTTTCAAGAGTTGGGGAGGGTTGAAGAAGTGCATTCCACAAACTTTTCAGGACAGTTTGTGGCCGAGGCGAGCTCCGTTATGCTAATTGAGGAAGTGTTGGAGGCTATTATGTGTGGGGTGGAGCCAAGGCATCCACTTCACGGAAAACAGCCTCTTTGTGGAGCCAAGGCATCCAGTTCACGGAAAACAGCCTCTTTAAGTTCCACGTTCTCCGGGACGGCTTCAATGACGAGGTCAGCCCTTGAAACAGCTCCCTTTAAGTTTGTGGTCGGATGTATGCGGGCCAGGGTTTCGTTGAACTCCATTTCTGGATTTGTCCCTTGCTTAGAAACTTCTGCAAGCTGCTTCGGATGTTCATCCCGTTTTCGAGGAAGCGTTGCTCCACATCCCGCAAGTAAACCCCGTACTTGCCGAATTGACCGCCACCTGCGCTATGCCATGTCCCATAAGCCCAGCGCCCAAAAACGCTATTGTTTTAACTTCTAACACGGCCTCCTCTATGCAAGCCGGTTTATGGGTTGGTTAAAGAGCTATGAGCATTTTTGGTTTCATCGAGCGGTGTCTGCAAGATCAATTTTTAACTTGGTCAAGGCTGCAGCGCTTATGAGAATTAGACCAACACCCAGATAGCGGACTGCGGAAACGTATTGTTGGAGAATTAAAACAGCCCAAACGTTGTGGAGCACAGGGTCTAAAAGCAGTATCACCCCCTCAGTCGTCGGCGAAACCTCATGGGGCCTAACATAGTTTAGAAGCCCATAAGGCATGGCCGTGCTAAAGAAGGCGAACAAGAACAGCAAAATAAGTTGTTCAGCGTTTAACATTGAAAAGTCAACGAAGCCGGGGTTTGAAGTGAAAGCCCTTAAAGCGAAACCCAAAAACAGCGTGCATGGGACAGCCAGCAAAAAAGTGTTAAATAACCCTTGGAGAGGCGTGTAGGCAGCTTTCAACATCCTTTTAATGTATAGGTAAACGGCGTAAAAGAAGCCAGCGAACAAGGCTAGAAACAAGCCGGGAACACTGAGACTTGAAATAGGCTCCGTTAACAAACCGCTGACGAGAAAAGCCCCAAAAACCCCTATGGAGACTATGGCAAACCTTTTCGCGTTCATCCTCTCCCTTCCCGTTAGGGCGGCCAACGTTGCCGTGAAAAAAGGCTGTGTGTATATCAGGGCTGTGGCCACGGCAACGGGACAGCCGAAAACTATGGAGGATAATGCGGAAAAGAGGAAAGCCGAGAAAACCAAGCCTGAAGCGGCGAAGTATGGCAGATCTTCCTTTTCAATTTTGACACGCCCCTTGATAAGGGTGAGAATTAGAGGGAGGGCCAAAACTATGCGGAACAGAACTTGCTGGAGACTGGAAACTCCAGCGTTTTTCAAGACTGTTGAAAATATTAGGATGAAGCTAAAGCCGAAGCATGCAAGAACCAGTAGTATGTGGCTTCTTGTGAAGGCCAAAGCTTAGCCCTTTAAGCTTAGTTTACTTTTCAATAGGATTTTGGAAGCCCCAAAACGTGCTGCCCAATGTATGCTAAGGCCATTTGGTGGGTTACCGGCGCGAGTCTTATCAAGTTTATTTCCCGCCACCATCGTTCAACGTCGTATTCCACGGCGTAGCCGTATCCGCCGAAGGTTTGCATGGCATGGTAGACTGCTTGAATTCCAGCGTCCACAGCCGCTACCTTCGCCATGTTTGCCTCAGCCCCGCATTCCTGTCCGCGGTCATAAAGCCATGCAGCCTTATAGTTCAGCAGCCTGGCAGCCTCAATTTTGGCTTTCGCTTCGGCCAGAGGGAACTGTATGGCTTGATGCGTCCCTATTGGAGCGTCAAAAACCCTTCTCTGTTTGGCGTATTCCACAGCCTTTTTGATGGCTAAAAGCCCCAAGCCGCACGCCGCTGCCGAGAAAGACATGCGCTCCGGGTTAAGCGTGTCTAAAAGTAGATACCACCCCTTCTCCGGCTCGCCTAAAACGTTTTCCACGGGAACCCGTAGGTCGCTTATGTAGACTTCGAAGGTTTTTGAATAGTTTATGCCGTGCTTTTCAATGGGGATTATTTCTATAGCTGGATTCGGCAAATCCACAAGGAAAAGCGTTAAACCCAAAGTTCTTTTAGGAGCTTTTTCTATAGGCGTTGTCCGCGTGACCAGAAGCATTCCTTTGGCTCTATCCGCGCCTGATATGAAGATCTTCTGGCCGTTAATCAAGTATTCGTCTCCATCCCTAACAGCCATGGTCCTAATGTTTAAAGTGTTTGTTCCAGCGTCTGGTTCTGTTAAGGCTAGGCAGAACTCCATTCCCTTAACAATTTTCGGCAGATACTTTTCCCTTTGAGCCTCGCTGCCGTGTTTTGTTATAGACAACCCTCCGAAAACCTCTGAAAGACATAGAAACCATTCCCCAGCCAACCCGCAGCCTTCGGAAACCAGCGTCTCCATAGCCAACAGCAGCTCAAACATACCCATCCCGCTTCCACCATATTTTTCGGGGATAACTATGCCAAGGAAACCCGCCTTCACAAGGCTTTGCCAGAAGTCTTCTGGAAACTCATGCTTGCGGTCTCTCTCCCGCCAATATTCCGGGCCGTAGTCGTGGGCGATTTCGGCGGCAGTTTCCACTATCATTTTCTGCTCTGGTGTCAACTCAAAATCCATGTTTGGCAACCCCGGGTTTCACATTTCAAGGCAACTCTATAAAACACTTTCTTGACTAAAACGTGGTGTAAGGGGACGCTGACTTACCGTGCCTGAGCAGGCCTAGGTATGTAGATTCCATGGGGGTCTATGGACCTTAAGATGGCTAGCTCCTCGTATGTGGGCGGCTCCGTTGTGGGAACATTCTCCGGTATGACTAAGTCGAAACCCGTGTTTTCCAGAATCTGCTGCAACGTTACGTCTGGATGAATCGTTGCCAACCTAATCCTCTTTGTCTTAGGGTCAAAGTCCATTTGGCACAGGTTTGTAACCACCAGCGAGGGACCACCACCTAGGAGGCCGGCTTTTTCCCTGGCGCCTGGACCTGTCAGAAAGCCTGGGCTTGTCAGGTAGTCGAGTTTCTTCACCATTTTCCGCTTTTCATGGGTCATTATGATGACTATGCGTTTAGCTGATGAAACTATGTCGTTTCCACCTCCGCTTCCAGGGAGGCGCACGGTGGGATTTTCGAAGTCGCCTATGTATGTAGTGTTTATGTTCCCATACTCGTCTATTTGGGCGGCTCCGACGAAGCCAACGTCAACTCGGCCTCCTTGAAGGAGAATTCCAAGGGTTTCAATAAGACCTATGGCTGCTGAAGCCCTGTAGCCGAGCCTTGAATCCGCTATGGATAGGGCTAGGTCTTTGGCGTTTGAGTCTATGAAACCGGCTTCGTAGACTATTTTGGCCTTTGGCGCGTGAGTTCTTTTAGCCAGCATTGCAGCTATCATGGGCAAGCCTGTTCCGACGAAAACCACTTCGCCATTTTTTATGGCCCTTGCCCCGCAGACTGCCATCAGCTCAAAAGTGCTGTATTCACCCGTTTTCGCGTAGTTCTTCTCCAAGCCACATAACCTCCTAGTAGGGGAAGGGCTTTTTAGCCCTAAGCTTCAAGAGACGTTCAAAACCGATTTTCTTGAGGAACTCCATGTGGTCCTCGACTCCCGTTATGTATTCTTGGCAGTATCTTTGCCATCCCTCCTCCGTTTTGCACTGCTGGTAATACATGCGAATGTGTTCCAGATCATAGTCATAGTAGTTGTAAACCATCATTGGGTAGGCTCCCCATGGACATTCCACCACGTAGTCAACGTAAATGTTTGGGATCACCGTTTGATCTGGTTGAGAACGGATAAACTCCGTGTCAACTATTTCCTCGGCGAGCACTATCACCTTTTTCCCAGCTCTGGCTCCCTCCACGTCTTCGCCTTTAATGCCGTCTATTTGGGCGTTTCCCTCCCTGTCGACGCGGGAGACGTGCACTATGCTGAAGTCTGGACGCACTGAGGGTACGAGCACAACCTTTTCGCCTGTGAACGGGCATGTTATGACTTCAGCTTTCTTCTCTCTAAACCTCTTCTTGGCCAGTATGTCTGTTCCAAGCATGCTTTTCAGGGGCATGAACGGAACTCCTAGCGCGCCGCCCAAAAAGCGTAGCGCCATCGCCAAGTTCGTGTAGTCTTCTATTTGAACGGCGCCCTCTTGGATTCTCCGTTGAATGTTTGGGGCAAGCCCTATACCTTCAATGGCGAAGAAAGCCAGTTCAAAACGGGAAGCTACATAGGCTCCGGCGAGAATGTCTATATCCATCTCTGATCCACAGGTGTAGATGGTTAGGTCCCGCTTTTTCTGTCTAACCAGTTCGTGGGCGAAAGCCATAGGGGGTCTCTGAAAGCCGAAGCCGCCCCAGAAAACATGGGCTCCATCCGGGACGAGTTTAGCGGCCTCCTTAAGGGTTATTCTCTTATCTTCCACCGGTGCTTCAACCAAACAAGACCACCTCAAACAAGTTAACCCTTATTTCCAAGTTATAAATTTTCAAGCTTTAGGGGTGTTTTCCGAGAGGACGCTCAATTCTTATATAAAGGCCTTGTTTAATTAGAATGCGTCCGCTTTCATTGGAAAGTGATGGTATGCGGAAAACCATATTTAAGAAGCTTGAGGCTCAAGGCTTAATAGCTAATTACAACCGTTTGAGAAAAAATTTGCCGCCGAGGCTTCCTGAAAGGGTTTTTATTTGGGATGAAACCCTGCGAGAGGGGGTTCAAATTCCCACGGTGTTTTTGACCTATGTGGAAAGGGTTAAGCTGGCTAAACTTTTGGACGAGGCTGGTGTCTCCATAATAACCGTTGGTTTTCCAGCCCTTTCGGAAGAGGAGAAAAACTCCGTTAAACGTATAGCCAACGAAGGCTTCCAAAAAGCCACCATAGCCGCTCCTGCACGTGCCGTAAAAAGCGACGTGGAGGCATGCCTCGACTGCGGCGTTAAAGAGATCCCAATTTTTACACCTTTCAACGGGCTTAACCTCCAGTACAGGCTGAAAATGTCGAAGGAGCAGATTCTCAGGAACACCGTTGATTGTATAGAATACGCGAAAAGGCATGGTGTCGTCGTCGACTTTGTTTTAGAGGATGCTTCAAGAACCCCCATGCCTGACATCTTACAGATTTTTGAGGCCGCGTTGAAGGCTGGTGCGGATAGGCTTGTCATCGCGGACACGGTTGGCTTCTTGAGGCCCTTATCGATGCGTTATTTAGTTTCTCACGTTAGAGAAGGGCTTCAGCAGATTTTCGGGAAGGAGCCTCCCTTGTCTGTTCACTGCCACAATGACTTCGGCTTGGCCACTGCAAACACTTTAGCCGCCGTTGAGGAAGGTGTCGCCTACGTCCACACTTGCATTGCGGGGTTCGGTGAGAGGGCTGGTGTTGCACCGTTGGAGGAGGTTGTCGCAGCCTTGGAAATACTATACAACATTGACACCGGTGTAGACATGAAGAAGCTTTATAGGCTTGCCCAGCAAGCTGAAAAAACCTTCGCTCTACCAATCCAGTTCCACAAGCCCATAGTTGGTGAAAACGCCTTCGCCTACGAGGTCGACGAGCACGTGGAGGGCATATTCGCTCACCCCCTCATATACGAGCCTTTTCCACCCGAAATGATTGAAAGGGAACCTCAATTCTACATAAGCCGGAGCGGCGGAAGACAGCTTGTCCAAAAGCGCCTCGAAGCCGCTGGAATAAAAGCCACACCGTGGCAGATAGACGAAATAATAAGGAGAATTAGAAGCCTCCAGGAAAGCCTAGATAAAGGTGGAACCCAAATGACCTTCTACCAGATCAAGAAGCTAATGAGGGAATTGCGGAGGGGCCTAACCGAGGAAGAGTTCTGGCAGATAGTGGAACAGATAACGAAGCAGAAGCCTAAACCTCCGGAGCCGTTGGAGGTCAATGAGCCCTAGCTATAGCCAGCTCTTTAACTGCTTCCTCAATTTCCTCAACCCTTAGAGGTCTCGGGTAATTGTATATAGGGCCGCATGGCCTTTCATTGTAGTAAGGTCTGTTACAGTATGGACAGCCGGATGTCTGGAAGGGCTTACCCGACCAGATCACCCGCTCTAAGGTTTGTTCGTCTACGCCGAAGCTTTTTAAGCGCCCCGCTTCATCAAAGTCCATGTCTTCAAACCTTGCCATTCCGTGGACTATTAGGTGGCGGGCTAGCTGAACTCGCCTATACTGCCCTATTGAAGGTTGCTCCATATTTTCCATGGCTGTTCCGGCAACAGGTGTGAAAGCGAAGAGGGCTGGCAGAACCCCCATATCCACGCATCTTTGAATTATAAACGCCATGTCCCTCTCCGTTTCCCCCAACCCCACTATTAGATGGGTGCTAACCATGCCTCTTCCAAAAACTTTCACGGCTTCTTCCAAGAGGGCGAGCTGCCTCCGCATTTCGTAGGGGCCCCCAGCCTTCAACCCTTTAACCCTTTCGAAAATCTCCTCTGTCGCCGCGTCTAAGGGTATGCCTATTCTTTCAGCTCCGGCTTCGGCTAAACGCCTTATGTTTTCTGGACTTAATGGCTGGCACGAAACAGATACTGGGGCTTTTGCACGGCGGCTTATCGCCCTCACAAGGGCTTGAAGATGCTTGAAAACCCATGGATAGTTTAGGGCCTGAACACAAACGCGTCTTATCACGCCCTTTCTGGTGGACTCCACTATGGCTTCCAGAACCCTTTCCGTAGGGAAGGCTGGCCAAGAAACCCTTGAAAGCATGTTTGCCCTGCTTTTGCTTTCCCTGGCCTGAGGGCAAAAACCACAGTTCGCCGTGCACTTCCCCCTCCTATAGGTCATGAGGTAGGCTGTTGTGGGCTTTGCGTCAAGCTTTCCCTCCAAC
>Ga0209183_1000378_pt1 | contig 19140 bp, 19 predicted proteins | sample LHCtaG_2_FD_184120 | JGI IMG/M metagenome (GOLD analysis project Ga0209183, IMG submission 184120) | Hot spring microbial communities from Little Hot Creek, USA to study Microbial Dark Matter (Phase II) - LHC4sed_replicate (SPAdes)... | ecosystem: Environmental > Aquatic > Thermal springs > Hot... | reverse complement strand
AAAACACTACCAATAATAGAGGTGATGAAACATGCTTAAGTTTACAAGGCGATTTAAATGCTCTTCTTGCTGGTTTTAGCTCTGAAAGAGCTTCAGCCTCATTAATAGCTACAATTTACTTACAAGTTTACATTATGTTTAAAGTAAATTCTAAATCTTACTAAACTTGCCTCTAACTTAATATACTTTCTAAAAAGATTTATATTGATTATTGATAGAGATTATATGGTGACAATTTTGGTTGAAAGGTGGAGAGATGAAGCTTATGAACGTTTACAGCGTGAATGGATAAGAGGAGTTTTAGCTGGTTTAAATGAGGTTGATGAAGAAACATCTAAGAAGGTTCTGAAAAATTGCGGTGAAGCTTGCGCTAAAATTTGGCTTGACTCTTATGGCTATGATCCAGAATCCTATGATTTAAGTTCTTGGATAAGACTTATTCAGCAATTAGAGCCTGAGGTTCGAAATGTTAGTATAGTTGGAAATAATGTTATCTATGAGCTTAAACCTAAGGAATGCTTGTGCCCGTTAGTTTCGGGGAACGTAGTTAAGCTAACTTCTAAGCTATGCTTATCATGCTCTACTAGCTTCTTCGAATACATATTTAAGAAGGTTACTAAAAAAACTGTTAAAGCTAAAGTTATGGAAAGCTTTGCAACCGGGGCTAATGAATGTGTTTTTCAAATACAGATACAAGCTTAAAAGTTTGTAATTTAATATTTCCAATTTATGAATTAGAATAAGTTAAATTGAAAGCCTGTATAAAAATAGTTTATTGTTTGGATGGTTTAGGATATCTTGAAGCACCATATCTCTCCTGTGCTATACGGTATAGCGGTATATCATGTTCCTCTGGGAAGCGGTTTCCATGTTTTATCATTAGTACAATTTGTTTTCCAAGCTCTCTAGCTGCTTTCATTCCTCTTTCATCATTTACTATGCTTCCCTTCTCGTAGGCTAATCCCTCAACGGATTCAGCACATATCATATGGTTGCTTATGAAGTATCTTGTAAAGAAGTTTAGTGTTTCAACAGCTCCAGTTCTACCAGCTACAGCAATTGCTGCAGCAACCTTATTTGAGAGTTTAAGATTTGGGAAGGTAAGCGCATATGTTCGGTCTATGAAGATTTTTGCCTGTGCACACATCTGCCAGAAGTATACGGGCGTACCGAATATTATACCATCTGCTTCAAGAAGTTTCTTATACATGATTTGCATATCATCGTTTATGTGGCATACACCTGTTTTATGACATGTTCCACATCCATCACAAGGATTAATTTTATAGTCTCTAATTGTAATAAGTTCAGTTTCAGCGCCAGCTTCTTTAGCTCCTTCAAGCGCTTCACGAACAATTATTTCAGTATTTCCATTTCTTCTAGGGCTAAAAACTATACCTAAAACCTTCACTTCACATCCCTAAACATAAACCCCCAATTCTTAAATATTTATTGATTAATAATTTGCTAAAAATAAATATTCTAAGGTTTAGAGTGTTGTGTGAAGTATGAAGGCTGTAGTATTTAAAGGTCCTGGAAGAATGGAGGTTGAGAATATATTTGATCCCTCACCATCTAAAGGGGAGGTTCTTGTTAGGTTTAGGGCTGGTAGTATTTGTGGTACGGATTTACATTTTTATCGTGGTGAGTGGAGTGGGTTAAGGATTGGGCAGGTTATTGGTCATGATGCCTGCGGTGAGCTACTTGATACTGGGGTAAGAGTTGCTATGGTTCCAGTAATTTATTGTGGTTTATGCTGGTATTGTCTTCAGGGTTTACCTCATCTATGTGAAAACGGAGGAATTAAGGGTTTTGATTATGATGGCTTCTTTTCAGAGTATGTTGTATTGCCTGAAAGGAATATTCTTCCAATTCCTGATGGTGTAAGTGATGAGGAGGCTGCTGTTCTTGAGCCTGTTGCTCTTGCAATTCATACCTTAGATATGCTTAGCCCAAGAATTCATGAATGGGTAACTATAATTGGTCAAGGTCCAATAGGTCTATTAATAACTCAAGTAGCGAAGCTTAAGGGATGTAGGGTTATTGCAATTGATATTCTTGACTATAGATTAAAGCTTTCAGAAAGATTTGGCGCTGACTTCTGTATTAATGCTCAGTATGATGATTCATCTAGTAGGGTTATGGAGATTACTGGAAGAGGATCAGATATAGTGATTGAAGCTGCTGGAACTAGGCAAGCTGTTGAACAAACTTTACTACTAGCTAGAAGAGCTGGAAAGATTGCTTTAGTAGGAGAGTTTGAAGGTTATCTAAATCTAGGAGTTGTTGGAGAGGTAAAGCTATTTACTAGTTACATTTCCCCGATAGAGTACCCCTTAGCTTTAAGCCTCATAGCTGAGAGGAAGGTAGATGTTAAAAATCTAATAACCCATAGGTTTAAGCTATCTGAGTTTAAGCAAGCAATAGAAACAGCGAACAATCCATTAGAAAAGCCGGTAAAAGTCGTTATTACGATCTGCTAGTAGTTAGCCCAGTATTTTAGATATTGAGTCATCAGTCTTCATCACCAATATCTTCGCCATAATGCCCTCAATAGCTTTAACTGCAGGTGAATCTTTAGATATTTTAATTATTGGTAGGCCTCTTAAATCATTTAATGAAATGTTTTGGTCTTCTGGAATATAACCTATTAGTTTAAAATCCATTTTCTCAATTTCATCTTTAATATTGTTTAGAATTTCTTCAGATACTCTATTAGCTACAATATAAAACCTCTTAATTCTGGTGTTTAGTTCAATAGCTAAATCCCTTATACGTTTAGCTGTTAAAACTCCCCTCATACTTGGATCAGTAATAATAAGCATTATATTAACATCTCTAGTTGCTCTTCTACTTAAATGTTCAAGACCTGCCTCAGTATCTATTATGACGTAATCGTAGTTTCTGGAGAGCTTATCAATAATTCTCCTAAGAACGTGGTTAATGTAGCAATAGCATCCAGGGCCCTCAGGTCTACCCATAGGTAGAAGATCAAATCCCTCCCCCTCAACAACAACCTCACTATATATAAGGTATTCAAAGTAATCTTCTCTTGAACTTGTTGACTCACCTACTTTTAGAAGCTCTTCCCTAACATCACCTAAAGTCTTTTTAATTTCAATACCTAAAGCCTCATTAAGATTCGTATTTGGATCAGCATCAACAGCAAGTATTGAGCCTAACTTGTTCCTCCTAAGATAATCTATAATTAAAGCTGAAACCGTTGTTTTACCTGATCCTCCCTTACCACTTACTGCAATTGTAAATGTCATAGAATATATTCAGATAAATAGTATATAAGCATTTATCGCAGAATTCTCAGGTAGATTCCTAACTTCAGCCATGAAGTAGTTGACGATGTGATAGTATAGGCTAAAATATGTAGCTTGGCTGAATCGTCTTTATAAAGCTATAAATACCTATGTATGAGTATCCTAACTCTAGAAGAATGTTTAAAGGTAGTTTTCCAATATTCACTAGTTTAACAGTTTTAACCCCCCTCAGACTAAGATAGTTTTCAACATAATTCAGGAAGCTTTTTAAAACTTCTATACCGCTACTGGATTTATCGTAAACCATTACTGTTAAAGTAGCATTATTCCCCCTTATATATGTGTATGCTACTCCATACTCAACACTTCTTTGAAAGGTTTCTGAAGGAACCAGCTCAACAATAACTTTTCTATCATTAATCTTAGAGACTTTAACGTTAAATTTCTCACTTTCTATAGATTTAGTAATTCTAAAGGTAATATTACTGTTCACAGCATTTATAATGATCTTAAATTTCCCTAAACTTGGAATATTAATTTCACTACCTACTGTCACATATAAAATTGTAGTTTTAGCTATTTATGTGTTAATGTCCATAGCTTCTTCACCATAGCCTCCCCCTCCCCTTTAATTTCCTCCCATAGCTCCTCTATCTCCTCACTATACGCTCCCCTACTGGCTAGTTCATCATACCTACTTAAAAAAGCCAGTAGTTTACCAATGATGCTGCTTCTTTTAAGCTTTAAGGTTTCTGATTGAACATCTACTTCCTCAATAATAGCTGGAGAAATCGTTTTTCTTATACCTAAAACATCCTTTAATATTACAGTTTCCCCCTCAAGTTTAGCATAAACAACACCATCATATACTTCCTCATTCTTAATTAAAACTTTAAATTCACACATTTTTCCACTGTAGTCTTAGTTTAACAGGTTATTTAAGAATTTCGTCTATGTTAGTAAATTCAAAATAAAACTGCTAGTTATTGAATTTTATGATATTAGATAGACTTTACAAGATTAAGAGACTAAGAGCTTTTCGGCGTTACAGCATATACTGTCCAATAGTGGAATATGTGGGAAAAAGATTAAGTCTAAGCATTACCTAAACGATGAAGTTTGTATGGTTTCTTAATTATTAGATCCTGAATTTTAATCATAAAGTAATTGATTCCTAAATGGTCTGTAAGTAAGAATTAACGTTATAATGTTGCTATATCATTATAGTTAATACTTAAATATTATCTCATATATCAATTTGAAGTTAATTCTCATATTATCGAAGTATACATTACTGGTAGACCTAGTATTTCAGCAATTAATGCTACAACTAATGGTATGAATAGATTATCCTCAATACTAAATATTTCTGTTAGTGTTGCAGCTAGTGATACTATAAGTGAAGCTAATGGTTTTACCCCTAAAGCTATTAGTACAACGTAATATGCTATAAATCCAGCAGCAGATCCCTCAACAGATTTATTCATGAATGGTATTAGATGCTTACCATATTTTTTACCTATAACTGTTGATACGGAGTCTATAGTCATAAGTGCCAGTATACCGTAGAAAACATAGTCTCTAAATAGGAAGTATGCAATCGTTACACCAAGTACACCATAGGTTAAACCTATATAACCACCGATCTTCTCATATCTTCGCTCAATTCTAGATAGCTGATCATCAATTAAGTCCTCAATCCTCCTAATAACATCATCAACATCATCCAGAATCTGCAATATAGGCTTCCTTACCGGAATAACTCTAAGAATTTCATCAAATAGTAACCTTCTACCTGTCCTCATAGCTCTCTTAATATCTGATCTTAATAGTGGCTTTTTAAGCTGTAAGACATTTAATGTTAGAACTGCTATGCTTAAAAGGGAGTAAAAAATTGAAGCATCAATGTACACTACAGTCTGAAAAAATCCCCCTAAAACATAGGGTGAAATAAGAATTAATGAAAGCATTACATGAATAATCTTCCTCAACACTACTGGAGTAAAACTCCTATCTATATTCTTCACTCTATCACCATAGCTATTATAGTAATCAGCTATATAACTTTGAGTTACTTAACATTAAAACTCTTCACTTATATATTGTAGAGGCTCTGTAAACTTGAGCATGAAGCAATCCTAAAGCTTCTAGTTTTGACAGGAAATATTTCCTTACTTAGTTATCTGGATAGTTCCTGAACATTTAACAGTCAATTCTGAAATAAGCCTAAAGCTTAAGTTTACAGAGCCGCTTAGGAAAAGCTTTTCAATCCTTCTAAAGTAGGTATTCTTTTAGAGGATTAGTACTACTCTTATAGATACTACTATTATATCTACACTCCTAAAGTTAACTAATTCATGTTCAGGCACTCTATACATACTAATATTTTAAAGCTGAATCTAAATCGATATCTATAATTAACCCTATGTTGTGGAAATGGAATGGTGAAGCGGATTACTGGATCAATAACAATTGCAGAGGGTTTTCTTAAGTAATTTATTATTAAGAATGTTTAGGAATTGGAATTTAAAGAAGCTAGATAGATTAGTAGACGGTATTCTTATAAGCATAAGAGATTAAGTATAACTACTACTGATGGTGTAATTTCTGGATGGTTTATGGAAACCATTAAAGCATTAATTAGGAATTTGTCATGCTATGTAGATCAGAGAATTAGTGAGTTTAAAGCTCTTGGTGAGAATGGAAATGTAATCTTTAATTTTAATCCATTCATAAATTTAAAAGTATATTCTACTTTAAGGCTTGAACTTGCATTCTGTATATCTGTAGCAAATAGTAGAGCATTAAATGGATTGATTTTTCAAAACTCTATAATGGAGTGGGAGTTGATGGATAGAGGAGTTGTTGAGAGGGTTTTGAAAAGCTCTAGAATTAGATTTTACAGTAGAAAGGCTGAATACATTACTAAATCTATTCAAAAATTTAATCTAATTAGTAATGTTTTAGATAGAGACGTCTATGTAGCTAGGGAGTGGCTAGTGGAAAATGTGGATGGATTGGGGTATAAGGAGGCAAGCCATTTTTTAAGGAATATTGGAAAGGATGATGTAGCAATTATAGATAGACATATACTAAGTTTTCTTCATAAAAATAATTATATAGATAGAATGCCCAGAAACTTATCAAGGAAAACCTATCTTGAAATAGAGAAAATAATGAAACATATTGCGGATGAAAACAATTTAAGTCTAGCTCAGCTTGATTTATATCTATGGTACTATGAAACAGGTAAAATATTAAAATAGCTTCATGTAATTTGGCTTACTATCTCCTTAACTGCTCCCCTCATATCTCCCACTTCGTAAATTGCTCTTCCAACTATTATATGCCAGCTACTACCAGCAGTCTCCAATATATTTGCTATTACCCCGCCCTGAACTCCTACTCCAGGTAGATAGAAGGTTAGCTCTTTAACTATAGGTTCAAGAAGCTTTCTATAATGTATAATTCTCTCAACTCTATTTCCTGGAATAATGAAGCTATTTACTCCTAGTTTTGCTGCAAGTAGGTATATTTCATCTAAAGCATCATCATCAATATATCCTCCCTCACTTCTTCTATATTTTGGATGTGTCATTTCACCGCCAATGATTACCTCTAACCCCACATCTTTACAGGCATTAATCCATGCCTCTTGCGTTACTGGTCCTGACTGGGGGAAGCCGATTAAGGCATTTGCACCCGCCTCTTTAACAGCTACTACGAATTTCCTACCTAGATCCGGTATGTCTGTCATAGCTTTCTGATGATCATATATTATAGGTAAATCCGTAAAATCTCGAATTATCTGAACTAGAGCTGGTAAACCATAGCGTAAAACTAGAATAGAGCCAACCTTATATCCTCCTACTCCCTCAACATCATGTGTCTGCTCAACCAGCTTCCTAAGTTTTTCTCTATTTTCAACATCACAAGCAATAATAATGCTTCTATCATACCTTATCATTTTTCCCATGGATTCACCATAATTCACTATTTATACTGATTTATAAAGGTTAGTTAGAGATTTTGCTCCTACATAGTGTTAGCTAAACAATATTTCTTCTAAAAACCACAATTGGGCAATGTTTAAGTTTCTTCAACATCTCCCATGTTACTGAGTCTACATTAACGTTAAATTGTGCTGCAATATCCCAAACTGTTCCTCCTTTACCTCTTCTAAGCTTATGTGAAGTTCCTGAGATATGCAGTATCTCATCAATGTCTAAATCTACATAGTATACGCCTACAGGTGTAGCTCTCTCCCTAAGTTTAAATACTCTACCGATAACAAATGTGATGAAGCCACCGAAGTGTTTTAATCCATTAACATCTATGTGTCTAGGCGCTAAATGCATACTTCTCCATGAAAACGTTACATCTCCATCAACAATTATAACACCAACCCTAACACCCAGCTTCTCCCTAATTGCTTCATGTATTTCTTTAGCAACTTTATTAGCGTTTTTTAGAGGAAGTGCTACAAGCATGTATGGAAGATTACTTGCATCAATCCCCCCCTCAGAGTAGTGACGTAATGCTTGAAGCAGCCCTGAAGCTCTAAACACCAGCTCCTTATGTTTAGATCCATAATCTAATGGATAGTTTCTAATTCTATCCAGATTTTCACGTTTAAGCTTGCAGAGTGGTCCTAGAATATACCCCCAAATAATCCTCATCCATACTTTAGCCAGCATTCTTGAGAATATTGACGGTTTAATCTTAGATTCATCTATGAGATATCCGAGAGCTGTAGATATTGCCTTTTCCGAAATGGTAACTATATCATTATCTATAACCTTACCTCTTAAAGCTTTAACAACTTCATTGATGAAGTCTGTTCCAGGAGTCCAAAAGCATGTTCTAATTTTTAATACTTTATATTTCATGTTAACCTATGCTAATCAGTACTTCTCTACTAGATACTTCAGCCTAATATTTTTATTTCTCAGTTTCACATCCTGTATCTAGTTTTTAAGTCTTCAAGTACCGTATTGCAGATAGTAAGGTTTAATTACTTTCAGCGGTTAAGTATTTGGTGTTGTTTAAATGGGTGTGGATGAGGAAACTGTAAAAATGCTGTTTCCTAACTTATATCGGGAGGTTAAAGCTAAGAGGAGACGTATTAGGATAGATGCTGTTAGAACAAGTATAGATGAGGCGGAGGCTGTGGCTTTAGATCCGTATAGGCTTGATGTTGTGCATTTCCTACGTAAAAGTAGGAGTGTTGAAGAGGCTGAAGAGATTATAGCATTTTATGAGAGAATAGGTGAAATAGATAGTGAATATGCTAATTCCTTAAGAAAGCAGCTACGTGAAAAGGGATTAAAAAGCTTTCAAACACTTATATAGTCTTTTCTCAGCAATTATATCCAAAGATTGAGGAAGTTTTCTATTCTCATCCGGTCCCTGAACCCACATTAAGCTTCAGAAATACATTGAATACAGGTTTGCTTGAAACGTTTTCCTAACAATACACCTTAAATCCAGGTTAACTTTGAAGGCCTACTCTAGATGTGGGTATGTGAATAAAGACTTGAAAGGAGCGAGAGTATTTGCCTGCCAAAGCTAGGGCTTAGCATGGATAGGCAAAAGAACACAGCCAGAAACATCTGCAACAGGCTGCTTAAGATGTGGGGATAAGGTTTGCCCCGAAAGGAGCTAAGCCCAATGGTATGCCCTAATGAACTCAGAGGGTAAGGGCTATGAGATTCAAGGACTAAGTATGAACTCCATAAAAATCCATATTTAGGCTAAAACCCTGAATTAATGGAATGCTAATGGCTCTGAAAATTAGAAGCTGTTAATCTATATGAATTAATACTTACTTCAAGACCAGTTATCCGGTTTTATATAGTCTAATCCTCTAGCCTCAAATGTACCTACAGTTACTCTAAAGTATTTTTGCTTGTAATATAGATCTTCAACCTCCTCTAGCTTACCCTGTACAGTTATTGTTTCTCCAGCTGAAGCTATATCGCAGTATAGGCCTTCATAACTAACAACTTCACGAACTTCTGAAACCCATTTTCCCTCTAGGAAATATACATTTTTAACTATGTATTTACATGGTAGGAATATGGAATCTCTATCATCAACAACCTGGCAGCGGATTCTTACTATACCTTTAGGAATATATTTAAATCTGCCGTACTCCTCCTTCTCGGTATTAACTGGATGTATTGAGAACTGTCTACCCTGAAATATTGCTCTATTCCATTTCATACTGTAGAGTTTTAAAGCTTCATCAATTCTTAATGGATGTATTTTAGCTATTTCCTCAGCCCATTGTTTAAGCATATCTCCCTTAGGTCTATGAAAACCATAGATCTCCTCCTCCAAAAGCCTCTTTACAGCTTCTCTAATCTTAACCGAGCTTTCCCTACCATAAGTTACTAAGTCAATATCTGAATATTGCAGGTTATGTATTTTGAGAAGTATAGAGCCTGTTATACCTATACTCCCCACATCTACATTACTCTCCTTACAGATGGTTTTAACAAGTCTTAATACATGTTCCTCAAGAGGGTCTCTGGCTCCACTAATAATTTCCCCTAATCTCAATTCAGGCAGGAAGTGTTTAGCTATTTTTTCACGCGGTACCGCTATAAACTCTATATTCATATATGGGTCGAAGTATACATAATTGCTACGTATAGACTTAAGATACTCCTGAACCTTTAGAACACCTAAAGCACTGTAATTCGGCAGTACTCTACTAAATGACTTTCCATCCCTACTCCACTTCACTCTTACAGCTTCATCTCTAAAACCCGGAACATATTTTAAATAGGATATAACTCTATCAGGTGGATGGATATTACCTATAACGCAGAATATTGCTCCATTAACATCCTCAATAAAGTCTTTATCTCTAAATTGACGTACATGATCTTCCGGAAGCAACGTCTTCATGTGGTACACAGTTAAATAAGCATTATTAAATTTTTCTGATAATGTAGGGATGTGACAACTTAAATTAGGTATGATGAGTTGGGTTTATGATATGTTAGATTAAGCTACTAATACGTATTTAACCTATAAAGTCTATGATGTATAAATATTTTAACATTTCTAAACTGATTTGTGATGGTTGAGCTGTTGGCTACATTAATAGAACTATTAACCCATATCATCTAAGCTGAATCAATAAACCTACGGTAAAGGCTTCACTAGGATAGCTACTAAATCTTCCACCATAGTTTAAGCATCTTATTATTATAGAGTATTAGAGTATAGCTACTAGAAGAATTTACATACTGTTATCTATACGGTTTAAGTCATTATATTAATACAAATCTACTTTAGTCCGGGATTCATGTTGTTTGGTATTAAGTCCTTGACTTGACTTCCGGATTCAGAGTTTCTTTATTGTAGCTCATGTTGTCAGTCTCTACCATTCATGGTAGCTTTAACTCACGGCTTCATCCATTCACTCGAGTTCCTCCCATGGTGCGAGAAGGGATGAAGCTTATGCTAGACCAAAACGGTTGTTCTACCATCATTAATGCTTAGTATCTGAGCCAAGCCATTTCTGCAAGTGTATCAAGTAGGTATATTCCCTTCTCAACTACTCCTAAGCTTCCTCTTCTACATTCCTTCTCAGTAAATCTATTTAGATTGTCACTACTAATATTGTTTCCACATATTAGTAGTGGGACAGGATCATCTGTATGCGTTTTCACAGTGCAAGGTGTTGCATGGTCTGCTGTTACACATAATACATACTCCTCAAGATTTATACTATTTGTAAGCGGCTCTATGAAGTATTTATCTATAAGCTCTATTACTTCTTTTTTCCTTTGAGCGTCTCCATCATGTCCAGGCTCATCAGGTCCCTTAATATGTATGTAGAAAGCATCGTAATTATTAATTAATTCAAGAAGTTTTCTTAATCGAACATCCATATCGTTTTTTAAGTTTCCTGATGGTGGAGGTATACTGATAACATCCATTCCGGCTACTTTAGCTATACCTATTTCAACAGGCATTTCTGCGAAGCATGCGAATCTCTTACCATACCTATCCTTTAAGCTTCTAACTTTAGGTATTCTACTACCGGCATCTCTTGAAAGAATTATGTTAGCCTTTAACAGTCCTCTACTGGCTCTATCCTCATTTACTGGATGCTTATTAAGTACATTGTAGGATTTAGCTGTAAACTCATTAACTAGCTTAGCACTATTTAAAGCCTCTAAGCTATTATCTAATGGTTTACATTCTTCAACAAACATCTCCCCACCAGTTTTAGCTACACCAATACCTTCAACTTTAGCGTAGGCTGGATCAGTATTACTAATTCTATCTGAAAGCTTACTGCTTAAACTACTAATTACTAGCACTCCTCTATGGCCTACTGTAGCTTTAAATGTAAACTTAGCAGGATAGGATTCAAGCTTAACCTCCCTATTTATGGCTTCAGCAAGCTCTACAGCTTCACTAGTGGTTAAGCTTCTACCAACCCTTCTATCAATAATTCTCCACCTCTCATCAACAGTTGCAAAATTACATCTAATAGCTAAATCCCATTCATCACGTATTGATAGTCCGGAGCCTAAAGCCTCAATCGGTCCTCTACCAGTATAGATTTTAAACGGGTCATAACCTAGAATTGAGAATACAGCAGCATCGCTTTCAGGTGCAACATCTTTAGAAACGGTATACATTAGCCCTAGCCTTCCCCTCCTAGCTAGATTGTCTAGTCCAGGTGTTGTAGCTGCTTCAAGAGGCGTAAGTCCATTAAGAGCTGGGTTTGCCCTATCTCCAACACCATCAAGCACTATGAAGAGCAGTCTCATAAGCATTGAAATCTTAAACCTTTAAATACTTTTCAGCTATTACTAGCTAATACATCAAGTCAGTAGCGTAGCAGTGTAGAGATAAAGAAAATATGGGAAGTATGCTAGTATGGGAGTTCATCTATCCATGGGTAGAGGCTTTTAAGCCTTCTCACAGATTCGTCAACTGCCTCCTTTGGATACTCGTAGGGTGGTAGCTTGTTTTCCAGGTAGTCCTCAAACGCTTTCATATCAAAGTGTCCATGGCCGCAAAGTAGGAAGAGTATAGTTTTTTCTTCACCTTTCTCCCTACATCTTAATGCCTCATCTATTACTGCTTTAATTGCGTGTGCAGGTTCTGGTGCTGGAACTATACCTTCTGTTCTAGTAAATAGGGTTGCTGCCTCAAATACTTCAACTTGATTGTAGGCAACAGTCTCAATAATACCTTCTCTAGCTAGTAGACATAGTGTTGGGGCTTTACCGTGGTATCTGAGACCTCCAGCATGGATTGGTGGTGGAATAAAGTCGTGACCTAAGGTATACATTTTTAGAAGAGGCGTCATACGTGCACAGTCTCCATGGTCGTACACGTATATTCCCCTAGTTATGCTTGGACATGCTGTCGGCTCAACAGCTATAAACCTAGTATTTCTTGGAGCTGTACCCTTAGCCTTATCGTAGTAGAAAGGCCAGAAAAGCCCTGAGAAGCTACTACCTCCCCCTATACACCCTACAATTACGTCTGGATACTCATCAATAAGTTTTAACTGCTCCTTAGCCTCCAAACCTATAACTGTTTGGTGTAGAAGTACATGGTTTAATACGCTTCCTAGAGAATACTTCGTATCGTCATGGGTAACGGCATCTTCTACAGCTTCACTTATTGCTATACCGAGGCTTCCAGGATTATTAGGATTATTCTCCAATATGCTTCTACCAAACTTTGTTCTACCACTTGGACTTGGGAAAACCTCCGCCCCCCATAGCTGCATAATAGTTCTACGATAAGGCTTCTGGTAGTAGCTGGCTTTAACCATGTATACTGTACATTTAAGCCCAAACATCATACACCCGTAAGCTAATGCAGATCCCCACTGTCCAGCTCCGGTTTCTGTTGTTAAGCGTTTAGTTCCTTCCTTCATGTTGTAGTAGGCTTGAGCTATAGCGGTATTAGGTTTATGACTGCCCGGAGGGCTTACCCCCTCATACTTATAGTATATTTTAGCAGGTGTATTTAGAGCCTTCTCAAGCCTAGTAGCTCTATACATTGGTGTTGGTCTATAGGTACGGTATGCTTCACGAACTTCTTCAGGTATTGGTATGAATCTTTCACTACTTATCTCCTGTCTTATAAGCTCCTTCGCAAATATACGCTCTAAGTCTTTAGGATCTGTAGGCTTCTTCGTTAATGGATCTATAGGTGGAGGTAATGGTTTTGGAAGATCTGGAAGAATATTATACCAGTATTTAGGTATAGAATCCTCATTTAAAAGTATTTTCCTATTTATTACCATTGGCGCACACTATCCACCAATTACATCCTAAATATACAATATATTTAAAAGTATTGTGTACAAATTTGGGGAGTAGGATGATATTTGTTAAGCTAATATATAGATTAAGTAGATAGCTGCTCATTTTATCTAAAACATCTGGTTTATAGACTCCTAAATTCCTTATCTAGTGTTAGAGATATATGAAAGGTTTTGAGAAGCTAATTAGGATATGTCAAGAGGGATTATGTAAGTTTAAAATCTGAAGTTATGTGGCTTAATTTCGAAATTCGTAAATTCATCCATACAGTAAGAACGGGAACTTTAACATTTATTCCTTAATTCACGCTGATTTAAAATAAAAGTGCGATTATCGAGTATTAAGCCATAAAGCAAATCTGATCAGTTATTACCTATTTGCTAAGATGTTATCTATATTTTTAACCTCCATATTTTATAAAGCTCTGATTCCTATTGGGATTTTTTCAAGAAAGTTTATTAACTCCTAGTTCACATATACCACTAAAGGTGAATTTACTATATGAGAAATCTTAATTCAATATTTTTAGCTCTAAGATTCTCAGACCTGAGATTTCACATTGTTTGAGTTTATGGGCTTTTATTGAGAAAACATGTGGAACAAATTATTTAAGATAAAGATAATAATTTATTCTAAAAGGAGCTGAGCCCATGAAATGCTCTACTAAAACCGGAGGGAGATAAAGATTTACCATATGGTAAATTCATATTCTGTCCAATTCAGGTAGCTTCAGCAATCTATTACCTAAAATTTAGCTTTGTGACTTAATTCTTCGATAATCGTACTTTCCATATTAGATTGGTATGAGTTAAGGAACAATATTAGATTTTCCCGTTTCTATTATATGAAGGATTTACGAGATTCGAAATTAAGCCACAAAGCTAAAATTTTAGAAACATATAGTATAGCGGGAGAATTAGTCTGAGCTACTCCATAGCTGTTGCTAGGAACCTTTCTGAATGTTGTATGATTAGGAGAAATTTAATGATGAGGAATTTAAGAGGGGGCTTTAAGGCTTAGGGGAGATGACTATAGTTATAGAGAGGTTGCTAAAGGTCTTAGATGTAGCGTCTTCAAATCTACAAATTAATCTCGGAAAACTAAATCAACTAAGGCTTCCGAGTTAATAAGTTTGTAGAAGGGTTAATAAGGTTGAAAAGATTTAGGTTATTTTAAAGAGTTGAGGAATGAGGTCTCAAGATTAAGGAAATATATGAATTTCATAGTGGAGAGTGTAAGAATGAAAACTAGAAAACAGCTTCTACAGCTGTATCTATGTTGATGATGCATCGAGCTGTAGCTCCTTTTGGTGTTGTAAGCTCTGAATTAATTGGTGTAGATTTGAATCTATAACTGTGTTTACGAAGTATTTTTAAGTGTTACTGGAGTATTGATAAATTCACATTCTACATCAGCATAGAAGCCTAATAGCCTACAATAAATGTTAACCTTATCAGTGATAAGTCTCAGGTTTCAATAACATTAGGTTTAAAAGGCTAATGTTACCTGAGAACTATTCATAAGCTACTTATACTACACTTATTTATAAGGTGGGCTTAAGTTGCGGTATCGATTCATTTTAACGAAAACTTCATTAGGGTAGTGTACATACTATATTGGGGGTTATTTGGCTGTTCCAAGCAGGATTGTTGAAGCATATAGAAGGCAGAGATATCATTTTATAGGTCAGTTAGCTGTATTGAAGCCATGTCACTGGACCCGTAAATCAATACTTACTGGGGGTAGGGAGGTATGTTATAAGCAGCGTTTTTATGGTATTCAATCTCATAGATGTATTCAGATGAGTCCTACAATAGCTTGTAATCTTAGATGTGTTTTCTGCTGGCGTGTACAGCCTGGAGATTTAGGTTTAGGATGGGATGAGGTTAATGTTTTGGCTTATGATGATCCTGAAGATATTGTTGAGAAAGGAATATTTGAACAGAGGAGGGTGCTTTCAGGGTTTAAGGGCAATCCTAAAGCTAATATGAAGATGGTTGAGGAAGCATTTAATCCAAGACATGCAGCTATAAGTCTTGTAGGTGAGCCGACACTCTACCCTATGCTTGGAGAGCTTATTGAAGCATTTAGAAGGAGGGGTTTTACAACATTTATTGTTTCAAACGGTACAAATCCTAAAGCATTGTTAAACCTTAGCTCTGAGCCAACACAGCTATATGTAACTTTAGCTGCCCCTACTCGTGAAGTATATTTAAAGGCTATGAGGCCACTAATTCCTGATGCATGGGAACGTCTTAATGAAACTCTTGAGGTGCTTCGCAGCTTTAAATGTCCTAAAGTTCTTAGATTAACTCTTGCAAAAAATGTAAATATGCTGAATCCTGATGGATATGCTAAGCTAATACTTAAGGCTGAGCCGACATATGTTGAGCCTAAAGCAGCAATGAGTATAGGGTACTTCACTAAGAGGCTTACAGTAGATTCTATGCCTAAACATGATGAGATTAAGACATTCGCTATAGAATTGTCAAGTCTAACCGGCTATAAACTTGTTGATGAATCGCCCCAATCAAGAGTTGTATTACTATCAAAGCTGAATAAACCTATTAAGCTTACTTAAGAATTTAGGATTTCTGTCTCTTCCTTTCTCTTCTAGTTTCCTCAACAACTACCCCTATCCCCATGAGTTTATAAAATATACTATCTAGAAACCTTATGTATGCTCCTTTCTGCCCTAGTATTGGCCCTAACCCTTCCTTATCAATGAATATTGTTAGGTTTGGGCCTTTAAAATCTATTTCTTCTATGTATTTATGAATCCATGGTAGTGGATGGATTGCAGCTATTATGTCCTTAAAGTTTAATGTTAATTCCACAACTCTTATCTTCATATTTACATCCTTCTCAATCCTATTTATTCTCTCCCCCTTCTTACCTATTAGTCTTGCTAGGTATCCCTCCTTTGTAATTACTAAGGAGTCCACCATCTGTTCAGCTTTAATTTCAAATCTTTTCTTCTCCTCAGTAAGTGTTGTAATTGTTACTATATCTGTATCTGGTGCATGTGTTTTTATGATGTCCAGTATTTTCCTTTCATCAGGTGAGAGCTCTCTTTTCCTCATTCTTGCCTCAATAAGTAGCTTAATGCCCTTCTTAGCTCCCGGCCTTACAATATCCCTAATACCTAAATCAATAACTTTAGCCTTCTCCTCTCCTAACAACACCTCCCTAATTACTGTTGCTCCATCCCTCCCAGTTAAAGGATCCTTCTGGAATATAGGGTCGCCGGCAATAATAAGCTTACTGTTATTACCTATTCTCATAAGGATTTCACATGTGCTTTCAGGAGATACGGACTGTGCATCATCAAGTAGAACTACTGAGTTGTCAAATGTTCTACCACGTAGATAATGAGTATCTGCAAATAGTATTTTCTCCTCATTAATAAGCTTTTTAACATCACTCCAGCTAATAACATCATGAGGAATAATGTCCTGTAAATAGCTTGCAGCAATTCTATAATATAGCTCACCAACATCTATAGCCGTAATCTCCCTTCCAGACGTAACATCTATAACCGGTCTACTGATAATGAATCTACTATAAGTATTACTAGTAACTCCGCCTATACCGTAGATACATGCAAGCAAGCTTTTACCGGTACCTGTTGGGCCAAATACACCTACAACATCATATTCCCTACTTGTTAAAGCATCTATAAGCTCCCTCTGTCCATCACTCATCGGTTTAATCTTATCTAGTAGATTAGCCATAAATTAACACTAACAATAGATATATAAGCTTTAATTATTATGTAGGTTAACTTATGGAGAGAAGGCTTATTAATGTTAGTGATTTTCCAATTATAGGCTCTATAGCTTTTGGATTGATTGATAGGGGTACGAACCTAATTCAGGTCAGACCTTCAAGCATGTGTATGCTTTCATGTATATTTTGCTCTACAGATGCAGGTCCCAAATCTAGTAATAGGATTTCTGAATACATCGTTGATCTCGACGTCTTAGTTGAAGGATTTAGGGAAGTTGTTAAGTTTAAGGGAGCTTATAGAATTGAGGCACATATAGATACTGTTGGCGACCCTACTCTTTATCCACGTATTACTGATCTTATTCAGGAACTATCCTCAATTAGGGGTGTTGAGGTTGTATCGATGCAAACTCATGGCTATGCTTTAACTGAGGAAATGATTGATGATATGGCTGAATCAGGTCTATCCAGAATAAATCTATCAATAGATGCTTTAAACCCTAAAACTGCAGTAGCATTATCCGGTACTGAATGGTATAGTGTTGATAAAATTAAAAACATAGCTGAATACATAATAAAAAATACGGATATTGACCTCCTTATAGCTCCTGTATGGGTTCCAAGATGTAATGATGATGAAATACCTGAAATAATTAAGTATGGATTAAAGATTGGCTGTGGTAGAAAATGGCCTCCATTCGGTATTCAGAAGTATGAAGCTCATAAATACGGTAGAAAACCTAAGAACTCTAGACCAATGTCATGGTTTGAATTCTATTCAAAGCTTAAACAGCTTGAGAAAATATATAATACTAAGCTTATACTTAGAAGGGAGGATTTTAATATTCATCCAAGAAGAAGGATTAAGTACCCGTTTAGTGTTGGTGAGAAGCTATATGTTGAAACCATAGATTATGGATGGTTAAAAAACGAAAAACTAGCTATTGCAAGAGATAGAGTAATAACAATAGTTAATGCCGACAATATACCTTTAAACGTTGAGGTTAAGGTTGAAATAATCAGGGTTAAAGACAACATTATAATTGCTAAACCTACAATATAGTATTAGTTAAACTACACTGTAATAGCTTAATAAATTCTACCTTGCGATTTAAACATGCTTCACGTAGAGTTTTCTCTCACTAACAAACATAATAGATTTAGACATGATTCCACCATAGGTAAGGGGAGAGATCCCAATAAAGCTTAAGTTTACAGAGTCTATTAAATCGCTTTGTAAACTTAAGCCTTATTTGGGGGTTCTCTCCCTTAACTATGGTGATTTCATGTCCAAAGTTATTAGGTTTGTTAGAGAGAGAACCCCGTATATTCTGATTGTTTATGGTGCTTATATATATTTTCGTTCATTTTCTTCAAGAATGGCTTCAGATATTCTAAGCTTCATGATATGTAGGAGTCATACATCAATTTTATCATGGTTTAGGTCTTTAAGCTTCTTATTTGCTGGTAGGGATGTTTGTGGGGATGTTAGGGTTTTGCTGGTTGATGATACTAGGATTAGGGTGGGTTCTAGTGAGAAGGTATTATATGTTGCCTTCGAACCCTATCTTAGGAGAATCGTGTACATGATGGTTTCTGATGTTGCAAACATATTAACATCAATGATTTTCATTAAGAGAATTAAAGCTATTTACGGCTCAAAATAACCATATTGAGTGATGGCGCTCCATACATAAGGCTTCATGCAGGATTCTTAATTTAAAGCATGGATTATACAGCTCTGAAATTAGGAACCTGATGGAGAGAATAGTTCAGTATGTTAAGGATAGATAAGCTATTCGATAACTACATACCATGTATTAAGG
>Ga0209183_1000377_pt1 | contig 19168 bp, 17 predicted proteins | sample LHCtaG_2_FD_184120 | JGI IMG/M metagenome (GOLD analysis project Ga0209183, IMG submission 184120) | Hot spring microbial communities from Little Hot Creek, USA to study Microbial Dark Matter (Phase II) - LHC4sed_replicate (SPAdes)... | ecosystem: Environmental > Aquatic > Thermal springs > Hot... | reverse complement strand
TATCCACGAGAATGCTGCCCGCGATAGTGGTTGCTATACCGATATACTTCTTTTATAGGGCTTTGGGACTCTATAGCACCCATATAGGGCTGATTCTACTCTATACAATGTTCAACCTACCATTCGCCGTTTGGATGATGAAGAGTTTCTTTGACGAGATCCCAAGAGATATAGAGCAAGCGGCGATGGTGGATGGAACAAAGCCGATAAAGATATTCTATAAGATCGCGCTACCGCAGGTTATGGTCGGCCTGGCAGCTACTGTCGGCTTCCTGATAATAAATGTCTGGAATGAGTTCCTATTTGCTCTATTGCTGACGGAAAGATCGGTCAGGACGGTCCCCGTGGCGATAGCGAGTACTAGGGGCGAGGTAGGAATAAACTGGGGCCTAATAGCAGCGCTGGAAACACTCTACGTGTTACCAGCCATAATACTCATATTCCTACTACAGAAATACCTCCTAAGAGGAATGACATTTGGAACTGTTAGAGGTGTCTGAACATGGTGAAAGTAACAATAAGAAACCTGACGAAGAGATATGGCAGATTTGTAGCCGTGGATAAGCTGAACCTAGAGGTGCCAAACAGGTCGCTGGTCGTTCTTCTAGGGCCGACAGGAGCGGGTAAAACGACCACCCTGAAATGCGTTGCAGGAGTCTTAGCCCCTGATGAAGGTGAGATATTATTCGATGATGAGCCAGTAACAGCCATTCCACCTTGGGAGAGAAACGTCGCCCTATTCTTCCAAACATACGCCCTATATCCGCATCTAAGCGTATACGACAACATAGCATACCCACTTAAAGAAAGGGGCTTAAACAAGCCGGAGATTGATAAGCGCGTCAAGGAGGTTGCTGAAAGACTTAGAATAACTCATCTACTTGATAGGAAAGACCCCTCAACGCTAAGCGGCGGCGAGATGCAGCGAGTCGCTCTCGCAAGAACTCTAGTGAGAGAGCCAAAGGTCTTCCTACTGGACGAGCCAATAAGCAACCTAGACGCGAAACTGCGGGAGGAGATGATATACGGGTTTAAGAGGCTGTGCAGGGAGCTCCAGCAAACAATAATCTATGCGACGCCAGATTACCTAGAAGCCCTAGCGGTGGGAGAAAAGATCGCGGTAATTAAAGATGGCAGAGTAATACAATATGGCACCCCGCAGGAAATATATTACCATCCCGTAAACAAGTTTGTAGCAACATTTGTCGGCAGCCCACCCATAAACATCATGGAAGGAAATCTAAGGATTGAGAATAAGTCAATAATATTCCAAGAGGGAGGGGTGACAATTGACCTCTCAGAAATAGCCGGGGACTGGATCAACAGGCTCTCAGGAGATAAAGTCGCCCTAGCCATAAGACCCGAGGAGATTACGATCTCGCGGGAAAGACAGGCGGATGCGTTACAAGCAAAGGCCCTCGTGGCTGAGCCCCTTGGACACGAGACCATAGTACTATGCGATGTTGGAGGGAACGAGATTAGAGTCCTCGTCAAAGGGTTCATAAATGTAAGATATGGTGAAGAGGTCTGGCTTAAGATAAATAAGCAGAGAATCCATGTAATAGATCCAAAAACTGAGGAGGTAGTCTTATGAGGATAAAGGTGGGCAAGGTGGAGAAGCTCGGCGCAATACTATCGATAATAGGGCTGATACTAGTATTCCAGCCCTTCACACCAGCACTATACACCTATGGATACTATGTGCTTGCATTAGGCGCTGTAATCTTCGTGCTGAGCGGTTATCTTCCTAAGAGAACAGAGGATGGGAGCACATATCTAAAGGACCTCGTTAAATGGATTGTAATAATAGCATTCGTGTTACTTTTTGTTATTAGTGTATCCATAATGTTAACACCCTACTTCGTGGTGAGATGACATGACCGTGATAAGGCTGGAAAACTTGACCAAGAGATTCGGGGACCTTATAGCTGTAAATAGGGTCAATATGGTGATACGGCACGGTGAGCTGACATGTCTACTGGGGCCAAGCGGCTCTGGAAAAACTACTATGATGAGGATGATTGCGGGCTTGGAAACACCAACTGAGGGAGATATATACTTCGATGAAGAGCGTGTAACGGATTTGCCACCAGCTGAGAGAAATATTGCGATGGTCTTCCAGTTCCCAGCATTCTACCCCTCTCTCACGGTATATGAGAACATCGCTATACCACTTAGAGCCGAGGGACTTAGCAAGGATGAGATTAGGAAGAAAGTGATGTGGGCAGCCGAGTTACTAGGGCTTAAAGAACATCTTGACCGGAGATATGGTCAGCTTGATATGGGGCTTCTCCAGAGAGTTTCAATCGCGAAAGCCATAGTGCGGAATGCTAGGGCATTCATATTTGATGAGCCGCTCAGTAATCTAGACTCAAAAACTAGAGAGGTTTTAAGAGGACACATAAAGAAGATACACGCGGAGCTTGGTCAAACGATGGTATATGTAACTCATGATCAGCTTGATGCCATGATGCTGGCGGATAGGATCGCAATTCTAAAAGATGGCATCCTCCAGCAGTTTGACACTCCAGAGAACATTTATCACCACCCCGCCAACAAATTCGTAGCATACTTCATAGGAACGCCGACGATAAACTTCATCGACGCGACACTACATGTCTCAAGAGAAAGAGCTTACGCGGAGATTGGCGGACAGAAACTAGACCTAACACCTATTAGCGAATTATTGGGTCAGAAACTTGGAGAGATAACTGGAGAATACACGCTAGGAATAAGACCACAATTCATCAACATCTCACTAGAGAGAAAGCCTGGAGCAATGAGAGGTGTAGTGGAGGTTACCGAAACCATGGGTCCATCAACTCTCGTCGAAGTTAGAGTTAACGATATAACATTAAGAGCTCTCTGGGATGGAATCTTCCCAAGAAAAGAGGGCGACGAGGTATGGTTAACCATAGCCCCGGATCACGTGAGAATAATTGACAAAAAGACCGAGAAAGTGATCGTTTAGAATCATCTAGCATTTATCCAAATTTTGTAATTCTTGTTGTGAGAAAAATATATAGCCGAGCCAAGGTATATAATTATCTACGTGAGTGAGTATGAAAATCGGAATTTTTACAGTCCTCTATAACGAGGAGCCTCTAGAGAAGGTGCTGAAATACGTGTCGAGCTTAGGCTATGAAGCGGTTGAACTTGCTGCTTGGAAGGGGAGCAATCATCTTGACATAGATAAGGTCCTGAGCGGTGGAGCGGGAGAGCTTCGAAGGCTTATTGAGAGCTATAATATGATGATATCCGGGCTCTCCAATCATCTTGAAGGCCAGCTGGTGCTAGGTCCCCATGACGAGTCGACAGATATATGGTTTAAGGGGACCCCCGAGGAGAAGATAAAGTACGGTATAATGAGGATGAAGAAAACCGCTGAGGCCGCGAACGCGCTCGAGGTCCCGGTCGTCAACGGATTCGTGGGCTGTCCAAATTGGGGAGCATGGTATATCTTCCCGCCAAGTTACGAGCAAATTTACGAAAAGTTCTTTGATATATTTGCTGAAAGGTGGGGCGAGGTCTTAGACCACTTTGCTGCTAATGGCGTTAAGTTCGCTCATGAGGTTCATCCGCAGGAACTTGCATATAATACAGAGACTGCGGAGAGAATGCTTAAAACAGTGAACTATAAAAAGGAGCTTGGCTTTAACTTTGATCCGAGTCATCTTGTTTGGCAGCTGATAGACCCCGTGATATTCATAAAGAAATTTGGCGATAGGATATATCATGCCCATGCGAAGGATGGTGAGCTGCCGGAGGAAAACGTTAGAATATCCGGCGTCATTCCAACAGGTTCATGGATGAGGCCTGATAGAGGCTTCAGATTCAGGATTCCTGGATGGGGGCAGGTTCCATGGAAGAGGGTTTTAACAGCATTCGCCGAGGTCGGATACGATTATGTCCTAAGCTATGAGCATGAGGATCCGGTAATGAGCAGGGAGGATGGTGTTGAGAAGACGATAGCCTTCCTGAAGCCGTTGATAATAAAGAAGCGACTTGAGAAGGTGTGGTGGTGAAGTATGTCCAAGGAAGTGGGCTTTGTAAGAATGGGTGAGGTTGAGGAGGCTAGGGAGATAAGAGAGATTGGTGTTGGGATGCTCGGCTACGCATTCATGGGCAAAGCGCATACTAATGCTTTCATAAAGATGCCGATATTCTTCTATCCACCACCGGCTAAGCCGAAGCTTGTTGCTATATTCGGTAGATCGGAGGCGAAGGTGAGGGAGGCGGCTAGAAGGCTTGGCTACAAGAAGTATTACACCAGCTGGGAGGAGTTGATAAAAGACCCGGAGGTCGAGATCGTTGATAATGGATTGCCAAATAATATGCATCATGATCCCTGTATATTAGCCGCTGAGCAGGGCAAGCATGTTATCTGCGAGAAGCCATTGGCTAGGACGGGCAAGGAGGCCGAGGAAATGTACCGCGCAGCCGAGAAGGCTGGAATAAAGCACATGACCGCCTTTAACTACAGGTTTGTCCCAGCAATTAGGCTCGCGAAACAGCTAATAGACGAGGGCTATATCGGAAAGATCCTCCAGTTTAGGGGAGTATATCTCCAAGAATGGATCATGGATCCAAACTTCCCACTCGTCTGGAGATTGAGAAAAGATATAGCGGGGAGCGGCGCGCTTGGAGACCTTGGCTCGCATGTTATTGATCTAGCCCGCTTCCTAGTTGGGGAGATAGACTCTGTAACCGGAATCCTAAAGACGTTCATAGAGGAAAGGCCACTACCCGAGGACCCGTCCAAGAAGGGGAAGGTCGATGTTGACGATGTCTTCATAGCGCTAGTAAAGTTCAGTAATGGGGCGATAGGAAGTATCGAGGCTACGAGATTTGCGGCCGGCAGAAAGAATTACCAGAGAATAGAAATCCATGGAAGTGAGGGCTCAATAGTTTTCAACCTAGAGAGATTGAACGAGCTAGAGGTCTACACTAATAAGGATCCACTGGAGAAGAGGGGCTTCAAAACAATACTCGTAACTGAGAGCGTGCACCCATTCATTGACAAGTGGTGGCCGCATGGACACATAATAGGATGGGAGCATACATTTGTCCACGAGATATACCACTTTATAGACGCGGTCGTGAATGATAAGCCGATAGAGCCTTGGGGCGCAACATTCTATGACGGGCTGAGAGCAAATCAGATAATGGACGCGATCGTGAAGTCGGCAGAAACTGGAAAATGGGAATCAACAAGGTAAAAATAGATTGTATCGCTTCCTTTATTTTTTATTATTTCCTATTTTGCGATGGCTCTTACCGGAATAATGATTTGAGGAATTTCAACCCCTCGGAGGCTAGTGTTCTCTGATCCTTCTCTAGGGGTCTCCATATTGAAGCGGCAACAGCTATCTCTTTTATTCCAGGCTGAAATGTCTCTATCACCAGCCACCTATCATATCTTATATCCTTAAGGGCTTTAGCCACTTCATTCCAAGGTATGTGGCCCGTGCCCGGCGTTCCTCTATCATTTTCACAAGCGTGTACGTGGAGTAGAAGTTTCCCCGCGATCTTTATCGCCCTCTCGAATGACTTCTCCTCGATATTAGCATGGTATGTGTCAAAATGTATGCCCACATTCGGATAATTTACGTCCTCGATGTATTTTAGTGCTGTTGAAACTAGGTTTATCATACTAGTTTCATACCTGTTAAGCGGCTCGATACCCAGCTTTACTCCCTTATCTAGGGCATACTTAGCCAGCTCTTTCACCAAATTGACGGAGGTCTTCCAAGCGAGCTCCTTATCCTCAAAGATACATTTGCCCACAGCGGCATAAATAGGGCCAACCACGATGTCGCAATCCAGCTCATAAGCAAGGTCAACACAGAACCTGAGATATTTAAGAGCATTTTCACGTATCATCATATCAGGGCTCGTCGGATCTCTCTCGGAGCTCATGACAGCGCAAATAGATGAGCAAGCAATACAATGAGACTTCAAGGTCTCTTTTATCTGCCTGACATTTATGAGTTCAGGATCTTCAACAGGTATTTCAATACCGTCAAAACCAATCTCCTTAACATGGGGGATTACTGAGGGATCAAAAGGATACACCCAGTTCCAGCTCGTAATTCCAAATTTTACCATGTTATTGTTGTCTAAGCAAACGTATTTAAATATTATTAGAGCCCACAAGCTCAATATATAACCTAACAGGATTTGATGATAACGCATAGTTTGCTGAAATAATGTTTAAATTAGTCAGTCATTCTCCTTGAGCTTATGAGTAATTCAAGCTTAGGCCAGAGAGAGCAGGCTCATTACATGTTTGACAGGGATCTGGTATATGAGAAATTGAGGGATTTGCTGGGTGATAGAGTAAGTCGTGAGGAACATATCAGGCATAGTTATGTGGGGGACACGGGCTGGCTAACACTCTACCATGTTTTCAAGGGAATTAAGGCGCCTCTCCCCGACATTGTTGTATTTCCTAAAAATGCCGAGGAGGTGTCTGGGATCCTAAAGGTAGCTAACGAATTCCGGGTCCCGGTGATACCTTATGGAGGGGGGAGTGGTGTTTGGGGTGGAACGATACCACTTTATGGGGGGATCGTGGTGGATATGAAGCTGATGAATAATATCGAGATAAATGAGGAGGCCATGACTGTTACCGCGGAGGCCGGCGTGATATCCTACGAGCTTGAATTAAGATTGAATGAAAAGGGATTGTCGATGGGACATTATCCTGCATCCATGTTTTCTGCCACAGTTGGTGGGATGCTTGCGGCAAGATCCTCGGGTGTCGCCTCCACGAAATATGGTAAGATAGAAGACATGGTTCTAGGCCTGGAAGTAGTCTTACCAACGGGAGAGATCCTTCGAACACCGATAAAGCCCAGATATACTGGGGCGGTCGGTCCAGATCTTGTTCATCTTTTTGTCGGATCCGAGGGAACACTTGGAATAATCACTAAAGCAACATTCCAGTTACACCCTCTCCCGGAGAAGAGAATTTTCTCAGCTTTCTCATTCAGGACTCTTGAAGATGGATATCGCTCCGTGGTTAAGATGCTGAGTAGAGTAACGCCCGCCGTAGTGAGGCTTTATGATGAAGAGGAAGTCATGAAGTCCAAGTTCAAGACCTATACCCCTCCCGAGGGAATTAGAGGCGCTCTCCTCCTGCTAATCTTTGATGGGTTCGGGGAGATGCCCGAGCTCGAGGAGAAGATTGCCCGCCAGATCTGTCTCGAGAACGGGGGAAGCTATTTGGGGGATGATCCGGCTAGAAAATGGTGGAATGAGAGATTCCGACACTATTATCCACCGCTCTCGCCATCATCGAATCTCCCTATGATATATGGGACGATCGATGTTGCCGCCACCTTCGATAAACTAATAAGAATATACCGCGAGATCAAGGAGACACTCTACTCAAAATACGGCAATTATCAGCTACAAACAGCAGCACACTTCTCCCACTGGTCAAAGAGCGGTGGAATGGTCTATCTGAGATTCTATGTTCTGGACCCGCCAGATGATCCTGAGGAGACTATAAAGCTCCGAGAAAACATCATAGAGACAGCCATCAGGATAACGGCCCAGATGGGCGGAATAATTAATGATCATCACGGAGTTGGATTGGATCTAGGAAGACACATGGAGCTACAGCATAGACCGATTGGCATAGATATTCTCAGGAAAATCAAGAAAGTATTAGATCCAAATTGGATAATGAATCCTGGGAAGCTGGGCTTATGAGGTGAGAGAGATGCAGCTTCCCGATAAGATCATGAATATGGTGAAGAGCTGCGCTTTTTGCTACCTAATGTGTAGGCATTATTGTACAATCTCTATTGTTCAGAGGATGAATCAGTCGACCCCCACGGGTAGGGCTATGCTCCTCTATAGACTACTGAACAAGGAGATCCAGCTAAACGAGGATATCGCATATGTGTTCTATAACTGCACCAACTGTGGAAGATGTTATATCGCATGTGAGACGAAGATCTCAAACCCCCCTGAATGGATCGAGGAGACGCGGTACATGCTTGCCTCGAGAAACATGATCACGGAGAAGGTGAGGGCTCTCAGAGAAAATATTCTGAGACATGGCAATACCTATGGATTATCCGGGGATAAGCTCCTCGATAAAATATCCGACATGGAGGAGATATTTGAGGGATGGTCTGACACCCTGTATTATGTTGGTGGAGACATTAGGAGCAGGCACGCCGAGATAGCGGAAAAAACCATAGAGCTATTCAGGAAATTATCGATAAACGTTAAAGTCCTGAGAGATGAGCCGCCTGACGGGGGCATACTATACATCTTCGGATTCAGAAATGAGGCTAGAAAACTTGCAACAAGGTTAATTGAGAAGATAAAAAGTAGCGGAGTTAACAGGATTATAGTATCAGATCCATTAGCATATGCAAGCTTCAAGGTATATTATCCCAAAATGGGCATCAATTTAGGCGGCTTGGAGGTTGTTCATGTGCTGGAATTATTGTCCGAAAAACCCATGAAATTTGATAGGCTTGCAGTAAAGGTAACTTATCATGATCCATGCTTTCTAGGCCGGAGATCAACAGGGGTTTATGAGCCTCCAAGGATGCTTTTGAAAAAGATACCCGGGCTTGAGTTAAGGGAGGCCGCCTTCAACAGAGATAATGCTTTTTGCTGTGGTGGATTATTGCAGCCAATCGATGAATACTGGGCTAAGAAGGTTGCTGAAATGCTCGCCGAAAGGTTGGGCTCTAAGGATGTTGACCTCATAGTAACCGCCTGCCCGAGATGCCACGACTCTCTTAGAAACATCGGTGTCAAGACGCTAGACATCGTCGAAATACTGAACGAGCAGTATCTTCCGGGTGTCTAGCATGCTTCTCGGCATAGATATAGGCACAGGAGGATGCAAAGTAACATTATTAGATCCTAGTAGAAAGTGGGCTAAAATAGGATTCAAAGAATATACGACATATCATCCTAGGCCAGCCTGGTCCGAGCAAGATCCGGATGAATGGTATTCCTCGATGGTTGATGCTGTGAGGGATGTTTTGGTAGATGTGGATGGCCGGAGGATAGAGGCTCTCTCGATTGATGGGCAGACACATGCAGCGGTGTTATTGGATGAGAGTGGAAGGCCATTAAGGAGATCCATAATCTGGACTGATAAGAGAAGTGTTAAGCAGGTTGAGGAGATAAAGAGGAAGATAGGCGGCCAAAGGATCCTCGAGATAACATATAACCCAGCTCAGCCCCTCTTCACGCTCCCTCAATTAATGTGGATTATGGAGACCGAGCCAGAGACTTGGAAGAAGACAAGGGTGATATTGATGGCAAAGGACTATATAAGATACAGATTGACGAGTGAGATGGACAATTTGACGGACTATACTGATGCCATGGGAACGCTACTCTTTGACGCAAGAGAGTTCAAATGGTCGCGTGAGATCTGTAATGCTGTCGGGATAGATCCCTCTCTCCTGCCGAAGCCAATAAGCTCTGATACGCTAGCCGGATATGTCTCTAAGAAGGCAGCGGAAGAGCTTGGGATAGCTGAGGGCACACCGATCATTATGGGGTGCCACGACGTCTCCGCCGAGCCTATCTCGGCAGGGGCGATCAACGATGGTGATGCTTTCATAAAACTTGCAACAGCCGGAGTCATATCCGTTACAACTAGCGTTCCTAAACCTGATATGAAGGGCAGAACAGTAACATATTGTCTACCCACAATAAAAGATAACCCACCGGGTTGGTTCACGAAAACCGCTACAACATCATGCGGAGTCTCTTACAGATGGTTTAGGGATACCTTCTGTCAGCCTGAGGTCCTGAGGGCGCGCGAAGAAAATAGGTCAGCATACCAGTTGATGGATGAGCTGGCTGAAAAAGCACCTCCAGGCTCCATGGTTCTAATTTATCATCCATACTTGGATGGCGAGGGTGCGCCCTACTATGATCCGAATCTTCGTGGAAGCTTTATAGGAATAACTAGCTCCCATGGGAGGGAGCATTTCTGCAGAGCCGTGCTTGAGGGTGTAGCATTCTCAATACTCGACTCCCTAGAGATATTTAGGGAGCTGGGAGTCTCGCCGAGAAAATGGAGCATAATTGGCGGAGGTGCAAAAAGTAGATTATGGTGTCAAATAGTCTCCGACATCTTTGGGGTCGAGCTTGTTAAACCAGCTTATGAGGATGCCTCCTTCGGAACAGCAATATTAGCCGGCATCGGCATAGGACTCTTCAAAGATTTTAATGAAGCCGTAGAACAGCTGCTCATGATCGAGAGACAGATAACCCCTAACTTGGAAAGGCATGAATGCTACATGAAAATCTTCAGGATATACGGGATGATCCGGAGAGAGCTTGATCATGTCTACCGCGAAATCTCAAGACTTCAGCAAGAGTTATAAAAAATAAAAAGTAATAAAAAGTTCATAAGCATTGCTGGAAGGGAAAGATTCATTAAAGAGCCGTTAGGATTCTTTCTCTATGACAGAAATTCTAGAAACAGATGTTCTAGTTATTGGTGGAGGATTAGCGGGATGTAGAGCTGCCATTGAGGCGGCTGAAAACGGCGCTGAAACGATAATCACCGATCGTGGGATTATTGGAAGGTTTGGGGCGACAAACTGCGCGCTCTGGAGCATTCAAGCCCCCTTCGGCCCAAGAGGCATGGATCCCAGAGATTCCCCGGAACAGATGTTCAAAGATATAGTGGTTTATGGGAGATGGATCGGAAATCAAAACGTTATAGAGGTTATAGCATATACCGCATGCGATAGGATCTTGGACTTGGAGAGATATGGTGTCAAGTTTAGGAAAACCGAGGATGGACGATTTTATCAAACACCATTCCCGGGTCAGACGTATCCGAGATCAGTATTCGTTGAGGAGAATGGTCATGCGGTCGCCACAATTATAGCTGCCGAGGTCGCGAGACACGATAACGTGACCATGCTTAACAACTTCTTCACATTCGAGCTTCTCAAGAGTGATGGAGCGGTTGCCGGGGCGATAGGCCTAGATCTATCCAGCGGTGAGATTATGGCGATAAAAGCCAAATCAACAATCTTAGCATGTGGGGGGTATACCGGGGTATGGGATCTAACAGATAACCCGCCAACCCTAACAGGAGCACATATAGCAATGAGCTATAGGGCTGGAGCGGAGCTTGTAAACCTCGAGTTCAACGACTTTTATGGCACTGATCTGGTCTGGCCCCCGAGCGTCAGGGGTACTGTGGTTCTCTACGAGCTGCTGGCACCACAATTCACGGATGGAAATCTTTACGATAAAGATTGGAAGCCAATTTTGCCAAAGCCCCTTCCAGTAAGAGATGAGGCCATGAGGATAATATACCAAGTCATTAGAGAGGGGCGTGGAACACCACATGGAGGGGTATGGTATGACGTCACAAAATCTCCTAAGGGCAAGGATGAGGTAAGGAAGATCTATGAAACCATGACCCCAAAGCATTATGAATTTATTAAGAAAGCCGCGGGGATAGACTTGGTTGAGGAGCCCATAGAGGTGGCGCCCGCGGTCCACTACTCATCCGGCGGAGTCTACATAAATGAGAAGTGTGAAGCCAGCATCCCAGGACTTTATGCCGCTGGCGAAAGTGCTGGGGGATATCAGGGCGCCAATAGGCTAGCGGGCATGGGGCTTGCCGCCGCACACACACTCGGGGCTCAGGCTGGGAAATATGCCGCCCTAAGAGCTAAACAGATAACATCGGTATCAATCTCCCAAGAGCAGATCAAGAGGGCGGAGAGAAGGATAGCAAAATATCTGAGGCAGAAGGAGGATGGAATAACCCCTGCCACCTTAAAGAGGCAGATACGTCAGGTTGTTGGAAGAGCTCTTGCCCCCATCAGGAATGCGCAAACACTCGAGAGAGGCCTAAGCGATATACTCATGCTGAGGAAGAAGATGCTGCCGAAGGTATATGTGCCCGATGCCAAACGCTTCAACTTGGCATTAATGGAGGCAATAGAGGCTGAGTTAATGCTTGATACGGCGGAGCTCGCGATTAGATGCGCGATGTTTAGGAAGGAGTCCAGAGGACACCATTATAGAGAAGACTATCCACAGATGGATGACAAAAACTGGCGCGTGCAGACTATAGTAAGAATGGAGGCTGGCAAGCCACAGATATTCGCTAGAAAACCAATATACACGAAGCTCCTACCCCCGGAGGTGAGTTAGAAATGCAGCATGTCACCGTGAGGGTCTTCCGCTTCGACCCGGAAAAAGATGAAGCGCCCTACTACAAGACCTACATAGTCCCCGTAGAGGGGCCAACAAGCGTGCTAGCTCTCCTCAAGTACATTTACGAGGAGCTCGACCCGACACTAGCATTCATGGGGGAGCACCTATGCTACAAGGGGGTCTGCGCATGCTGCGTAGCCAAGGTCAATGGCGTGGCCGAAAAAACGTGCATGAAGATAGTCAATCCAGGCGAAGAAGTGGTTGTAGAGCCAATAGATGGACAGCCAATAATAAGAGATCTAATGACGGATCCCGGAAAACAGGTGACAACAAAAGATGGAGTATTCGTCATCATGAAAGGCGCTCTGGTAAAGATTAAAAAACGGAAACAATAAGCAAGTATAAATCTTCACATAATCTTTTCAACCTTCTTTCTGCAGTTTATGGAATCCAGAATATTTAATACTAGCCTCAAGCGCTAATTGGCTTATGAGTCCAAGTAAGAAGAAGCTTTGGTGGCAGGAATTTACGAGACCTGAGATTGTTGAGCATGCGAAAAAATGTGATATAGCCCTGCTTCCGGTGGGATCTATTGAGCAGCATGGTGAGCATCTGCCTACCGGGGAGGATTCCTATCATGCGATAAAGATCGCCGAGGCAGTGGCGGAGAAAACCGGGATAATGCTCCTACCATGTCCATGGTACGGAGCACATCCCTACCATCACTGGTACTATGCCGGGACAATCCCGCTTAGGGCTGAAACTTTCATCAACATTGTGAAGGATGTCATTAAGGGTGCGGCATGCGCGGGATACAATAAGTTCATAATACTGAATTGTCATGGGCAGGAGTGGGCCCTACCAGTAGCGATACAGGAATTAGGATTAGAAGGGTATTTCGTTGTTGGTGTCACATTATGGGAGATAGCTAAGTCCGCGATACAGGAGACCATGGAGACGAAGTTCATGCATGCCGAGGAGACGGAGACCTCACTAGGATTATACCTCGTCCCAGAACTTGTCGACATGAGTAAGGCTAAGGATGAGACACCAGAGCCACTAGTAGATAGTAAATGGTATGCGGCGCCTGGAGAGGTCATACGAGATAAAACCCCATGGTATATGGGCACATTCGCTCAGCCGGAATACAAGCAACTAAAATATGGGGTGATAGGATATCCCACTAGGGCGAGCGCTGAGAAGGGAAGAAAGGTCTTCGAGGCAGCGGTCAACTGGCTCGTACAATTCATAGAGGAGTTGAAGAGAAAGTATCCGCCAGGCGTTAAGCCTCCCGTGAAGTAAATCCCGAGAAAGCAGCAAACTATAACTATTATTTCCCCTAATTTTTGACGCAATTCTATCGATTAATTATTGGAGGTTTGCCCCGGCATCTAGCGCTTATATATTACTCGATCCCCATATTTTGCCATGGCAAAGTATAGGCTTGCATGTGGAACATGGCCCTACATGTTCCCGCCATATGCTGCGAGGCCTTACACCTTGGAGGAGGTCTTTAAGATGCTTTCCGAGTTGAAGTTTGAGGGCGTCGAGCTTTCTGGTTTCAAGCCGCATGCGCATCCCGAACTTTATCCAACCAAGAAGGAGAGAAGGGATCTGAAATCCCTCATCGAGTCATATGGGCTTGAGATTTGCGGATATGCGGCCGATATGGGTGGATATGCTATCGCGTCAAATTATGAAGAGGAGCGGAGGATGTATGAAAAGATGTTCACCATGAATCTGGATTTCTGCCGCGACCTAGATATCAAGGCCATGAGGGTTGATACTGTGTCGGGTCCAAAGGGAATTCCAGGTGTTCCTTGGGATGTGGCGATAAGGAGGGTTATCGAGATGTTTAAGAAATGCGCTAAAATGGCTGAGGATGCTGGCATAGTCCTAGTATGGGAATTTGAGCCCGGCTTCATGTTCAATAAGCCGAGCGAGATAATAAAGATCGTCAAAGAGGTTGATCACCCGAACTTTAAACTGATGGTTGATACCTGTCATGCCCACTGCTGTGGCATAGGATTGAATCAGCCATATCCGCTGGAGATAATAGATGTACCATTATCGAAGATAGCCGCTGAGTTCATAAGGAGGCTTAAGGGCTATATAGGCCACGTTCACCTGATTGACAGCGATAACACGCTTAATCCGCATAATACCTCGACGCACGCGCCATTCGGCCTAGGCGTGATAGATTTTGACGAGGTTATGAGGGCGTTGAACGAGGTTGGATACTCCGGCTGGCTATCCCTAGATCTCTGCTTCTGGCCTCAAGCATGGGAGGCAACAAGGAGCTGTAAGGAATTTCTAGATAGGCTAGTAGCTAAATACGGGTGAGGCGGGATGAAGGCAGCAGTTCTTAAGGGTCCTAGAAGGATTGAGCTCGAGGAAGTCCCAACCCCAAAGCTGGGTGTTAATGATGTTTTGGTTGAAGTTAAGGCATGTGGCGTCTGTGGATCCGATATAGCATATTATCAGCGTGGGAGGGCAGATGTTCCTCCACCAATAATCTTGGGCCATGAATTCTCGGGAGTAATTGTTGAGCTTGGAGAGACAGCCAAGAAGCTGGGATTGTTCAAGGAGGGTGATCGGGTCGTCGCGGAGCCGGTAATGGCCTGCGGCTCCTGTCCGTCATGCAAGCAAGGTTATCCGAATATGTGCGAGAGGCCAACAGTCCTAGGGGTAAGCGTTAATGGGGGAATGGCCGAATACTGCGCCGTTAGATATGACTACCTTCACAAGATACCGGAGAATGTGAGCTTCGAGGAGGCAGCCTTCACGGAGCCTTTAGCATGCGCCCTTAACGCGATCAAGAAGCTAAGGATAGTCCCGGGAGCCTCGGCGGCGGTAATAGGCCCCGGCCCAATAGGGTTGATGATGGTACAGTATCTCAAGAAATCCGGGCTATCACCAGTAATATTGATGGGCACGAGGGATTATAGGCTGGAAATGGGCTTAAAGCTCGGCGCGGATTATGCAATAAATACTAGGGAGAAGGGCTCCAAATATTATTCAGAGTCGCCGGTAGAGAGGGTTAAAGAGCTGACAAATGGAAGGGGTGTGGATAGAGTCTTCGTGGCAACCGGCAGCGCTGATGCAAACCAGATGGCGGTCGAGATAACTGCTCCTAGAGGCATCGTCGTATTCTTTGGAGGAGCGAGCTATGATCCAACATCAAGGGTCTCAATACCGTTATGGGAAGCAACGCTCGGTGAGAAGGAATTCACCTTTGCATGGCTATCCCCATTCACGTTCCCAGACGCATTAAACGCCATATCCAAGAAACTCGTTGATGTCAAGCCGCTAATAACACATGTCTTCACATTAAGCGAGGTTGGAAAAGCAATAGAAACCGCTGAGAAAAGGCTGGAAAACGCGTTAAAAGTCCAAATTAAACCCAAGTAAACACCCCAACCCGCATCCTCCAAATATTTTTCATGTCCACCTAGGAGGAAGAGCCTTTATCAAATGCTTATTTATGGGTGGCCAGACTCAAGGATTGCTTACACGAACTTGGAAAACCTTATATATGTACTTCCGCAACAAGAAATCATGGTTTGGAAAATTGGATGTAATTCCGATGCATTTAGAGAGACTGGTCGATCATTCGAGTATATGCTGAAGGTTTTGTCGGAGTTGGGCTTTGACTCGGTCGAGCCTCAGGTTATATCTGGACAAGCCTCAAGCATATTATACGGCTATGATCCGACAATAAGCCTAGAATCAGATCCAATCGAGATTAAGAGGATGGCCTCGGATTATGGTCTCGAGATAATATGCATCAGCGCACATGCGAATTTGATGGAGGTAGGGGAGGCTGGGCCATGTTATTTGATTAAGGCAATAAGATTCGCGAAGCTAATAGGCGCAGAGATAGTAAATACATCCGAGGGACCAAAACCGGATTATCTTACGGAGGAGGAAGCATTCCAGTTAATGAAGATCAATTTACGGGTAATTCTTAGACAGGCAAAAAACCTAGGAATAAAGGTGACAATAGAGCCTCACAACATCTATACTGTCCAAACGAAGACAATGTTAAAAATACTAGATCTAGTTCCTCCAGAACTCTCCGAATACTTCGGCGTTAACTTCGACACCGGAAATGTCACGCTTTTCGGCACAGATCCGATAGAGATGCTGGATGCCGTGATCGACAGGGTAATGCATGTTCATCTTAAAGACTTAGACCGGGAAACATACGAGAAATACAAGGGCATGACCGGGATCCCATTCGGAACGGCTATTGGAAAAGGCATAGTTCCGCTAAAAGAGATAATTAACAGGCTAAAGAAGTCAGGGTTCGATGGAGAACTATCACTCGAGTGCTCTGCAAACGATCTCAAGGAAAGCATCGAGTACGTTAGATCAATAATTTAGCAGATGCTTCTCATCGCGCACAGAATTTCTTAAGAATCCTCACGGGTTCTTCCTGAACCGCCTCAATCCTCTTTATCCCAAGCCTGTTAAGGAGGTCCCTCGCTCTTCCCGCATCCGAGATTTTATAGCCATTATTCACGATCTCGTCGGCGATTATCCTAACCTTCCCTAGGAGAAATGGCGAGATAATTCTTAGGAATATTATTGCCCTAAGGCCTGTGAATATCGCCTCAAGAGCCTCGCCCTTCTCCCTTATCTCCTGAACATCACCAATGAGCCTGACAATCTTATCGATAACCTCCCTCTCCCCCGAAACTTGAATAAATGGGACGTATATCTTATTCTCCAAAGCACTGATCTCAAGGTAACCCAGCTCTCCAACCGCTTGGAAATATCCCGCAAGGAATCCGACTATGGATGGATGCTCTATTGCTTTATTTGGAGGCCTTTTAGCGATAAGCTCCCTCGCAGCCTCCAAGTCATCAGTCTCCCAAAATTGCAGAGGGTAAGTATATACGAGCCACCATCTCAGATACCTCTTTTCCTCACTGCTCGACATATTTTCCATCTCAAAATCCCCGGAACTTGTATTAAATCTTCTGGGGAGGCTATCACCTAACATGAGCCTCATTATTTCCTGCCAAGAATATGATGTTAAAAAGGGACTAGCATTAGAAAAGAGGCATCGGGGAGTCACCTCTCTGTTATCACGCTGTGATTGCATCTTAAAGCTTATATATTATGATCATGTCTCATGCTACATGATCGATACGAGCGGTCAAATTATTCATAGGAGCAAGGAGGAGCTGTTGAAACACTTGAAAACCTTTAAGCTTGAGTTGAAGTTTTCGGCTGGTGTCTGGTTCTTCTATCCTGGGCCCGGTAGATTTCATGAACCATATAACGAGCGAGGGGGGATCGAGGATATTCTGAACAAGGTTGCATGGATGTATGATAATGGTTTAGTTGACAAGACGTTTAGGCTTGAAGCTCATTACCCCAATGAGATAAACTGGGATAACCTCCACCTCTATAAGAGCCTCGAGAAGGAGACTGGCATAAAGGTGATCATGGTCTCGCCGAATCTATTCTACGAGAAGAAGTTCGAGTTTGGGTCTTTCTCGAGCCCGATAGATGCGGTTAGGCAGGAGTCGATCAAGCGCACAATCGAATCGATGAGATTGGCGAAGGAGGTAGGTGCGGATTTCATAGTGATCTGGACCGGCGCGATGGATGGATATGAGAACCCGCTGGGTATCAACTTTTACTATCTTTGGGAGAGATATGAGTCGGGGCTTGTCGAGGCGATAGATGAAGTTCCCGGCGTGCCGGTTGCTCTGGAGCCGAAGCCCTATGAACCGAGGGGAAACACACTCTATAGGAATACCGCGAATGGAATATTGCTGGCAAACTATATTGAGAGGAGGCTTAGAAACCCGGAGAATAAGCGGCTCCTCGAGCAGGGCTATAGGATAGTCGGCTTAAACCCCGAGGTCGGCCATGTCTTCATGGGCTATGAGGAGCTCTCACTAACGCTAGCCTCGATAATGCGTGAAGGAAGACTATTCCATACGCACTGGAACAGCCAGCCCCTAGGGAACTATGACCAAGACTTGGATGTCGGCGTTCTAGGATGGAACGAGATGATATCAGCATTATTGACGCTAAAGATGTATGGCTATAGGGGGTACTTCGGAATAGACATAAACCCTGAGAGGATCCCGGTTGAGACCGCCCTGACGAACACGATGAACGCCATTAGAATCGCCAACGCGATAATTGAGAGAATGGATTATGATAGGCTTGTCGAGGCATTCTACAACCCAGCAGAAAACAGGGGAGTAATCGAAGACGTATACCTGAGAGCCATCGCGCCCCCGGGCACCGAGCTAAAGCCAATACCAAAGACCAAATACTGAAGTTTTAAGCGGGCCTCACCTCATTACAATATTTTTCCAATGCTTGGCTTGTAAATGATCCGACTACTTGGATAAAGTAAATTATGTGGGCCCGGTGAGATTCGAACCCACGACCTCCCGGAACGAATTTAAAATGAAATGACACTTCAAGGTGGTACGAAACAATTTTGAAAATGAAGAATAAAAGGGGTGGGAGGGTTTGATGGGAGGAGGGGCTCCCTCTAGTCTTCAGCATCCGCGGTATCTTCTCATCAGCTTCATCAGCGCTGCCCGCTTCCGCGCAATAGTGAAGCCAATCTTCTCAGCAAACCTCATAATATTATCCTCACCATAGATTGCTAAGCACATTATGGACCCGCTATTACGGCGATATAACTTGCCGGTTTTCAGGCATATCATGAATTCATCGCGGTGGTACCGATATGTCCTGTAGTCGATGCCGAGCTTTCCAAGAAGCCCCTCAAATAAACCAATAATCCTAGGATTCGTATTATACGCTGCAATCTGATAACGATTAATGTTGACCGATCCTTCCGCGTCGAAGAACCCTCGGCATGCCTCTTCTGGATACTTCACAAGATAAGGCATCAGAATCCAAGGATCACCCTCCCTAGCCCTCTTTAGTAGATCATACAATAGTACACTGGATCCTTTGACGACCCATCTCTGGAGATCATCATCCC
>Ga0209183_1000376_pt1 | contig 19172 bp, 22 predicted proteins | sample LHCtaG_2_FD_184120 | JGI IMG/M metagenome (GOLD analysis project Ga0209183, IMG submission 184120) | Hot spring microbial communities from Little Hot Creek, USA to study Microbial Dark Matter (Phase II) - LHC4sed_replicate (SPAdes)... | ecosystem: Environmental > Aquatic > Thermal springs > Hot... | reverse complement strand
ATGTATATCTTGTTGGAACAATCGGAGACCCCTCAACTGGAGATACAAATTGGATAATGTACGCTATCAGTACTAATGTGAAGAAGCCTACTACATTGAAGACAGTCTTACTATCATTCCTTATAGCTCTATCTCTATCTCTAATAATTCTATCTTTAAAATACTTTCGCCTCAAGAAGTCCTCCAACTTATCCTAAATAATGTTTGATTAAATTCTATGTTCCGAATAATCATTTCTAGAGTATTTATAGTTAATAATCTCGTCTATCTATTTCTTGTATTGTTATGAGTGGCGCTGAGCTTACGCAGGTCAGGGAGGAGATCAAGAAGGTTACGAGGGAGATTCTGAGGCTTGCTGCTAGGAGGAGAGAGTTGTCTTTGAAGATTGGCGAGATTAAGAGTAGGCTTGGTATGGATGTTTTAGATAGGCAGGTGGAAGCTGAGTTATTGGATGATGCTTTAAAGTTTTCTGGGGAACTTGGTTTAGATAGAGATTTTACGAGTAGGCTTATCTCACTGCTCATCTCCGAGTCTGCTAAGGTTCAGATTGAAAAGATTAGTAAGACTAGGAGAGTCGGTTTGAGAGAGATATTTTATATGGCTTTGGAGCTTGAGAAGTCTGGTAGGAAGATTATTAGGTTGGAGATTGGCGAGCCTGATTTTACGGCTTCTCTAGATGTTGTTAATGAAACTTGTAGAGCTTTAATAGAGGGTAGGTCGAGGTATCTCTCATCTTACGGTATCATTGAGTTAAGGGAAGCTATCGCGGAAAGATTGAACAATATGTATGGGACAGAATTCAAGCCTGAGAATATACTTGTAACAAGTGGAGGGATTACGGCCATCTACATAGCTATACAGGTCTTATCTAGGATAGGTGATGAGATACTTGTTCCAGAGCCAGCATGGCCTTTATACGGAGAGATAGCTGAGCATCTGGGTAGAAGATACGTACCATTGAGGACAAGCATTGAAGATAGGTGGACTGTTAAGCCTGGAGAATTATCTAAGCATACTACACCAGCATCAAAGCTACTAGTACTTAATTATCCTAATAACCCGACCGGGCGAGCATTAAGCTTAACCGAGTTGAAGACTCTTGTTGAAGAAGCTAGAGAATCAGGTTTAATTATTATAAGTGATGAAGTGTATTCACAATACTATTTCCATTGTAGGTATGCTCCAAGCATCGTTCAAGTACTAGATGAAGGATACGTGCTTGTCGGGTCTTTCTCGAAGACTTGGGGGATGACAGGATACAGGATAGGATACTTAGTGGGAGATAAAGAATTCATTGAGAGAGCAGCTAAAATACTAGGATTAATCATGACATGTATCCCAGAGTTTATTCAGAGAGCTGCACTTAAAGCTCTTAGAGATGAGGAGAATGTTGTAAAGAATGTTGAAGAGGTAAAGAAGAGGGTAAGATACATGTATAGTAAACTTCAAGAGAATAGCTTGATAGAAGTCTACCCATCCGATGGAGCGTTCTACCTATTCCCAAGGATCAAGATAGCTGGATTCGATTCATCAGAGTTTGCATTAAAACTCTTGAAAGAATATGGGGTAGCTATTGCTCCAGGATCAGGCTTCGGAGAATACAACCAGCATATAAGACTCTCAGCAGTAAAACCAATAGACGAGATAGAGGAAGGAGTAGAGAAACTAAATAAAGCAATCCAGCAAACTATCCAGCTCTAGAAAATTATAGATTCGCCCTCAAATTTTTCCGCATCTTAGCCCTATCTTAAGTCACTGTGCTGAGAATTTCTGCTACTATAATTTTATCTTTTAGTTCTAATCATAGGTGAGTTGTGGATATAGCCATTATTGGGTTAGGCGCGTTTGGCAAGTGGCTTACTAAACAATACCTTAAACAAGGTTTTAAAATTAAGGTATACGATGTAGATTATAGAAAAGTCGAAGAATTAAAGTCATCTAGAGTAACTGGATGCAGAGATCTAGAGGAGGCAGTAGAAAACGTCGATACTATTATTGTCGCGGTTCCAATAAATGTTGCAAGTAAAGTAATAGAAGATATCTCTAAATACATGGCAAGTGGTGTATTGGTGGATGTCTCATCATTAAAGAAACCTGTATACAGTATCATGAAGTCTCTCCCAGAAAATTTAAAACCTGTCTGCATCCATCCATTATTTGGTCCAACAGCATGTGGATTCAAGGACGAGAAGATCGCATTAATACCTGTAAGAGATAGTTTAGAAGAAAGGAAGATCGTAGAGAATCTTATGCATGGAGCAGATATCATTGAAGTAACAGTTGATGAGCATGACAATGCAATGGTCTACATCCTATCTTTAACCCACCTCCTCTCCATAGCAATAACAAACATACTGAAAGATGTTAAGTATGAGAAGATTATAGAAAAACTCTCAGGGACAAGCTTTAAACATATGTGTAGGATGCTAAATGCGACTTTAACTGAGAGTCCGGACACCTTTACATCAATACTATACTGTAACAGCAGTACAAAACAACTATCATTAAACTTACTAAGACAATTCAAGGAGATAGCCCAAACAATCTCGAGAGAAGATTACATCGATCTGAAAAGGCTGGTTGAAGGGAGGCTAGAAATATACTCTAAGCTTGACTTCGTAAGAAAAATAGCTTCCCTCTAAAGAAGACTCTCCTCATCATCTCAGAGGTCAATACTTCGATAAACCCAGAATGTATACTTTCTCAAGCCTATGCAATAAAATTATTTATTTTAGTCTAGCGTATTATTTGTATGGATATTTATAGGGTTGGAGAATCAAAGTATCTTAAAGTTTCATGGGATGAGGTTGAAGAACTTGTAGAAAACCTTGCAGGAAAGATTGTAAATAGTTACCGTTTCAACTTATTAGTAGGTGTGCTTAGAGGCGGGATGATCGTTGCTCACCTCTTATCTGATATTCTAGGCATAGATGAGATATATCCAGTTGGTTGCTCAAGCTATACAGACATCTATAAACATTCTCAAGTTAGAGTATACCATCCACTCATTATAGACAGCCTAGAAGATAAGAACCTACTAGTCGTAGATGATGTTGCAGATAGCGGTGAGACACTAAAGACTATAGTGCAGAAGATCATCGCTCCTAAGAATCCTAGAGAATACCGTACAGCTACATTACATATAAAGCCTTGGAGCACCTTTAGACCAGACTACTACGTTGATGTAGTAGATGCTTGGATAGTCTACCCATGGGAGAAATATGAAATGATTAAACTCCTAGGTCCAAGATTCATCCAATCTCTAGGAGAAGAAGATGGATTAAACATACTGGGAGAACTAGTAGACAAGAATGCATCTAAGATAAAACATTTCCTCTTAACCTTAAGCTCTAGTACCTAGATTCATACAAGGCTCGCTAAATTTTAATCTACCTTAAACATTATGTTAGGTTTGGAGAGATGGGTAGAGTTTACAGTGAGATCTATGGATGTACAGCGAATGCAGCTGATGGAGAGATAGCTTTAGGAATACTTAGAGAAGCTGGATGGGAGATTGTAGATAAGCCTGAAGACTCAGACCTAATCCTACTAGTAACATGTACTGTGAAGAAGCCTACAAGCGATAGAATGCTCTGTAGAATTAAGAAGTTGAAGACTTACAGGAAGATGCTCATAGTAGCTGGATGTATGGCTTCTGGAGAAGGAGATAAAGTAAAAAGAATAGCACCTGAAGCTATACTAGTCCATCCAAGAGCTATAACACGCATACTAGAAGTAGTAGAAACTAAGAAAGACTTAACAGTTGGGGATGGCGTAGACAAGCTAGGTAGGAAGAGAGTATTAAAGAATAGCGTCGTAGGGATAGTTCCAGTCTCGGAAGGATGTAGATGGGGTAGATGTGGATTCTGTATAGTTCCCTTTACTAGAGGAAGATTCGTAAGCTATCCGCTAGGTAAGATTATAGAAGAAGCTTCAAGATTGATCTCTATGGGGGTTAAAGAGATATGGCTTACAAGCCAAGATATGGGTAGCTATGGATTAGACCTTGGAAGAAACATGCTCTCCCAATTAGTAAATAGTATATCATTACTCCCAGGAGAATTCTGGATAAGAATAGGCATGATGAATCCAATATACTTGAAACCTATATTGAGAGAATTAGCTGAAGCCTATCTACACCCGAAAGTCTATAAGTTCCTCCATCTACCCGTACAGTCTGGGTCAGACAAGATACTGAAAGCTATGAATAGAGGATACACGACCTCAACATTTAAAGAAATAATAGAATATGTGAAGAGTAGGATAGGCGAGATCACAGTCTCAACAGATATCATAGTAGGATATCCAGGAGAAGATGAAGAAGATTTCGAGGAAACCGTTAAGCTAATAAGAGAAATAGAGCCTGACTCGGTTAATATCTCTAAGTTTTTCCCTAGACCTCATACACCTTCTGAGAAGCTCCCCCAGCTAGACCCTAGGATAATTAAGGAAAGAAGCAGGTATATTACAAAAGTAGCTACAGAGATTGCATACAGGAAGAATCTTAGATGGATTGGATGGACCGGGATAGCACTTGTAGATGAGATAGGAGAGAAGGGAGAGGCAATAGCCAGAAACATCTACTACAAACCAATAGTGTTAAAAGATGAGTGTGGCCACATCCTCCTAGGCAGGAAGATTGAAGTAGAAGTCGTGGATGCTAAACCACACTGCTTAATTGGAAAACAAGTAAAAACTATTAATTATGAGAGTTAAGATATGGTAGAATACAATTCTATCATTATACATTATGGGGAGATTGCCTTAAAACTTGGTAGAAGACCATACTATGAAAAACTACTAAAAAAGAATCTTGAGAAGAAGCTTCATAGAAAGCTCAGGAGACTTAGAGGAAGACTTGCTTTAAAGCTAGAAGACAATGATTGGAAAATTCTATCTGAGAAGATTGGGAGAGTATTCGGAGTAGTGTGGTATGCACCTGCAATACATGTAAAGAAAGATATTGAAGAACTGGAAGAAAGAATAATTGAAGCATTAAGGCAAGAGGATATAAGAAGCTTTAAAATATCCGTTAAGAGGAGTGATAAAACATTCCCCCTCAAATCTATAGAGCTTGCAGAAAAACTTGGAAGAAATATTTCAAACAGACTAAACCTTAAGGTAGACTTAGAAAACCCTGAAAAGAAAGTATACATTGAAGTTACAGAAGACGGCTTCTATCTCTTCTTTGATAAAATTGCTGGGCTAGGCGGCTTACCAACAGGTTCCTCCGGCAAGGTTTTATCTCTACTATCTGGAGGGATAGATTCACCTGTAGCTAGCTGGTTAATGATGAAACGTGGATGCTACGTCGACTTACTGCATATCCATTCATCCTTAACCCACGATGAAGTACTAGAAACAAAAATAGAAAAGATCGCTAAAACATTATCAGATTACAGCCTGGGGCTAACCCTATATCTAGCATCCTTTAAGCCATTCTTTCTCAAGTCTTTCGAGCTCCCCCCGAAAATGATCCTCGTAGCTTTTAGAGCATACATGCTTAGGCTTGCTGATAGAATAGCGGGAGGCAAAGGATATCTAGGCATAGTTACAGGAGATAGCCTGGGTCAAGTAGCATCTCAAACGCTAGAGAACCTCTATGCTGTAAATATGTTCTCCCAGACCCCAACATATAGACCATTAATAGGAATGGATAAGCAGGAGATAGTAGACCTAGCAAAGAAGATTGGAACCTACGATTTAAGCTTACAGGAATATAGAGATTGTTGTGCAATAATAGCTAGGCATCCAGAGACGAGAACTGACCCACAAGAACTAAGAAAACTATGGGAAAAACATAATCTAGAGGAGACGGTAGAAGAAACGCTCAACAACATAGCAGAATACAAATTCTAAGCGTACAACACATTCTAAAACACTTGAAATCTCAACCATTATTAATCCTACCTAGTACTCTCTTCTATAATCTCTTTCAATTTATGAATTTAAATTCAAGCTTAATTGATTAAATCTCTTCCCTCAGACCGTGAATATCTTCCTTTAGATAATCGATAAGTTATTTAGCCTGTAAATAATTGATAAAGCGAATATATCTTGAACTTATCGTTTTTAAATTTTTAAGTATAGGGTAGACTGGAGCACAGATAAGATTATAGCGTAAAGTAGGTGGGATGATTGAGTGATAGAGTTATTGGATTAGTAGGTGGAACGGGGAATCTAGGACGTGGGCTTGCGTTAAGGTTAGCTAAAGCTTCTCAAGAAGTAGTTATCGGGTCACGCTATAAAGAGAAAGCTGAAACCGTAGCTAGAGAGATAACGCAGAGGATAGGTAAGAAGGTTCAGGGATCAACGAATGAATATACTGCTAGAATAAGTGATGTAATCATCTTAACGATACCTTTTGAGGGAATAATAAGTATAGTCGAGGGGATCTCTCAGTATCTAGAAGGAAAGACCGTGATATCAACTATTGTTCCACCTATCTTCTCTGAGAAGTCCGCAGCAGAGGTAGTAAGAGAACTACTCCCGAGAACGGTATATCTAGCTTCAGCATTCCATAGTATTGGGTATAAGGCTCTCCTAGACCTTGAGAAAGATGTTGAGTGTGATGTAGCTGTATGCGGTGATGAACCTGCAAAGAAGATAGCAATAGAACTTGCAGAAAAAATCCCAGGAGTAAGAGCTTTCGATTGTGGCCCAATAGAATACTCGAGAATAATTGAGAACTTCACCCACTTACTAATCTACATGAATAAAAGATATCGGAGGAGAGGAGTATCTTTAAGGTTTACAGGCATCTAGGAAGCTGCAAACTCAGAGATTACTGAGCTTAGTAGGTAAACTCCTAGGAATATTATGATTATTGAGAGAGCTAGAGATATAATTCTAATATGGATTGGTTTTAAGAAACGTTTACCCGAGTATGTTACGTAAGAGATGAAGCCTAACCATGCATAATCTATCCATACATGGAAGATATACATCATCAAGATACCTATCAATGATGCATAAGCTAGGAAGCTTACGATCAATGTAAGACCGATACTCATCCACCAGACAATAAAATATGGGTTAAGACTTGTAAAGATAAATCCTACTAGGATGGCTTGGATGAACCCCTTCCTCCCTACTAAGGAGTACCTCCTATCATTTACACTACCTATTAACGTATCTGCAGAATTACCAGCTTGTCTATGATACTTAAAGAATGAGCGAGCCTCAATTAAACCGAAGAAAATTAAAGCAATAGAGCCCGCAAGCCCTATCAAGAATTTTACCAATAGATCATTAATGAAGGAGACAATACCCATTGAGATAGCTATCACGAGTGGGAGCTCAAAAGTCATGTGCCCGAAAGATATCAGTAAGCCAGCTTTCCTACCGTAATCAAGAGAATATCTAACAGTAGCAACTGTTAAAGGACCAGGTGAGAGAGCACCAGAAGAAGAAACCAAAACAACATAGAGAAAAAGGTCGAGCAAGCTCATCAACGATTCTATCCTCCCATAAACTCTAAAACAGAAATATAAACTTCTCCAACCTAACAAACTCTAAAATATAAACTTCTTTAACCCTCTACTATAACTTAGTAATCCTCACAGCCTATCTACTTCTACCTCATAAGTGAAGACAAAATAAGATAAACCCTAAAATAATCCTTGCAAGTAAACGATAATGAAAGACATAATGGCCGCGGTGAGGTAGTGGTTAGCCTTCCGGCCTGTGGACTAGCAAGTGGAAAAGCTAGACTGAGAGCCGGATGCCTGGGTTCGAATCCCAGCCGCGGCCTTCTATACCTCATTATACTTCTTAAATATTACATATTCTAAAACTCAATGTTAGATACTAGATGTTTTACAGAGATGTGAACCTTAGAAGAAAGTTTCTTAGACTACTTGATTCAGTAGAAAATTTTGTTATGATACAAGGAAAATCTGTCTTAATTGTAACTATGAGTATGTTTATTTACACACTCCTTTTTACATTAATCTTAGAGTCATCTTAAAGATAACGGCGAAGATATGATAACGTGCTTGTGATGTACTTATTATATCTTTATTTTAGTATGAAGTCAAATTTTTTAGTAGCCTCTAATATTTATTATATGTACTTATCTGGGGTGTATATTTTTGGGTAGGAAATTATCTCCAGAAGAGCAGCCCTGGTGTATTGATAAGGTTTCTGGCAAGGTCGTAATCAATAAGGGCGTGGAGAATGTCTGCATAGATAAGAGTACAATTAGTTTTATAGATGGATTCCACAGTAAACTTTACTATAGAGGGTATAGTATAGAAGACTTAGCTCAAAACAGTACATATGAAGAAGTAGTTTATCTCTTGCTGTACGATAAGCTTCCAACAAAGAGGGAATTAACAGATTTCAGTGGATGGATGAGAGAAGAGAGAGACATATCTAGAGAGGTAGATGAACTACTCTGTAAGATACCGGTGGATGTTGAGCCAATGGAAGTCCTTAGAACAGCCGTCTCATATCTCGGTAACCTAGACCCTGGAAGATATGATACAAGTAGGGAGGGGATGGTTAGGAAGACTATTAGACTAGTAGCTAAGATGCCGACTATAATCGCTCACTGGTATAGGATAAGGTCTAGGCAAGACCTAGTCTGCCCTGACCCAAGGTTAAACCATGCTGAAAACTTCCTCTACATGATGTTCGGTACTAAGCCAGACCAGTTATCTGCTAGAGCTATGGATGTTTCATTTATATTGTATGCTGAGCATGAGATGAATGCTTCTGCTTTTACTGCTGTTGTTATTGCTTCAACCTTGAGTGATTATTATAGTGCTATTGTTGGTGCTATCGGTGCTCTTAGAGGACCACTACATGGATATGCGAATGTAGAGGCTATGAGGCAGTTCGATGAGATAGGTAGACCTGAGAATGTAGATAAGTGGTACCAGGAGTATATCTTAACTGGTAAGAAGAGAGTTATGGGTGCAGGTCATAGAGTCTACAAAACATACGACCCAAGAGCAAAAATATTCAGAGAATACGCTCGACAGTTTGCAGATAAAGCAGGAGGAAAAGTCAAAGAGTATTATGAGATAGCTAGAAGGCTTGAAGAATTAGTTATGAGTCAATTATGTGAAACGAGGAACATATGTACTAATGTAGATTACTGGAGTGGAATAATATATCATGCCATGAATATACCTATAGACCTCTACTGTACACTTTTCGCAGCATCTAGAACGATAGGATGGTCAGCCCACATACTAGAATACATTGCAGACAACAGGATCATAAGACCTAGACTCTACTATGATGGAGATGTAGACAAGGAATACATACCGATAGAAAATAGGTAAAAAAATTCTACCTCCATTTTTTCTTTAAAACATCTTTATTCTCATTTTTGTATAATTAATTGTTCTACCGCTATATTCTAAGCGTAAGATCGGTGTAGAAGACCTGTCATCTTCATGATACTTCTTTCTTTTTCCTCAATGATACTTTAAGCGTTATAAGCCTCTCTCCTGAAAACAGCCAAGCTGAAATAATTAAGAATGCTATAGTAAATAATCCTGTTACCATTGTTGCAGATACGGCTTCTAGGTATCTTCCCGTAGCTACGTAGTCTATCGCTCTAAAGAAGTGAGTGTATGGGTTCAGCATCATCAAGAGAGAGGCGGGAAAAGCTAATTCATCAAGATCTATGAAGGCTGTGAGAAAGAATGCTGGAAACATTGGAAGAAATGTTGCTGCTCCAACTAGCTGCTGAGATCCTCTAACATCTTCTGCAAGTACCCCTACAAGTATGCCTATAGACATTGTTAAAAGCATGGCTACGAAGATTGTCAGCATTAAGATAATCACACTTGTAGAGTTTAATGGAAGAAGGGGCCCAGTACTTGTAAATACATCCATATCTTCACTCATGTTTGATACTCCTTGAATGCTACCTATCCTTGAGAATGCTAATATTAAGTATATTCCAAATCCTACTCCAAATGAGAACATGCCTATTAGAGCAATGATAGTAGATGCAAGCATTTTAGTAAGAAGAATCTTAAGCCTACTTATTGGAAGGGTAAGAAGTATTTCTAATGTCTTAGCTTCTTTCTCTAACCCAATACTAGTAGCTGAGATAGTTGCAGTGAGGGCTACTACTATTAATGCGATTAGCGGTAGCCCATAAATTGAAGAGAGAATAGTATTCACCATTATCGTAGGAGGATAATTCAGAACATCGCCTCTATAGAATGTGTTAGATTCTTCTTCAATAGGCTTGCTTAGAAATTCTAGATCCACACCTCTCTCTTCAGCTAGTTTCTCAGATAGTGATTGGTAAGCTCTTGAAAGAATTCCAGAAATTTTGCTGATGCTAATTAAGCTGCCTATCTTAACAGTCTTCACATTATAGAAAACATACATTTTAGCTTTCTGACCTGCTGAGATCTTTTCAGTAAATTCTATGGGAAATTCTATGAAAGCTGCAATCCCTTTATCGAATAATTCATTCAGGTTGCTGCTTCCTCTAATAAAGATGACTTGAACATTGTTTTCTCTAATCTCATCTATTAAGAATTTGCTGTACTTTCCCTCGTCTAGATCATTTACTGCTAACGTTATAGTTTCAGTCTCACCTGTCCTAGCTGCTTCCATCATAGTGAAGGAGAATATCCCCCCAATAGTTGGGAATAATAGTAGAGGCATTAAAACTACTCCTATAAGGATTGTCTTCTCCATCAGCAGCTCTTTTAATTCTTTATATATTAATGCTGTTAGACTCATTTTCTCACAACCTTGATGAATACTTCTTCAAGATTCTCAGCATCATATTCTCTTTCTATCTGTTTCGGATTGCCTTCAACGATTATAGATCCATCTTTTATTAATGCTACTCTATCACACAGGTACTCTACTTCAAGCATGTTGTGGCTTGAGATAATACATGATGCATTCATCTGCTTAACATAGTCTTTTATTAATCTTCTAACATATACAGCATGTTCAACGTCTAAGCCGCTTGTAGGTTCGTCGAGAATCAGCACTCTAGATCTGCTCATTAAAGTACGGGCTACCATTATCCTTCTCCTCATACCCTTACTATAAGACCCCATCGGGGCATCAACGAGTTCTCCTAAACCGCTTATCTCTACACCATATTCTACAGCTTCTTCGAGACCTCTATCTCTAAGTCCTTGTATTAACCCATTGATCTTAAGGAATTCTCTCCCAGTTAAATGTTTGTATATTCCTACATCTTCTGGAAGATAAGATATTATTCTTCTTACATGGTTTGTATGTTTTACTACGCTCTTCTCAAGTATGTATACATCACCTTTATCGGGTTTTAGAATCGTAGCTAAGATCCTTAAGGTAGTTGTTTTACCTGCACCATTGGGTCCGACAAGCCCGTAAACTTCACCTTCCTCTACCTTAAATCTTAACCTTTTTAACACGCATCTTTTACCAAACCTTTTCCATACATCTACGACGTTTACAGCAACCATATCAACTGCAACTCAATCTTCTGAAAAGAAGCTAATAAGCATTGAAAAGCGGATAGAAATAATTTATAAGATATGTTCTAAGACTGATTCATACTTCTCGTCTAAACACTATCTAAAATCATGACGTTCATTCTTTCTAGAATGTTTATGCTGGAAAGATAATTCTTATATTCTTGGTTAATATTGAAGAGAGAATCATGGAGACGGTCGGTATAATTGGGGCTGGGCAAATAGGTTCAGCTATAGCAAAGATTATTGCAGAAACTGGTAAATATCATGTCATAGCTTCTAGAAGAAAACTTTCAAAAATTAAAGAACTTGAAAATCTAGGTGTAGAATTAACGAGCAACAATAAAGAAGTTGCCTCTAAGTCAGACATAATCATTATATCCGTTAAACCCCATAAAACAATCGAAGTCTTAAGAGAAGTAGCAGTATATATGAGAAATAAGATCTTAATCTCTGTCGCTGCAGCTATACCTATACAGAGGCTGGTCGAGGCTGCTCCTGAAGCAAAGATCGTTAGAGCTATGCCTAACATCAATATATTAGTGAAAGCTAGCTTAACAGCATACGCTAAGGGACCAAATCTATCTCAAGAAGATGTGAGAAAAGTCCAAGAACTCTTTAATCTAATGGGTGAATATATTGAGGTTGAAGAAGAACTAATGGATGCTATTACTGCGTTGAGTGGAAGTGGTCCAGCTTATGTTTCAACATTGATTGAAGCTATGGCTTACGCTGGATTAAAAGTTGGGATGTCTAGAGAACTAGCATACTATTCTGCTGCATACACTGTATACGGCTCTTCTAAGCTTTATCTAGAGACGAAACTTCATCCTTCAATTATAAAAGAAATGGTACTAACTCCAGCTGGTGTAACTATTGAGGGAATATATTACCTCGAGGAAGGTGGAATAAGGACAGCTGTAATGAGAGCGGTCGAGGCAGCGACTAAGAAAGCACATGAAATAGCTGAAAAACTAAACAATAAATAAAGATTGATACATTCTTAAAACTGTGCTCCTTTTTACTAATCAAACCTTAATGATGAAGATTACCTTATCTAGGTAGCTATTTCTTCTCCTGCTTCTCTTCCTTCATCTTTTTGGCTTTTCTAGATTTTTTCTTTTTCTGTTCTTTTCTTTCGATTCTTCTCATCAAAGTATTCGGTAACCGGACATCTTTATCATTTCTTATCGACGGATGGTCGGGATCAACCATTATTACTTCAAACCATTTATAGAGCCCGTCTTCAGCTACCCAGTATGCTCCAAGTGGGTAGAGATTTGGATACTTCTTAACTGCATGATTTATTGCTTCTTTCTTCATTGTTACGTCAACTTTATGCTTAACCACTCCAATCGTTTTAGGTCTTCTACCTGCTCTAGGTCTAGGCTTCTGGAAGCCTCCTCTCCTAACTCTTACCCTAACAACTATGAATCCCTGCTTAGCTTTATAGCCGAGCTGGCGGGCTCGGTCAAGTCTAAGAGGTTTCTCAATTCTTACAACTGAAGGCTGCCTTCTCCACTTAATTAGCCTCTCCTTCATTGATGCTTTAAGTTCTTCAGGTTTTTCTCTCCAAAGCTCATTAATCTTACTGTAAAGCGACATGATCCATTATCTCCTTACCGTATCCCTATAGGCTCTCTATTTAACTTCTCCCAATCTTATCTAACCTCTATTATCTCATTTGGGGGTATGAATCTCATGTACCAGCTAGAGAATTTTTCAGGCGTAGTTATATGAAGTTCTACTGGAGCTTCAACCTCTCTATAGACTTCGACCATCATCTCATGCTTCATGTTAATATCCTCTGTGACTACAAGTATATCTATATCACTTAAAGCTGTAATACATCCTTTAACCACTGAGCCGAAGATATAAACTCTAACGTTTGGGTCGATCCTACCCAGTATCCTCTTTACTTCACGTCCTACATCTAGATAATTCTTAAGATAATCCAATAGTTTATCTTCATATCTTTTCGACAATAGGTTTAAACACCTCGACGACAAACCTGTAGATATCTTTTACTTCTCTCTCCTCGAAGACGTAAGGTAAATATCTAGATACTATGTATGCTTCTTCAAGTCTAGCAATATAATGAAGTTTTTCTTCATCTTGAACAAGTCTTAACAAATTAGGATTATCATCACCTAATATTCGGATCAATGATTTGAGAGAATGAGTTCTTGGATAACTTCCTTTCTTTACTAAAAGCTTATACTTGAGTATAAGTTGGCAGTATTGCTCAAGATTGAATACTGCTAAATCCCATTCTCCTTGATTGATCAGTCCTTGTGCATTACGTAGGAATGCTTCAGCTCTCCGCCTAATTAATTCAACTTCTTCATAGGACAAACTACTTCCGAAGAGATCCCCATATACTATGTTAAAAACGTTGATCCCTACTACCTATCGAATATATAAGCAGGGTTAACGTCCCATTTTAAACTATTGGACTTCTAGGTCAGCTGTAAGCGAGCCGCTCCTTCTAAAAATATATGTATGTTTTTTCTTGAATGTATTTTCCCCTAATCGGAATAGTGTGACCGCATCTAGGACACTTACCTTCATCTAGTTTGAAGTATGTTACTCTATAGTTCCTTCTAGAGATCAAAATCTTACCGCAATCAGGGCATTTAGTATCTTCTAAGCCTTCCATCCTCACGTTTCCTACATATACATAGTTTAAGCCGATCTTCTCAGCTTTCTCTTTAATTGCGAGTAGAGTAGATAGAGATGTTGGAGGAGTTTTCCAGACATTGGCTGGGTAATATCTATTAATGTGTAGAGGGACGTCTACTCCTAAGATATCTAGATGTTTATTGAGTATCCAATCTATACATTCTTCAAAATCGTTGAAACCTGTAACAACAAGATAAACCATTTCTACGTGGCCTCCCATCTCTATTATTTTTCTAGCATTAGAGAAGATTATTGAATGATCTATTGAGGCAATAGCTCTACTTGCTTTTGGGCATCCCTTAATATCGATGCTAAACCCGTCTACTCCATGTTCTATCAATTCTTGAATTGCTCGAAGTGTAAAGTAGCCGTTAGTTACAATCGTTCCATATAGGTTGAATCTTCTTCCAAGCTCGAATAAATCTATTAGATAATCGAAGAGTGTCGTAGGCTCATTAAAGCTTGCACATAATCCTTCATCCCGGTTTTTTATAGCTTCCTCTATTAGTTCTTTAGGCTGTATTCTCCTAGATGTTGTTGGAAGATTAGAGAAGCTTAGATGATGGTTTTGGCACCATGGACAATAGAATGTACATGCGTATCCTGAGAATGTCAAAGATGTACTGTTTGGCCAATAGTGAAAGAAAGGTTTTATCTCTATCGGCCTACTCTCAACAGCGCTTATCACACCATAACCATCATGTATCAACTTTCCATTAATATTTACATAATTTTTACATACTCCTCTACTTCCTAGAGTAAGCCTACACCTTCTCTCACATACTTCACATTCAACTATATCATCATGCTTTATCCAAAGTCTCCCAATCTTCACGTCTCTAACCCGATGACAACTGTATAAGACTAGCTATTTAAAACTAGAAGATCTTACCTCTTAGAATTGACGTGAATTAATGTTAATACCGAGCTTGTAGGATGTTTTCTGGATATGCGTGTTGATAAGATGTTTATACAGGTTTTATGCCATGCTACTGAAGATGAGGGTAAAGTTATGATGGCTATTGAGAATGTTGTTGGATTAGACAAGATGGGTAAGATGAAGATCAGTAGCCAGGTTTTAAAGGGCTATTATGGAGATCCAGTAACAATGATCAAGTTCGAAGTATTAGATCCTGAAATATCTACTCAGATTATTAGAGAAGTTTTCTCTAAACTTTCAGAATATGAGAAGCATGATATAGCTGAGAATTGCATAGAAAGAGGAAAGCATGGAGGAAAACTATACATCCGCTTAGACAAGCAAGCAGCTTATAATAGAATATTAAGACTCTCCGATAAAGACCCTGTCAGGATTGAGGCATCAATAAGAGGAGATATAGATAAGCTAATTGATATGTTAAATACTCAAGATAGAAGAGATATAACATAGATAAAAAGGAGGATGAAGCTTAAGCACGTTAATGGGGACCTGGTGTGGGTAGAAAATACGTAGATTTCTGGATAAACTTGACCGATGAGGTAGATTTATCTGAGATGATTTCAGAGGTAAAGAAGCTTGGGTTTAGAAGTGTAGTTGTATCTTCAGTAGATGAGAGTAAGCTTAAAGAATTCAAGAAGCTTAGTGAAGACTTTAAGATAGAAGTCTATAGGAAGCTTATCCTAGAACCAGAAGATAGACTATCTCTCCTCAAGAATCTGAGAGCTTATAGAGGTGAATATGAAGTAATCTCAGTTATATGTAGTAATCTTGAAGTTGCTCTAACAGCTGCAAGAGATAGTAGAGTTGACTCTCTAATCCTACCACCTAGTAAGAGATTTAGGATCGATAAGGGTGTAGCAGCGCTCATCAGCAACTCTGTGGAGCTACCTTTTAAATGGTTTATAGACGAAGCCGGTAGAAGAGATTTCATAAAAGTAGCAAGCGAGATAGTTAACCATCTATCTAGGAAGACTAGTATAATTGTTTCATCAAGCGCTTCTAAACCCTTCGAGCTTCGCAGCCCCCATGAGCTAGCCTCTCTCTTACAAGTCCTTGGACTAGATAGGAGTACGGCATTAGATGCTGTATCAATCATACCGGGAAAGATTATCGAGACAAATCTAGTTAAACTATCATCTAGCTATGTTGCTAGAGGTGTATTGAAAATTGGTTAAAAGAAAGAAGAGATACATTATCGTTGAAGCATCAATAGAGATACCCATAGAAGTTTTTAAGAAGCTTATTGAGAAAAGCTATCTAGAATTGTTCGGTGAGTTCGGTTTAAATGAAGCCAACTTGAGAGTAGTTAAGAAGATTAATAATAAGTTTATCCTAGAGTGCTCTCATAACTCTATATCAAGAGCAATCCTATCTATTTCTTCTATCAGAAAGCTAAATGATAGCTTAATCTGTCTTAGAGTAGTTAAGGTCGCTGGAACTATAAGGAAGGGGGGATAGTTGCAGAGGGATAGAGTCCTAGAAGCATTAATTATATGGATTCTATCTATGATCTTGCTTACATTATCAGGATTCATAAAACCGAAAGGATACGTTTATTCAACAATTGTAAATCAGGCTGCGTTGGCCACTCCACCTATAATCTACTTAGCTGTTAGGAGAGATGTTCTGCTAAGTATGTTAAAGTCATTGAAGAATATAAGGGTAAAGTATATTGTTTTTATAGCTTTAGGTATATGGGCAGCGGGAAGCATCCTAACATACATGCAGGACATGCTTTATCCTCCTCCATCATGGTATGTTGAAAAGATGAAGGAACATACTCCTTCAAATCTTCATGAGCTCATACTAGCCTTATTGCTAACTTGGTTATTGGTTGCACCCATTGAAGAATTACTATTTAGATGGGTTCTCCTTAAGCCTATTGTTGATTTCTTAGGAGTTAAGATGGGAGTTATATCTTCAGCATTAATTTTCTCGTTCTCCCATCTTGATCCATGGAATCTAATCTCACCATTCTTAGTAGGTCTAGCTGCTGGATGGATAGTAGCAAGGAATGGAAGTATAATCTCAGCTATAATTATTCACGGGGTCCACAATACTATATCACATCTGGTAAATATGCTTATTGTATTTTAGATTTGAGACTTACCACATGCTGGGCAGAATATTCTACCTTTTAGAGGTTCACCACAATATTTACATACATCCGGTCTGATCTGCCCAGATACTTTACTCTCTTCTATGTATTCTTCTTTCTCTTTTCTTTCTCTTTCTTTCTCATATCTCCTAGCGATGAATACAGCGCCTTCAATTAATGCTACGAATACTGCGAGTAATAGTATATTTGTAAACAATCCCCCATCAGGGGTTATTAGTGCAGCAACTATATAACCTATACCATATATCCACTTCCTATTCTTAGTTATCGTCTTTGTACTTAGTAGCCCAACTCTTACTAATAGAACCAGTATTACAGGAGAGGTAAATACTGCTCCAGTTGCAATGACAACTATGAAGACCGTAGTATAGAAATCCATTATATCTACGTAGAGTGCTGCACCAACTAAGTCGAAGAATATCTTCATAGCTCTAAAAGTAAATGGTGCTAGAACTAAGTATCCGAAGATTACCCCAGAGGTGAATAAGCCTATAAAAGCTGTTAGGAAGGGATATATCATTCTTCTTTCATGGGGGTAGAGCGCAGGGTCAACATACTTGTATATTTCGTATCCTATTACGGGGCTACTAAAGATTAAGCCAAAAACCAGTGAAGCTATGAAGTATAATTCGAGAGGTTTAGTTATAGTTAAACCGATAAGAACCATTCCTTCAGGCATAACCTGCTCTCTAATTATATCCAAGACTACAGAAACTAGAGGCTTGTAAGCGTATATGAACTCCCAGCTCAGGTTAAATTCTGCAGGAAAGACCAGCATAGCAAGTGTAGAGATTATCACAGCGATCAAGCTTACCTTAACTCTATCCTTAAGCTCCCTCAAATGCTCTAGTAACGTCATCTCTTTCATATCAACACGTTTCTTCAACTCTATCCCCTTATAACATGAATAGACTAATTCTTAATCTCTTCCATGTAAAATAACTTTCTCTTCTTGATAAAGACTTCCCGGAACGATTAATGATAAAGACTCTACATGTCTTTATTGTTTCTTGTTTAAAAGAGTCCGTATAGGATGCTTCTCTGGAGTAGATTCACATCTGGTTCTAGGGTTTAATTGTGCTTAGCTTCATCTTTATTTCCTCTAGTAGCTCTTCATCACTCTTTCCTTCAGGATTTATTCCAAGCTCCTTAGCGATCTTCTCAATCCTCTCCCTCTCATCCTGCTGGGATCCGGCTCTGAATTCTTTAACCATTCTTCCTAATCCATGTGCGAAATTTACTATTATATTTGGTTTTAGAAGAATGATTAATATAACAACTCCTATTATGACCCACTCTATCCCTTGTATCGCCATTCTAAGTCACTTCTAGGATGCAGTCTGAGTTTTCTTGGTTTTCTCGATTATCTCTTGAGCTATCTGGTCTCTTGTCTTTCCTTCTGTCTGGATACCGAGAGATCTAGCTATCTCTAATAATTTATCATCTGAAGATTGAGGTGGCGGAGTAGCTGTGGCAGGTCTATAAGCTTCTGAAGGAGTGGGAGATTTTAACTCTGACTCAAAACGCCTCACTTCTTCCTCCATTCCTCTAGATGCTTTCTCAAATTCCTTCTTTGCTTGACCTATCGACCTAGCCAGCTTTGGAAGTTTCTCTGGACCCCATAAAAAGAGAACTAGAACTATAACCGCTACAATTATCCACTCAATTCCTTGTATGGGCATGTTCTCATACAGATACATGGAAAACTAGTATTTAAGCGTAGATGTAGTATTTTTCATTGTCAATTCTCTCTAGCCTATTATTCCATTATGCCTCAGATCCTTTATTATACAGTCTTTTAGAACGAGGAGGATAATTTATTCTTCAAGAGACTGACTATACTTCTCTCTAACCTATCTTAATGTTTTCTCTCTCAGCCACATATAATACATTTTCCATATTATTACTCAATGAATATGTAACCCTTTCTACAGTTGCCTCTCTAGCTTATCTTTCTAGAACTTCTCTTAGTCTCTCCCCA
>Ga0209183_1000375_pt1 | contig 19199 bp, 18 predicted proteins | sample LHCtaG_2_FD_184120 | JGI IMG/M metagenome (GOLD analysis project Ga0209183, IMG submission 184120) | Hot spring microbial communities from Little Hot Creek, USA to study Microbial Dark Matter (Phase II) - LHC4sed_replicate (SPAdes)... | ecosystem: Environmental > Aquatic > Thermal springs > Hot... | reverse complement strand
CTTTAACAATATAAACTTTCACAAATCCATTAGTGTGAAAGGGAGCTCAGCCTCTAAGGTTCACCCTTCCTCCACTCTGAACAGTTGATCCTCAGGTGCAGAGGCTACCTCCAAAGCCAGTTTCCCGTTTGAAACCCCTTCTGAAAGCCGTTTTAGGAGAACTTCTGTCAACCTTTGTTTCAAAATTACTCTCAAAGTTTTGTTTTGGCCTTCAATTTTGAAACTGGCTAATATTTCGCCGTTAGAATTTCTGACTTTGAGCTTTCTATTTCCAATGGTGCACTGGGTTGAGGCTTGAATTCCATCTAAGATGCATGAAAAGGGGGTGATTAGGGGTAGCTTCACGGAGACCCGCATGTCCCGCTGCTTGTCTCTATCGATGTTCAAAATTTTCCTAGCCAAGTTTGCCATTTTAACACCTAAAACCAGAAAAGGTCCAAGATGGCCGTGAAGGCTTTCAGCCTTCCTAATCTCCAATATTAAGCTTCCCTCTTCAGACACTTCTCGGTCCCTTCACACCTGCTTTTTCAAGGAACCCTATCACCAGCAAAGCAACGGCTAAGCCTATTAACTCGCCTACCAAGTGCCACATGCCCCAAACAATGAAAGCGTCGAACAGGACGGCTGAGGCTAGAAAGCCGAACATATGGGTAGAGGCGGGTCTTAAAGCCAAAACTATTAGAGCGCCGACTAAGCCAACCATCGACGGCACACACCTTCTACCGGAGGCCCATGTAGCCAAAAGCAGAGTTAAGTAGACGGAGAGGTCGCAGAATATAGGCAGCCTGAAAATCGTGAAGCCTAAGGGTCCAACTGTTAGGTTTAGGACAGCCCAGAGGGCTGAGAAGATGGCTATGGTGGCTATGTCCAAAGTTCTTAAACCATTCTAACTCCTCGTAATACTTTCAATCAAAAAAGTAATACCAACCATAAAAACTTTATGATCAAAACACCCAAAATCAAACAGGGTCTTTCATGGCGAAAACCGAAAAAGTTGCACGTATAAGCATAACCCTCCCCCCAGACTTGCTAAGGGAGTTCGACGAAGTTATCCGAAAAATGGGATACGAAAACCGTTCAAAAGCTGTTCAAGATGCGGTCAGGCTTTTTGTTTCCGAACGCAAGTGGCTTCAGGAAGAAAGGGGTCCCCAAGCTGGGGTCTTAATGCTTTTGTACGACCATGAAGTTAGAGGTTTGGAGGACACTTTAACAGATGTGCAGCACAACTACGCCCACATAATTTCGTCAACAATGCATATTCACTTAACAGAGAGGGACTGCCTAGAAGCCATAGCCGTTAAAGGAGATGCCAGTGAAATCCGGAAATTAAGCGACGAGCTCTCGTCAAAAAGAGGAGTCAAAATTCTCAAGACCATGATTGTGTCGCTTTAACCCCTCAATGCCCCGTTAACTCAAACATTCTCTCCAAAGCTTTTCTGGCTTTGCTTGCTATGGGTTCTGGAACCGTGATCGCGTGCTTCTCCTCCTTTAAGGCCATGTAAATCCTCTCAAGAGTGTTGAGCTTCATGTTGGGGCATACGGCCCCCTCGTAGGCTAAAATGAAACTTTTATCCGGGTTCTCTCTCCTCAAACGGTGCAGGAGCCCCTCCTCCGTCGCCACAATTAAAGTTTTGGCTTGGCTTTCCCTCGCGTACCTGCACATTTGGGAGGTGCTTCCAATAAAATCGGCTATCTTACGCATTTCAGCACTGCATTCCGGGTGAACCATGACTACAGCGTCTGGGTGTTGAGCCTTAAGCACATGCACCTCTTCCGGATGGAAGAGCAAATGGGTTGGGCAGAAACCATGCTCGGGAATGGGAATTATTGTTTTACCTGTTTTTTCTTGAACATACTCTGCCAAGTTGCGGTCGGGCCCAAAAAGCACAGTTTCAGCGTTCAAGGCTTCTATAACTTCCACAGCATTGGCGGATGTGCAGCACACGTCGCAGTAAGCCTTAGCCGAAGCCAACGTGTTAACATATAAAACCACCGGAACAAGGGGGTAAAGTACCTTCCACCTCTTAATCTCGTCAACTGTCAACATCTGAGCCATGGGACAGCGGGCCCCTCTAGAAGGAAGCAGAACCTTCTTGTCCGGGTTTAGGATGGCGGCGGATTCCGCCATGAAATCAACGGCTGCAAAGACTATCATTTCAGCGTCGCGTTCATCCATGGCCTTTCTGCTGAGTTCAATGCTGTCGCCAACATAATCCGCGATTTCCTGAACCTCTGGTCTCTGGTAGTTGTGGGCGAGAATAATTGCCTTCTTTTCCCTCTTCAGTTTGAGTATCTTCTCAACGAGCTCCATTCAAACTTCGTCCCTTTAAAGGTTTCCAAAAGTGCAACGCCAAATATATGCCTTTGCCAAAAGCGTCCGCGTTTCCTACAAGACGGTTAAAAGGGTTAAAGTTTTTCCATGTGCTATTATAATCAGCGATGGAGAGGCTGAGATTCTTCGCCACAACGGTTATCGGATTGGAGGACATAGCTGCTATGGAAGTTGAGAGACTTTTGGGCTTTAAAGCTGAACAAGACGTAGGCCGCATACTCTTCGAGGGCAAAGTATCCGACATATACATGCTAAACCTCAAGGCGAGAACCATAAACAAGCTTTTCATCCAGTTATGCCGCTCCAACTTTGAAAGTCTAGACAAAATATACAGGATCGCGAGAAACCTCGACTATACTTGGATAATAGATCCACAACAGTCTTTCGCTGTTAGGACGGAACGCATAGGTATGCACGACTTCACAAGCATGGATGTTTCAAGGGCGGTCGGCCAAGCCATAATAGACTCATACATGAATACTGTGGGCAAAAGATTGAAGGTTAACCTAGATGAACCAGACGTTGAAGTCTACTGCCTCGTGAGGAACGATGAATTCTTAATGGGAGTAAACACCACAGGGGCATCTTTGCACAAGCGTCATTACCGCGTCTACAGCCATCCCGCGGCTCTAAAACCAACAATAGCGTCAGCCATGCTAAAGATTGGGGGATGGCCCCAAAACAATCGTCTCATTGATCCCATGTGCGGGGGCGCCACAATACCGATAGAAGCAGCGCTGGAAGCGAAAGGCATACCGCCCGGCAAATGGCGGGAAGACTTCGCCTTCCTTAAACTGAAAATTTGCAGCAGGGATGATTACGAAAAGCTGAAGGCTGAGGAAACCGGAGGCCGGAGGCTGGAAAAAGGGTTTACCATATTCGCCATGGAAAAATTCGCCAAACACATGGAGGGGGGAATTGAAAACGCCAAAAAAGCCGGCGTCTACGAAGCCATAAACTTCAAGATTGGGGATGCCACGAGAATTGAAGATTATCCAGACGTAAACTTCGACCTAGTCGTTGTGAACCCGCCATATGGGTTGAGGGCAAACCCCAAAGAAGGAGTGCGAAAACTCTACGAAAAGTTTCTCCAAGCGTTAAAAAATAGGTTGACGGGCTCAACTCTAGTCCTAATAACGGCAGCTTCAAAAAGGTTCAGAGAAGTCGCAGAAAACGCTGGAATGGCAGTGATGGATGAACGCAAAGTATGGCATGGCGAACTTTTAACAAGCATATTCACATGCAAAATCTAACTTAAACCCAAATTGTTCCCTTACTAACACCAAGCTTTATCAAGCGAGCTTGGCAACAATTGGTCTGTGCTGGTTAGCTACAGTGAGTTCCCAAAGGCTTTTGGTTTTAGGCTTCCTTATTGTGGCACTAGCTTGGCTCACGTTACCCTTTATCAGTTTGCAAGGGAATCGTTGGTCAAATAATATATTATTTACATAACATGGACTTGTGGAGGGTCGCCCTTCCCTTGCAGGATACCCCTCATCAAATCATCGTTAACACCGTCTAGACCAAGTCTATAAAAAGGACGTTTGGGTGGTGCGGCGGGCCGGATTTGAACCGGCGAACCCCTACGGGAGAGGATGGCTCATAGGGGTTCAGCCCTAACACCGATCTTGAGTCCTCCGCCTTTGACCTGGCTTGGCTACCGCCGCCAATATCATGCTTTAAAAAGCTTTCTTATTAACTATTCCCTTCAAGCATGACCCGTACTTTACATGACAATTTATATAGCCAAAAGAGGCTTTTAGCGTCTGGAAAAAGGGCTGAGAACCTGCTTGCCAAGTTGACTGCGCGGGCAACGAAGACGAGGATAAACATTCCTTTAGTGCTTGCCCTCTCAGTAATAATGGACATTGACTTTTTGAATGCCATTCCTTGGAGCTGTTCTATGTTAGGCATAGGGTCCAACCCACTCCATACTCGTTGCCCTAGCCTTTTTCCTGTCCATCTTAATTATTTACCGTAAAGCGGCGCTGCCCTATTTTGCGGCACTATTCAGCATCCGCTTTTAAGCGACCTTTTTATTGGCGGTAGGGTTCAGATTTTCTGGCCCATAACCACAGCCATGTATGGGTTGGAGATCGGCTACCTAAGCCCTTTGGGCATAACCCTTGAGTGGCTAGCCTTTTTAACGACGGCCGCTGTAATGTTCAAAACTGTGGACATGCGCGTCTTCTTTCCGCCCACCCATTCAACCTAATTCTCTTTATACCATTGTTCACGGTCCTAGCGCCTATGGTCTTCGGCTTGCCTGAGCCGCTTCCAGCCGTTCTTGTGCCACAGCACCTCGTTTACTTCCTCCTTTTCGCCGCGGCGCTTTATGTGGACTTAAAGGAAGAGTGTAAAGTGAAATTGAATAGGTTGAGGTTGCACGAAAAAGTTTATTAGTTGGGTGTTAGTTTACGTGTTTTGCCTCGAATATATTGGAGACTTTTTAGTTGGATGATCCGTGTTTCGGAGGGAAATTAAAAAGCTTGAAAACCTCCTTAACGAGGAACCCTTCCAACCGTTTGGTTAGGTTTACGAGGTTGATTAAAAATGTCTAAAGTGGAGTTCACCAGAGAGGACGCTAACATACTCTTAAAAGCCTTCTTTAAGGAGAAGGGCCTAGTACGCCAACACCTAGACTCCTACAACGAGTTCATAGACCACGGTTTGCAAGAGATAATAGACGAAGTTGGCGAAATCCCAATTGAAGTTCCTGAATGCCCGTATAAAGTTAAGCTTGGCCAAGTTTGGATAATAGACCCGCAGACTCGGATAAGCGGCCCTTACGTCACCGAGGTTGACGGCACGAAACATGAAATTTATCCGATTGAGGCTAGGCTTAGAAACCTAACATATGCAGCACCCGTGGCTCTCGAAATGACCCCTGTGATAGACGGAAGGGAACAGGACACCGAGTATGTTTTTATCGGCGACATACCAGTCATGTTGAAGTCTAAGCTATGCTTCCTCTCACAGCTTTCCCGCGAAGAACTCATAGCCTGCGGTGAGGACCCGGATGACCCGGGCGGCTACTTCATAATAAACGGTTCGGAACGCGTAATCGTAGCCATGGAGGACCTCGCCCCAAACCGCATAATAGTGGATGTGGACGAAAAGGGCGCCACACCGGTGTACCAAGCCAAGGTTTTCTCCACCACAGTTGGCTTCAGAGCCCGAATAGAGTTGAAAATTAAGTCTGACGGCGTCTTATACGTTACAATGCCCGGTGTGCCAACAGACATACCTTTCGTCATAGTAATGCGGGCTCTGGGACTTGAATCGGACAAGGAAATCGCGGAGGCCGTATCGCTTGACGAGGAAATTCAAAGCGAGCTAGAGCCCTCTTTTGAAAAGGCTGTAGGAGTGGACACTGTTAGAGACGCTATATTATATATTGGAAACCGCGTGGCCCACGGTCAGGTTGAGGAATACCGCATACAGAAGGCTGAAGCGGTCATAGACAAAAACTTCCTACCGCACATCGGAAGGACGAGCCAGAGCAGAAGGGACAAAGCCATATTCCTCGGAGAAATGGCATGCAGAATCATAGAGCTTAAGCTTGGAAAAAGAAAGCCCGACGACAAAGACCACTTCAAAAATAAAAGGTTGAGGCTTGCTGGGCCACTCCTTGCAGACTTGTTCCGCGTAGCCTTCAGAAACCTTGTCAGGGACATAAAATATCAGCTTGAAAGAATAGGTGTTAAGGGTCCCGTAATAAACATTTCAGCAGCTGTCCGCTCCGGAATAATCACTGAAAGGCTTCAACACGCCTTGGCAACGGGCAACTGGGGAAGAGGGAGGGTTGGTGTAACACAGCTTCTGGACAGAACCAACTACCTGTCAACGCTAAGCCACTTGAGGAGGCTCCAGTCCCCGTTGAGCAGGAGTCAACCAAACTTCGAGGCCAGAGACCTCCACCCAACCCATTGGGGACGATTATGCCCAAACGAAACCCCTGAAGGGTCAAACTGCGGCCTTGTCAAAAACCTAGCCTTGTCGGCGTGTATTTCCGTCGGAGTTAACCCCGAGAAAATCAAGCAAGTCTTATATGACATGGGCGTGACGTCCGTTTATGAGGCAAATGAAACCCTAAAACGTTATGGAGCAAAGGTTTTTGTTGACGGAAACATTATAGGCTACTGCGCTTCGCCCGAAAAGCTTGTACAAGAGTTTAGGCAGAGAAGGCGGAGGGGAGAAATATCCAGCGAAGTCAACATAGCCTACTATTCTAGGGCTTACAGCGAAAGAGAAGAGGTGTACGTTAATTGCGACGAGGGAAGGGTTAGGCGCCCCCTAATAATAGTTGAAAACGGAGTCCCCAAACTCAAAAAAGAACACGTAGAGAAAATAGCTAAAGGCGAATGGAGTTGGGAGGACCTCGTTAAAAACGGCATAGTTGAATATTTAGATGCTGAAGAGGAGGAAAACGCCTACATAGCCATAAGCCCTGAAGAATTAACCCCAGAACACACGCACATGGAAATTGCAACATACACGATTCTTGGAATATGCGCCTCAACAATCCCATACGCGGAACACAACCAGTCGCCGCGAAACTCCTACCAGGCTGCTATGGCTAAACAGGCTTTGGGCGTCTATGCCACAAACTTCCCGTTCCGAGTGGACTCAAGAGCCCACATTCTCCACTACCCGCAAACACCCCTTGTGGAAACAGCCCTCATGGAGGCCATGGGCTACAAGATCAGGCCTTCAGGGCAAAACTGTATAGTGGCTGTCCTATCCTACGAAGGCTACAACATGGAGGACGCCCTAGTATTCAATAAAGCATCCATCGAGAGGGGTTTAGGTCGCTCCACGTTCTACCGCATATACGAGGCTGAATGCCGCCAACACATGGGAGGACTCAGAGACAAGTTCACTATACCTGAGCCCGGAACTAGAGGGTTCAGGGGAGAACAATACTATAGGCTGCTTGAGCCCGACGGGATAGTGAGCCTTGAAGCCCAAGTCGCCGGTGGAGACGTTCTAATAGGTAGGGTAAGCCCGCCCAGATTCCTCGAGGAGTACAAGGAGTTTGAGGTTAAAGGCCCCTCCATGCGCGACACGTCTGTGGACATGCGGCCTTCAGAAACGGGCGTTGTGGATGCAGTCTTCATAACTGAGTCCGGTGAGGGAGGAAAACTCGTCAAGGTTAGAGTTCGAGACCAGAGAATCCCAGAGCTCGGCGACAAGTTCGCTTCGAGACACGGCCAGAAAGGGGTTATAGGCCTGATAGTTCCCCAAGAGGATATGCCCTTCACAGAGGACGGCATAGTTCCAGACATCATAATAAACCCCCATGCAATCCCCTCAAGAATGACCATCGGACAGTTTGTTGAATCCATAGCTGGGAAGGTTGCGGCTTTAAGAGGCAAACCCGTGGATGGAACACCCTTCTCAAACGAAAGGCCTGAAGACCTTAGAAAAGCCCTTATAAAGCTCGGTTTCAGCCACACTGGCAGGGAAGTCTTCTATAACGGTGTTACGGGCGAAAAGTTTGTGGCAGACGTGTTCGTAGGTGTCGTCTACTACCAGAAACTGCACCACATGGTTGCAGACAAAATCCACGCTAGGGCAAGGGGGCAAGTTCAGATGTTGACGCGGCAGCCAACCGAGGGTAGGTCAAGAGGAGGAGGCTTAAGGTTTGGCGAAATGGAACGCGACTGCCTAATAGGCCACGGTGCCGCCATGCTGCTCCACGACAGGCTTTTGGAAGAATCTGACAAATACACCCTCTACGTTTGTGAGAACTGTGGCTACATCGCCTACTACGACATTAAACAGCGGAAATACGTTTGCAGGCTTTGTGAAGACAAAGCGAAAATATCACCTGTAGTGGTTTCCTACGCCTTCAAGCTTCTCTTGCAGGAGTTGATGAGCCTTTGCATAGCTCCAAGATTAAAGCTTAAGGAGAGGGCATAAATGGCTGTCGAGGAAGCAGCCCATAAAGTTGTAGACGAGATCCGTTTCGGAGTGCTTTCACCCCAAGAAATTCGCAAACTTTCAGTGGTTGAAATCCAAACTCCAGACACCTACGATGAAGATGGCACCCCGATAACGTCGGGACTCATGGATGGACGGCTTGGAACGCTGGAGCCTAGGCAGAGGTGCAAAACCTGCGGAAACACAGCAGCCCGCTGTCCCGGGCATTTTGGACACATTGAACTCGCTGTCCCTGTAATTCACGTGGAGTTTGCAAGAATAATTTACGACCTTCTGAGGGTGACCTGTAGAAACTGTGGAAGGATCCTGCTTTCAGACGAATCGATTAAAAAGCTGAGGGCTAGAATCGAGAAGACGCGCCAGCTTTTGGGAACAGTTCCAGATGAGTTCTTCAAGAGGATTATACAGGAGATAAGGGCGAAGACATGTCCCCACTGCAACGCCCCTCAGTACAAGATAACCTTCGAAAAGCCTACAAAGTTCAGTGAAGAGCTTCCAAGCGGCTCCCAAGTTTTAACGCCAAGCATGGTTAGGGAGAGGCTTGAACGCATACCAGACGAAGACCTTGAACTGTTAGGGTTCGACCCCAAAAACGCCCGCCCAGAGTGGATGGTTCTCCAAGTGCTGCCAGTCCCACCCGTTTACGTGAGGCCTTCCATAACTCTGGAGCACGGCATTCGGTCAGAAGACGACTTAACCCACAAGCTTGTGGACATAATCCGGATTAACCAGAGGCTTAAAGAGAACATGGAGGCTGGAGCGCCCACCCTTATAATCCAAGACTTGGCTGAACTCCTCCAATACCACGTAACAACATACTTCAACAACGAGGCTTCGGGCATCCCTCCGGCGAGACATCGTTCCGGAAGAGCGTTAAAAACGCTTTCCCAACGATTGAAGGGTAAAGAAGGACGTTTTAGAAGCAACCTCTCCGGAAAAAGGGTTGACTTTTCAGCGCGAACCGTTATTTCCCCAGACCCAAACCTCGACATAAATGAGGTTGGAGTTCCCATAGAGGTTGCCATGAGGCTGACTGTACCTGAAAAAGTGACTCCTTGGAACATTGAGGAAATGCGGAAGCTTGTAATAAACGGGCCTACAAAGTATCCTGGAGCGGTTTACATAATTCGCCCAGATGGAAAACGCATTAGACTTGAATTTGTGGCTGACAGGACTAAGATTGCCGAGGCCCTTGAGCCCGGCTTCATTGTTGAGAGGCATCTCCGCGACGGAGACATAGCCATCTTCAACCGTCAACCGTCCCTTCATAGAATGTCTATAATGGCGCACTACGTGAGGGTTCTTCCATATAAGACGTTTAGACTGCACCTCTGCGTCTGCCCACCCTACAACGCCGACTTCGATGGAGACGAAATGAACCTCCACATACCCCAAAGCGAAGAAGCCCAAACGGAAGCTAGACTATTGATGCAAGTTCAAGACCAAATCCTCTCCCCAAGGTTCGGCGGCCCAATAATTGGGGCAATCCGCGACTTCATAACGGCTGCTTACCTTTTCACAAGGAAGTCAAACTACCTCACTAAAGATGAGGTTTGCCGACTGCTTGTGGCAGCTGGATACGATGGAACCTTGCCCGAGCCTCAAATTAAAGAGCCTCAGCCCATGTGGAGTGGTAAACAAATCTTCAGCTTGTTCCTACCAAAAGACTTGAACTATATTTTGAAAGCAAACATTTGCCGCGGGTGTCCAAAATGCATGAAGGAGGACTGCCCCTACGACGCCTATGTCGTTGTTAAGAACGGGGAGCTTAAAAGCGGTGTAATTGATAGAAGGGCTATAGGCGCTGAACAGTCCGAAAGCCTCTTCCACAGAATAATAAAGGATTACGGAACCGAGGCGGGACGCGAGTTCCTTAACAAAGTTACAAGGCTTCTTAAATTGTTCCTAACCATGAGGGGCTTCACATACTCGTATGAGGAACTCGTCCTTTCACCTCAAGCTGAAAACAAGATTAGAAAGATCATGGAGAAGGCGGAGAAGAGAATCCACGAGCTTATAGAGAGCTACCGCAATGGCACACTGCAAGCTCTCCCGGGGCAAACCCTAGAGGACACCTTTGAGATTTACGTTATGAACGAGTTGGCTAAAGCTAGGGATGAAGCCGGCAAAGTCGCCGAGGATGACTTCACGTCTGAAAACGCTGGCATAATCATGACCCGAACGGGCGCTAGGGGTTCCGCCCTCAACATTGGACAGATGAGCGCCTGCGTTGGACAGCAGTCTGTCCGTGGCAAACGAATAATGAGGGGGTATGTCGGCCGTGCCTTACCACACTTTAAACCCGACGATCCAACGCCTAAAGCAAGGGGTTTCGTTTACTCTTCCTACCAGAAAGGGCTGGATGCCGTAGAGTTTTTCTTCCACGCCATGGGTGGACGTGAAGGCTTAGTGGACACGGCTGTTCGAACGCAGCAAAGCGGCTATATGCAGAGACGTCTAATCAACGCCCTCGAACATTTGAGGCTTGAATACGACGGCACGGTGCGAAGCTCTACGGGCGAAATAATCCAGTTCAAGTATGGCGAGGACGGTGTTGATCCGGCTAAAAGCGACCATGGAAAAGCTGTAAACGTCAGCCGCCTCATAGAGCAGGTTAAAATCGGAATAGAAAAATGTGAGCCGGCGCCCCCAGAATACATTAGACAGAAGCTTAAGGAAGTGGAAAGCGAGCTCACACCCCTCCTTATAAACGAGTTGAAGCAAGGCTTGACTGAAGCTAAACTCACCAAAGAGGGTGTTGACAGAGCAGTGGAGTTAACAGTTGAACACTACAAAAAAGCCCAAATGGAGCCCGGCGAAGCAGTCGGCGTTGTTTCAGCCCAATCCATAGGAGAGCCTGGGACTCAGATGACCCTCAGAACGTTCCACTACGCGGGTGTTAGGGAGCAGAACGTAACCCTAGGCTTACCAAGGCTTATAGAGATTGTAGATGCTAGGAGGGTTCCATCCACACCCATCATGGTAGTATACTTGGACGAAAAACACCGTAAAAGCCGGGAAGCTGCAGTGAAGGTTGCCCGCAACATCCTCTACACGACGCTTGAAAACATTGCAGAGGCAATCTATCAAGACCCGGTGCGCGAGGAAGTAGTTGTGGAGCTCAGCAAAGCCATGATGGAGGACAGAGGGGTCACCATGGAGGATCTGAAGGAAAGGGTGAAGCTGGCCAATTGCACCGTTAAGATAAGCGGAAACAGAATCCACATAAAACCCAAAAAGCCCGAAGTCCTTAGAAGGCTTCTGGAAAAGGTTTCATCCATCTATATTAAGGGCATACCGGGCATAAAACGGGTTCTAGTGACGGAGGAGCAAGGTGAGTGGGTCATTAGAACCGATGGTTCAAACTTGCCGAAGGTTTTGGAGGTTTACGGTGTGGATGCCACGAGGACGACAACCAACAACATCCATGAAATAGCCAAAACCCTTGGAATAGAGGCGGCGCGCAACGCCCTCATTCACGAGGCTAAAAGCGTTTTGGACGAGCAGGGCTTAGACGTTGACATACGCCACGTTATGCTAGTAGCCGACATGATGACCTTCACGGGTGAAGTGCAGCAGATCGGAAGGCATGGTGTGAGCGGCAAGAAGGCCAGCGTCCTGGCCAGGGCAGCCTTCGAAATAACGGTTCCAAACATTGTTGAAGCTGCTGTCAGGGGAGAAGTAGACCCCCTAGAGGGAGTCACCGAAAATGTTATAGTGGGCCAAACTATCCCAGTTGGAACAGGATTAGTGGAGCTGTACATGTCCACATACGAGCCTAAAGGCGAAGGCGAATGATAGATGTTGACAAGGCCATAGCCATAGCCGTTAAAACGGGTAAAGTCTACTTCGGTGCAAACACGGCTATCAAAAGTGCGAAAACCGGGAGGGCGAAAATGATCATAATCGCATCCAACTGTCCAGAGGAAATCCGCAACGACCTCGAATACTACTGCAAGCTCTCCGGCACACCGTTAATCGTTTACAAGGGGACGTCAACGGATCTGGCCATGGTTTGTGGAAAACCCTTCATAGTTTCAGCGTTAACTATAAGAGACCCCGGCGACTCAGACATTCTTAAACTAGTAGAGACTGATAGAGAAGCGGAGTCCAGCGGAGGGGGCGAATGACCAGCGGCATAAAATTCACAACAACAGAAATGAAGTATATTGCTCTCTTCGAAAGTATAAGCGGCGCCAGCGTCAAAGATTGCATAATCGATGAGGAGCAGGGCCGCGTGATCTTCGTTGTAAAGGAAGGCGACTTGGGTGCAGCCATAGGCAAAGGTGGAAGAAACATAAGACTTCTAGAGAAGATGACGGGAAAAAAACATGAGGTAATTGAGTACTCAGACGATCCCGTCCAGTTCATTAAAAACGCCCTGAAACCGGCCACCGTTCAAGAGGTTAGAATAACCGAAAGACCCGACGGGAAAACCATCGCCGTAGTCACCGTTCACCCGAGGGACAAGGGCGTCGCCATAGGCAAAAATGGCAGAAACGCCGAGCGCCTACGCATGCTTGTAAGGCGGTACTTCCAAATCCAAAACGTCAGCATAGTCTAAAAGGCTGGAAAAGTGAAAATGAAGAAAAAGCCAGCCGCTTTCATAACGATTCTCTTAGCACTGAACTTGGTCGGCGAAGCCTCAGCGGCAGAAGGCGAATCCCCAATAAACAGTTTTCTAGGCAGCCCCCTGCTGGCGTTGACGGCAATAATGGTGGTAGACGTAATAGCCTTTCTCTATCGGAAACTAAAAAAGTAAACGCAAGCGCATGGTCTCTAAACGGTTTACCTTCACTTGGATAGAAGCAGATCTATCAACGCTTTTTGGTCCACCTCCGCCCTTGTCCGCCAGTCCAAATACAGCTGTTCATGTTCGTCTTGGGCTATGTAGCCATAGCGGACGTAACGGTCTATGTTAAGGCTTGCCTTCCAACCAGGCAGTTTTTCACGTAGGAGTTCTTCAACCTCTTTGCGGGGGGCCTTCCCCCTTTTCGAGATTATGTAAGCTATAGTTATAGCCAGCCCAGCCAAGTCGTCTATTCGCCACCCTATCATTTTTGCCTCTTTAGGCGTCAAATCGCCTCGCAGCGTAATGTAGAATCTTGCCCTATCCAAATCCTCCAGGGTAGCTTTTTCAGATAGGGGTTTTTCTCCCTCTTCAAAAACCATTTTAACTTGAAGGTCTAAAGGTTTTAAGTACTCATCCAGTATGTTTAGGACTTTCGGGTAGTCTGAACCTAATGCTTTCCGGAGTTCCCAGCCCTTCACTCCCGGCTTTTTGTGGCGTCTGTAGAAAAGCATGTGAACGGCGCGTTTGATTTTGCTAGCGTAAACGGCTTTCCGCTTACTCATATGGCTTCAGTCCCCCCTCTTTTCCATCTTTCCCACTCTTCACGGGTTATAGCTATGGGAAGTGAGACCAGCTGTCTTTTTCCCGTTCGCTTTTGCTGCTTTTCGAAAGGTTTAACGAAAATCTCCTCTTCAAGCGGGTAAACCTCAAGGGTTGCATATCCATAAGTGACAAGGAAACTAGTCAGGAAGGCTCTGTGAACCGTCTCCTCAAAAGTTTCAGCGCCCACAAAATCCCAATAACGGATTTTCCCCTCTTCGCCTTTCTCCGCTACAAGCCTCTTCAACTCGTTCCAGAAGCTCTCTAATTCCTCCGTGAAGGCTTTATCCCGCAGAATTTCCAGCCTCAAAAGTTCCTCCCGAGAGGCTACGCCACCTATTTCCTCAGGGCGTGGGAAATCCTTCCACCTATCCCTTATGGGCGGGAGGCTTTCCCAGTAAATTAGCGCTTCCCTTAGGCTGTGGAGGGAGATCTGTTCAAGTTCAACTATTGGACGCCAAGCGCCGAGAAAAGCCTCCACAAAGGCTTCCTTGTCAAGGATTTTTATTTTCTCCTCTAAGAGAAATGGGTCCGTGTATAAGGATGTGGAGCGATGTTTAACCCATTCGCTTTGAAGTTTCACAACAGAAGCGAGGTGGTTTATGGCTTCAGCATCCAAACAAAGGTCTTCGGGCTGCTCCCAGTCTGGGAAAAATTCCCTTAAAATCCTAATTATCTCGTCCACGTCCAACAGAAAAGGGTCGAGACCGCGCTCTTCAACAGTCTTACACATTTCAATTATCCTTTGAAGTCTCTCCCGCCCAATTTTAACGCGCTCCTTCTTCGACTGCATCAGGCAACCTCTTTAACTATTGATTTTCCCTCCACGTTCTGAACAACGATAACATTAACACCCTCACCAAAAGAAAAACCACTAGGGGTAATAACAACATACTGGGCACCCCCAGAACGCCCAACATAATCCACAATCAAACGGGCAACAACCTCCCTCATCCTCAAATCCATATGCACGTCATACTCGTCCACCGCGCGGAATGGTGAACGTACGTGTTGCTGTAAAGCTAGGAGAAAGCTCATGGTGGCTGTTGTTCTTTCGCCTCCACTTTGAGTGTAAGCGTTAAGAGGCACCGGTTTACTGCCCTTAAAGCCAACTAAAATTTCAAGTCCAGCCGCTTCAATATCATGTTCATTTATAAGCCTAACTTCGCCTATAGCCTGCACGTTCGCCAAAATCTTCTGGTACTCCAAGTTCACGCGGTCTAAAAGGTTTTGGATCACGGTTCGCCAAGCCTGCATCCGCACTTTAACCTCTTCCAAGGCTTTTTCACGGTTTTCAGCTGTCAACCGCGCCTTCTCCTTAAGCTCCAGGTAGAGCTGCGAGTAAGACTCATACATGCGCTCAACATCTTCAGAAACGCCTGCTAAGGCAGCCAGATGGCCGTCTGTCACGCGGATTTCATCTAATATTTCGCCGACGCTTTTGACAACAGCTATTCTTGGACCTGTCTCCTCAGCCTTTTCAACAGCTGCGTCCAGCTGGGCTTTCGCGTCTTTTAGCGCCTTCTCTAAGTCCTCAATGTTTGCCTTCGCGTTCTCCAGCCTATAACTTAACAGTGCAAGTTTAACCCGTGTTTCTAGAATTTGGCTTTCAATCTTTTCAATATTTTCTTCGAGAATCCGCGCCTTTGAACGTTTCCTGTTCAGCTCCTCGTCAAGCTTGACTATCTTCATCCTTGAATTTTCCATGAGAGCTTTCAAACTATCGGTTCTTAAGAGCTTAAGCGGCTGCTTCCCAGCGGTTTCGTTTTCTATGAAGGCTGTTTCCGCTATAAGTTGTTCGCAAAGCGAAAGGGTGGTTTGGTTTCCAGCCTTCTCCCTTTCAAGGCTTATTATGTCTTCAAGGCTTGTCTTCCATTCGTTCTTAAACTTTTCAAGCTGGCTCTTTTGGTTTAGAAGTTGTTCTTCGGCATTTTTGGCTTCCGCCTCAATCTGCCTTAGCAGCGAATTCTCCCTTTCAAGTTTTGCCTTCAATTCTTCCACTATGTTTTCGCGTCGGTTCACCTCAGCCCACGCCAGCTCCCGCTCCAGGAAACGTCTTTTTGCCATCAACTTTTTTTTCTCTTGAAACCTTTCATATTGCTCCCGCCAGTAGTTGAGCGTTTGCTCCGCCGACTCCAAAAGCTTGCTTATAGACTCCTCCTGGCTTAGCATGCGGGTAAGCTTTCTCTGAGCTTCCAACACGTTTTCCCTATAAGCCTCAAGCCCAACAGCCGCCTCAACCATGCGAAGCTTCTCCTGCGGAGAAAGCACAGTAAACTGTTCAACCATGTTCTGATGCATGATGATCAGCATGTTGTCCGGGTCCACGCCTAATTTAGCCAGAAGTCTCTCTACGTCCTGTTTCGAAGCCGCTTGGTTCTCCAGTTCAAACCAGTACTTGCCATCTCGCCTCAGAACCCTAGTTAGAAAAATCTGATCCTTATTGAACTTCGGAACTGGGCGTTTGCCTCCACGCTTGGAGTTGTCTAGAACAAGCGTCACACGGGCTTGGTCTTTGCCCCAGCGGATTAATTCGCTAAGCCTTCTAGAGCGCTCCGTGTAAGATTGTCCTAGGGCGACAGAAATAGCCAACAAGAGCGAAGACTTCCCAGCGCCGTTAGGTCCGCAAATCACGTTCACGCCGGGTTTAAGGGGCACCCTAGCATAATCGTAGCTCATGAAGTTTTCAAGGATCACCTCGCTTATCAACAATGGCTTCCTTGCCTCTGCACCCTTCTAGCAGTATAGAAAGAGGTTAAAACTCTTATTAAAACGATTAGGCACCCAAGTGGTGGAAACACGCTGTGCTAAAGGCTGAACCGAGTAATTTGGAGGAATAAAAAGGGAGGTAAGGTTTATCGTATTTTGATTGGCACTAAACGTTTTTCGCGGCGTCACAGAAAAGCACTTTCCACACCTGTCACCACAGCCATCACCGATACGCTTCCATGCAGTTCCTTGTCCACCCTTGTACCTCAAACCACTTTCGCTTAGGCGGCAGAAGACCGTTTCATGATTTCTGCCGCGTGGTTCACCTCAAACAATGTTAAGTCTTCGCCGCCTGAAACATGTATTAGCAGCCACGGGCTTTCGTCACGTCCTCTATGTCAAGTAGACGCGTATTTAAAGCTCTTTCAACATTTTGTTCAACCCTACCCTCCTCAGCACCTTCGCCTACACCTATCGAGGCGAGGCTTGCTCTCTGCATTATCGCCCTTAAATCAGCGTAGTCTAAATTGATTGAGCTGGCTGTTGTTATTGTCTCAATTATGCCTTTAATGAATTTTCCAACAGTGATGTTAGCTACGCCTAAAGCCTCTTTGAAGGGAAGGTTTCCAGCAACCTTAACATGCCTATTATTGTCGATGACCACTATCGTGTCGCAGGACTTTTCAGTTGATCCAACCCTTTTTAGCTATCTCCATTCTACGGTTTCTACCCTTGAATGGGAGCGTTACGACCCTTATGACCAAGTATGGAATGGGGATTCCATGAACCTCTTGCGCAGTTCTTCTGAAAGGGATATTATCGCACCTGTTTCTCCACTAAGCCCGCAACTAGGAATATTATATTGGCGTCAGCTATTTCTTGTATAACTCTGTCAGCGCTTTCAAGGGCTCTTGCCCCAAGCTCCGGATACCCCGCATCCGAGGTCCTTGGTGAAGTTTGCCCCTATAAAAATTCGACCGTCGGCTTTTGTTAGCCTCGGATGATTTGCATCGGTATTAACCGCTATAAGCTTTGCTCCAAGCAGCAGGGCTTACAAAGCCAAGCAAATTACGTTGTTTAAACCCCTTTTTGCGTAAAGCTTTAGTTTTCAAGCTCCTTCTAGGAACTAGTGATGCTTTATGGTTGTTGCTGGTAAGGTTTTCCGGCTTTCAAAAAAGCTTTCGCTTGATGAGATTGCTTCTAGGCTTGAAAGCTACCATGTGGAGGAGCCTTACGAGGAGGGTGACCACCGTTTTACGCTTATAACAGAAGTTGTTGGCCTTACATCTAAGGAAAACATGTTGAAGGGCCTCTTCTCCCACGACTATGTGGCCCACGTCTTCCATAGGGGGAAGGTTTCACCCCAACCCCGCACCGTTGAGGCTTTGTTCAGTTTTAACCAGCTGGAGAAGGCTACTCTCTTAACGGTTGTTGAAAAGAAGCGTTTAGCCAATTTCATAGCCAACAAGCTTAGCGAAATCCTATTTGACCGTGTAGGCGGCATAGTTGAAGCGCGAATCCCACCGGAAACCCTCCGCGATTTCCACATGAAAAACCCTGAAGACACCAAAATCACCTTTTTCGACAACGTTGACATTCCAAACGTTAACAAGCTTTCGCTCTACGGGCCGGATTTAGTTAACACATCACTCTTCGAAGACTACTGCAAGCATGGTGATCTATGGTATATTGTGGCCAGGGCGCGGGAATACGGTTATGTGGTTGGGATAACGCGGGACGCGTCCGTGACCATCTTCAACTTGACGGATAAGGAAAAATACCTCGAATATGTGGTCAAAGAGGTTTACCCGTTAATCCTAAAATAGGCGGTGGAAATATAGCAGCAGCGCGGTGTGGTTTCAGGCTAAGAAGGGCAAAGTTTAGGTGCAAGTTAAGCATACTTTTAAGGCGTAGAAGAGTTTGAATGTCTGAGAAGAAACGTTGGAAAAAGTTAACAGGCAGGGGCTCTTCGCTAAAATTCAGAACATTTTCGGTTTGGGCTACGCCACAAGGGAGGATTTGTGGAAATCGACAAGAAGCGTCGCAACCTTTGCCATGCAGATTTTAAGAGTTTACGCCATGAGTGAGAGGAGATCTACCTAGCGGCTTTAAACGCCGGAAAAGCCACAGACGACTTTAAAAAGGTTTTATCCAAATCATCGATAGGGTTGGCGAAAAAGTTCACTGTGCCGATTATGGGTATGCTGGTTTAATGGACCGTAAAGGAAGCATACGCGAGACAGAGTTAGCCCGAGTGTCAAACTATGATAAGGCTTTAAGCGATGAAATCCAAGGCATCGTAAGGGCTGTTGAAGAATTTTACAATGAGGCTCAGAAAGGCAACTGGCTGGACGCTACGACATATTCGAGATGGTGAAGAACGCTGACGCCACCACTGATAAGGTAACCTTGAAAATCAGGATGAAGTTGCGAGAATAGGCTTGAAGGTGATTGACTTGCCTTCGAGGGCATAAATATACCTGAGAGGCTAGACGTTTTGCCTCTGGACGGGCACCCAAGCCATGATGATGCAGTACATGAAGGAAACTGCCAGCGAACTGAAGGGGTAAAGGCGGAGGACAGAAGCCGCTGGGCTAGGCGCAGGCGTAGGTTTGACAATGCCCTTCCTGCTAGCGCAACAAATGCAGCAAGCCAAGCACAAGCCCAGCAGCTTGTCATATGCCCCGACTGCAGGGCTAAAAACCCGGCTGGCATGAAGTTCTGTGGACAGTGTGGTTCGCTTTTAACGTAAACCAGCGCTGAAGTCACGTGTCCAAACTGTGTGCAAAGAATCTGCCGGGCCTGAATTTCTGTGGAAAC
>Ga0209183_1000374_pt1 | contig 19242 bp, 17 predicted proteins | sample LHCtaG_2_FD_184120 | JGI IMG/M metagenome (GOLD analysis project Ga0209183, IMG submission 184120) | Hot spring microbial communities from Little Hot Creek, USA to study Microbial Dark Matter (Phase II) - LHC4sed_replicate (SPAdes)... | ecosystem: Environmental > Aquatic > Thermal springs > Hot... | reverse complement strand
GTACACCAGCGCGATTTTGACCACGCTGGGCAACTTCCTTTTTTCCACGTTTCCATTCACGAATGCTGGAGTATCACCTCACGATCACCTTGCGAGGTGGTAAAACGTAAAAACTAGAGCTGCCAGAAGTTAGAATTTCAAAAACTCCATCGCTCCCCACTGGCAACTCCTTCAGAGGATTGCCGCCGGTGAACAATACGTACAGGGTACGCAACTGCCAAGCGGTGAAAACTATGTTAATAACCGGTTTCCACCCTCGCGGCTGTGTTGGATGAAAGAGAAACGCAAACGCTACGCGAAGTGGCGGACGAGTACGGAACGCCCGTCTACGTGTACTTAGAGGAACGGCTCAGGAAGGCTGCGACCCTCTTCATGAACTCGTTCGAAGCGGTTGGCGGTGGGCTGGCTGCGTACGCATACAAAGCCAACTCGAACCCAACCTTGTGCGCTATACTCCGCGAAGAAGGCTTTGGGGCGGAAGTCGCCAGTTTGGGGGAGCTATCGGTTGCGCTAGCCGCGGGGGTCAAGCCCGAGCGAGTCGTGTTTAACGGAGTCGGGAAGCTTGGAAGCGAGCTCGAGCACGCGGTTGACGTGGGAGTAGGCTTCGTGAACGCCGAAAACCCAACAGAGGCTAAACTGCTCGCCCGCTTAATACGCTCTAAAAGCTCGACCACACGGATGGGTTTTAGGCTCAACCTAGACGTTGAAGTCGCAGTTGACCACAAGGGTCTAGCCACTGGGGCGCGTGTCCACAAGTTCGGCATAGACCCAGAAACAGTGTTCAAGCTGATAAAAGACGAAGAAGTTAGGAAGACTTGGAGGGGGCTACACTTCCACGTAGGGTCGCAGCTTAAAAAAGTGGAGCGGCGGCTAGACGCTCTCTCCAAGGCTTTGGCAGTAGCCAGCAAAGCGGTAGAGAAGCATGGGGTCGGCTTCGAGTTCATCGACGTGGGAGGAGGCTTCTACTTCGACTATTCGACCGGCGAGCCCCAGCAACTGAGGGAAACTCTCGCTTCGACCGCTGAGACCGTTAAAAGGTGGGCCAATGAAGTGGGTGTCGAGCCTCCTCTCCTCGTTGTGGAGCCTGGGAGGTGCGTAGTAGCGTCCTGCGGTTTCCTCTTAACTAAGGTCCTCTACGTGAAAGAGGTTCACGGGGTTAAGTGGGCGATACTCGACGCTGGAATGGGCGAGTTCCTCAGACCGGCCCTGTACGGGGCTGAGCACAGGGTTAGCCTGCTCGAGGCTAGGGAGGGCCGTGAGGATGTGTGGCTGGGCGGCCCCTACTGTGAGTCAACAGACGTCTTGGGGAGGTACCGCCTACCCCCTCTCCGAGAGGGAGACTTGCTCGCCATTCACGACGTGGGCGCCTACGGCTACAGCATGTCGAGCAACTACCACGCCAGACCGAGGCCCCCCGAAGTCCTTGTAACCGCTAAAGGCGAGATCGAGCTCTTAAGACCTCGGATCGGACCGCCCTAGGGCTTTTAAAGCCTCTAAGCAGGTGAAAGTGTGAGTCGAAGGAAAGGCTTCGGGCCGCTAACTTTCGCTCTGGTAGCCGCTCTAGCGATACTGGTGGCATTTGCCCTGTACGCACCTGTTAAAGATCAGCTAACAAATATGAGGGTCAGCGGCTCTATCACTGTAGCGGAAGCTTACTGGGAAGTTGACAGCCGAAAAGCTCTTCAAGCTAGAGGCGGAACGGTCGTCCACGCGGTCGTTAAGCTGAAGTCGGTGAGCGGGTACAGCGGGTATGTCGAGGTGAAGGTGAAAAGAGATCTTCGCCTCCTTCCCGACACGTCGGTAGCTTTTCTAAAACAGTACTACACGCTGGAACCGGGCGAGGAGGTTGAGATCAAGCTGGCGTTCAAAGCCGCCTCCTCCATAGTAGCTCGCGGCTACTTCATCGAAGTCTCTTGGCCGGGCGGCAAGTACGTGATGGAACCACGCTACCCGCCTCGCCTAACGGTAATCAGCGATTAATCGGCTCAGCTACGATTCGGCTATCTCTCTAACGGAAGACATGGGAAAACCCTAGACTCTAATCTTAAACTTTTGAGTTTTCACCTTCCCCTGGAGGATCGAGTTCAAGCACGTTCGGTAAGACAGCCTGGAACGCCGCTCTCCTCCATTAAGCTCCGCGAAAGCGCTCCATCTCGATGCTTTCTCCCGGCATGTGGAGAAGTGATGTACTGCACGCTACCCTTTAGAGCCAGCAAGCTGATACAGAGCTTCCGCCCTTTTCGGCTGGTTTCGAAGCTACCTACTTGATTGCTACGTTCAATACGTAAACGCGCTCGCTGGTCGTAACCGAGCCTCGAAGCCGCGCTCTCTTCCACGTGCTGTTGACGCTGGAACAATCTTAAGGCTTTAAGCGTAAACCGAGAGCTGAAGGAGGGGCGAGGGCGCCCGAATGGGCTTTCTAAGTTGCATGCTCTTGCCCTAAGGGCGGTGCGGTCGATGCTTTAGCTGCGTTGAGCACCTTGCCCTTAAGCTGCTGTTTAGGCGCCGCTAAACAGCGTAAAAGCCGAGCTTCCTGCCCAGCGCCTTGATCGCTTCCTCCCTGCTTAAACCCTCCCTTTCCAGCTTCTTGAGCTCGCGCTCTAGGATCGCGGCGGCGGACGTCCCGTAGAGCTTGGTGTAAGCGCTCAGCATCCTCTCGTAGATCTGCTCGGGAGTTGGCTCGACGGTTTTCGCGAGCCCCTCGAGGGGCTCCACCTTCTGCTCTCCAACAAGCTTCCGGAGGACGCTGAGGAAGGCGCTCCTAGCCTCCCAGTCGTTGTACACCACCTCGTAGAGGGAACCTTCCGAGCACACGACCATGACTTTCCTCTTATCGGCACTCGCAACGTAAGCTGCAGCGAACATCCAGAACAGAAGCCCGATCAAGAACACGAAGAGAAGGAGGAAGCCGAGCACCACCAGAGCGGCAACGGCGGCTGCGCTGACGCTCTTGCCGTCCTCCGCCACAAAGACTCCTCCCTGGATTTTAGGCTCCCACCCAGCTTTCGCGAACTCCCGCGAGAGCTCGGCGAAAAGCTGCTCTTGAGGGATTTTGCTGCTGAAGCGCAGCTTCTCTGCCACAGATTTTCATCGTTCGACAACGTATAAAAAGTTGCCTCTTTTAGCTAAAACCGTTCGATATACTATACTTTAGCCAAGTAGCCAGTTTAGAGCTGTCCTTTTTGGATCTAGATCGTAACGATAGGGTATCAAAACTGTTAAGGAGAGCAGGGCTGCGAGTTGCCTAAGCGGTATCACGCTTAATAGAGTGGCGGCTGCGATACCTTTCGCGTGGGGGGTCGGCTTGAAGTTGAACCTAGGTTTTATCTACGGGCTCGTTAGCGGGTTTATCATCATGGCTATCGTATCCGCGATTACAGTTAAGAATTTAGGGGATGAGAAAGAGTTTCTTAGGAAAGAGGTTGATTTTCTTAAAAATACGTTGAACAGAATCACTAGGGTTGCGCCCTTAAGGTACCTCGCAGATAAAAACGGTATACTGATCGGAACGTGCGTAAGCAGTTCGCACCTCACAGATAGGGACTACGTCGAAACGCTGATTCGCGAGTTCAGCGTAGTCACAACCGAGAACGAGCTGAAGTTCGAGATCGTTCACCCGAGCCCGAACACCTATGTCTTCGAGCCCGCTGACAGGATCATCTCCCTAGCCGAGGCCAACGGCATGAGGGTGAGGGGCCACACGCTCGTCTGGCACGCGCAGCTCCCCCCGTGGATAGTCAACGGGAACTTCACGAAGGAGGAGTGGAAGAAAGTCCTTCGTGAGCACATCCTCACCGTAGTCGGCCGCTACCGAGGGCGGATATGGGCTTGGGATGTCGTCAACGAAGCCGTCGATGATACCGGTTCCCTTAGGGATACGGTGTGGCTCAAGAATATAGGCCCGGAGTACATCGAGCTAGCCTTCCGGTGGGCCCACGAGGCGGATCCAGGAGCCTTGCTCTTCTACAACGATTACGGGATCGAGGAGGTGAACGCCAAGTCAGACGCGGTTTACAGACTCATCAAGGAGCTGCTCAAGCGGAACGTCCCAATACACGGCGTAGGCTTCCAGATGCACGTAAGCTTGGACAACCCCCCGAACCCGCAAAAGGTCGCTGAGAACATCAAGCGCTTCACCGATCTCGGATTGCAAGTTCACATAACGGAGATGGATGTACGCATAAAACTGCCCGCAACAGAGGACGAGCTCATCCGGCAGGCTCAAGTGTACAAGGAGATACTAGAGGTTTGCCTCAACAGCAAAAACTGCACCGCTTTCGTGATGTGGGGGTTCACAGATAAATACTCGTGGATCCCGTACGCGTTCCCGGGGTACGGAGCTGCCCTAATCTTCGACGAAAACTACCTGCCTAAACCAGCATACTACGCATTATGGGAGACCCTCTTCAGCAAAGCGATCTGGACACCCACAAGCAGCGACTAACGAACTCAGATAAAAAACAACTCCTACCGAAAATCTGTTTAGCACATCATTGTTTACCCTACTGCAGAACCATCATGTTATAGTGTCCATACTAAGGTAAAACAATAGGGGCTTCCACCTCGCCCACAGGGTCTTGCTTATCTCCGCGGGCCTGCGAACACGCTGCCATAGCCAACGGCACATCGCAGCTATGGGACTCGCTGCCGCTAGATCCAGAGTCTTCAATTTAGAGCCTTTCACACGCACGGCGAAACGCTACTCGTTATTTCCGTACGAGACTTTACAAATCTTAGAGATGCGATATAGCGGGGTGCGAGTAGCTTCAGTAAGCGGCGCACCGGTTAATCCCTGTAGAACACTAGCCCGAACTCTTTTAACTTTTCGAAATGCTCGATGTTTCCGGTCAGCAGAGGTAACCCCTTAGCTATGGCCGTGCACCCTATTATTAGATCCCTATCGTCCACCAGCGACCCCCTGCGCTTCAGTTCACGCCACACCCGGGCAGCAGTCTCCAGGATCGCGTTATTGCAGTACAGGATCGCGAACTCCCTCTCTAGGAGCGTCTTAGCCTCTCCGGGATCCCTAGTGCCTCTGATAAACTCGTAAAGCGTCACTTCAGAAATGTAGCAAAGAAGCTTCGGCAAGCTTCTCCTACCCTTGACGTAATCTATGAGAACGTCTGTGTCTATCAGTACTCCCTCGCCCACCTGCTCACCCTTACTTCCTCGTACTCCATTTCGAGTAGCTCGTTAAGCCTCTTCCTAACCTCCTCCCTCTTAGATTCAAGCCTTTCCAGCGCCACTTTACGCAGGAAAGAATCCCAGGTCTCATCCCCCTTAACCCTCTCGAGAAGAAGCTTGGTCTCAACTGAAACTGTAATTGTAGTAGCCCTCTTCATTACAATTGTAACTCTCTATTGAGAGAAAATAAACCTTTCCCCGAAGCCACCGCGCTGAAAGAGCTAGCTGTAACCCTCTACTCCCTCCTCAAGAACGGAACGTGGATCCGTCAGGAAGTACTTGGAAGTTTGCGAGAATTACCTTCCGAGAGCAAGAAAGCGGATTTGTACTACGCCGCTACTGCCAGAAAACAAGCGCTACATACCCAATGACAAGCACTTCAACGAGATAAGGCAGACCAAGCTCATTAAAGTATTAGAGGCGAAGGCGGTCATACGGGGAATTCTAGGTTAAGACCCTCCTGCTCAGTCTATTCCCTTGCTCTTCCCTGGGCGTTACAGTTTCGCCCCTCAGCCATGCTTCTAAAGAGATTGATGCTTAGCAGCGGAAAAATCTTTAAGGTCTGCCGGAAAGGGAATTTTGGTGATTCTAGGGACTTGTCAAACGTGACCAAGACTGAGTTTTAGGGATATCCTTGATGTTCCCTCATTGCGGAAAGGCTTTTTACCGGCTTTCTCATCCTCTCTCGGATGATGAGTTTGCCGAGTGTTGAACAGTGAAAGACCATTCATGTTCTGACCCTCTGTCAGCTAGCTCCGGTGCTAGCTGATCTTCCCTCCGCACGAGCTGCTGCCGGTATGGATGAGGTTATCGATAAAGTTGCCCTGTTTCCTCGCGCGGTGGCTGTGATGTTCAAAGGTTGTGTGGTTATGATTTTGATAATTGGTATTTGCGTGGTCTTCGGGAACCTTTAAGGGCTGCCTACGCTAGGCCCACTACCGTGAGCCCTGGTACATTCTTGAAGTCTTTATCGAACGTTGCTATAGGTACGCCTAGCCTCAGAGCTACAGCGACGTGGATGGCGTCTGCAGTTAGAAGCCCGTGTTTCGATGCAATCTCCAGGCCCCTTTCGTAGTCCTCCTTCATAACGTGAACCCATGCCAAACCACTAAGCGCGTCCAGGTATTTACTGAGCTCTAGCACGGGCCTGAAGCACTCCTTCCTGAAGGTCTCGTCCCTGGCGAGCCTCCTCTTGAACTCCCAGAAAACCGTGACACCCAGCTCGGAAGCTTTGGCGTAAAGCAGTTTGAACGCGACTTCCTCGATGACTAGAACAGAGATGTAGCCCGTGGCCTCGCCCTTCTCGACAGCTTCGAGTATCCTCTCCGCTCTGTCCGCCCACTTTCCATCTAGGAGGAGATGGAGAAAAACAGAAGAGTCCAGGTAGAACCTCAATGCCTGTACACCCAATACGCCTCCTCGAGATCCTCGAGCGTTAGCCTAGGTCTAACTAGCCCTCTCATGGACTTGGTGAGGGACTCCCTTTCGGCGAGGTACTTCCTCAGGGCCCTCCTCACGATCTCGGCCTTGGACAGCCCAAGAGCCCTTGAGAGCTCCTCGAGTTCGGCGTACGTCTCCCGATCGAGCCTGACCAGCACCTGCATGCTATCATAGTTTGATAGCAGATAGCATAAAAGGATAGCGCTTAGACGCTCCTTTTACTAGCTCTTACCCATTTACTTCTCTAACCCGAACATCGGTCAAGGTGTTTTTTGTCTCTCCATGCGCATGCAACAAGGTCATTCATGATCTGACTTTAGCGCAGCGCGCTACTCGGTTTAAGTTGAAATCGCGCGCTTTTCAATCTAAAGAAGTTTAAGAGAAACTTTAATCTCAAAAACATTATTGAAATTAAATATTGTTGAACTGCAATACTCTCAATAAGCTCCCCGTTAGCGCTGTCTAGTTCTAGCTGCTGACCGCTTAAACTCCCCGAAAAGGTTGACAATAGCCTCGGCGACTTCCTTTAGGAACTCTTCGCACTTTTCAGGTGGTGGAAAGTGGACTTCACCCTCCTGGGGCGTGTAGTTGATCACGGTGCCGGGTAGAGGGTACGCTTTGACTCCAGCGCTGTACACGTACACTTCACTGCTAGAGTAGAGCTCGCGTTTCACGAGATGCGGTTTCACTGCGAGCACGATCGCCGTCTCATCGGTCGCTGCGTGACCGCCCTCCTTACCAAATACGCGCTGAGTTATGCCCCGCTCCCTCGCCAGCACCCACCAGTCGACAACCATCGTCGCTAGACCGCGCTCGTACCACGCCTTCCTCGCCGCCACCTCGAGGCTGGGCGTATTGCCGCCGTGCCCGTTAACGATCAACGCGTACTTGAACCCGCTGAGGGCAGCGCTTTCCAAGACGCCGTAGACGAGCTTATCGAGGATCTCTGGCTCGATTCGCACGGAGCCCGGGTAGCCGTGGAGGCCCCCCGTCACCCCGTAGGGCACTGCGGGCAGGAGGATCGCGTTCAGCTTCGCGGCAACGAGCTCCGCCAGCGTCTCGGCTATCAGCGTGTCGGTCCCGAGGGGGAGGTGGGGACCGTGCGGCTCGACCGTCCCGACAGGGAGCACGACCGTATCCACGCCCGCTTGGATCAGCTTGGGGATCTCGACGTACGTTAGCTCGTCCAGCTTTATGGGCTTCACGCGCAGACCGCGGGGGCTCGCTTATATGCGCGACGCAGCTTCCTTGACGGTCTTCGTTGTGAAGCGGACGTAGGGGAAGCACTCGGGTACGTGCGAGTCCCAGACGCGGTGCGGGAACCACGCCCACCCGCCGGAGTCTCGGGCCGGTGGAGCCTCTTTGTACTGGTTGAAGCGGAACAGGTTGATCCTCCATACGTCGCCTTCCCGTGGGGGTAGGCTCTTGCCCTCCGGCATTGCAAGCAGCTCCAAGCCTCTCCAGGGCACAGCCACCTCTACGGTCCAGCCCCTGTCCCTGTCGGTGTTGTCGTTGAGCGTGCCGTCCACGTAAACCCCCCACTTCAAGCCAGGAAGGTCCCAGTTCCAGAACCCGATCCTCTTCCCGCGCGGGTGCTTGAAGCCGACACCCGGGAACTCGCGGACGCCTAGCGCGTCTCTGCGCAGCTCGGGCACCCTGCTGTAGCCGGACTTCTCGTACGCGTCCTCCCAGACGAAGAGCACCTCGTATATGGTTCCCAGCGCGTTGATCTCGAGCTCGTAGTAGGCGTCCCTTCCCGCGATGAAGACCTCCACATCGTTGTCCTCGTATATGGGCGAGTCGCGCTCGGTGAACTTCGCGGTGACGAGCGGCTCCTCCACCCAGAAGCCGATGTACAGGTTGTCGTCGTCCCAGAGGATCGCCGCGTACGTGTCGAAGAGCGCGCGGTCCCCGCTAACCAAGTCGACAAACCGAGACGTGCGCGGAGCGAGCTGCCAAGACTGTTCGATTAGCCGGCCGTCAACCACTATGGTGTCTACGATCCGGTAGGCCGTGTACCACGGTATATCCCTCTCGCGGCAAGGGAAAGGCCACTGATCGCCCACAGAGCCTCTGCGTCCGAAACTTAATATTCCTTCGCCCTCCCTGTTTTTCCCAAGGAAAACTCCGGATCCTTAGTTTAGCCGGGATGAAGCGTTAACGTATTTGGGTACCCTTTCTCCGTTGGATCGTGGACCAAGCTAAGGTATGCGCTAGAGCTTGGGAAAAGCTCGCGCAGGTCATTGCTCGGAGGCTGGAAGGGACTCTCTCTAGCTTCAGGTACCGTGGCAGCGCGGCGGGGGCCGTATCCTTCCCGCTAGGCGGCATCGGCACGGGTTGCATCGGCCTCTCCGCGAACGGCCGGCTGATCGACTGGGAGATCTTCAACCGGCCGAACAAGGGAGGGCTCAACGGCTTCACGCACTTCGCGGTGAAGGCTGAAGCAGGGGGCAAAGTTCTAGACGCGCGCGTGCTGGTGGGCGACCAGCCGCCGCCCTACATGGGGGATTGGCGGGGTTACGGGTTCGGTTTGCAGAGGGAGTACATGGCGGGGCTTCCCCACTTCAGGGAGACGGAGTTCGAGGGCACGTACCCGATCGCCACGATTAGGTTCTTCGACGAGTCATTCCCAGGTAGATTACGGCTAACGGCGTTCAACCCGTTCATCCCGCTCGACGACACGAACTCGAGCCTGCCCGCCGCCTTCTTCGAGATCGAAGTGGAGAACACGAGCAAGGAAACTATAGAGTACACGGTCTGCTTGAGCGCTCAGAACCCCTCAACACCGGGTAAGGGGGTCAACGAGTACCGCGAGGTCGAGAAGTTCAAGCTCATCCTGCTGTCGCCTACGGGCGTGGCGGAGGACGCGATGGAGTACGGGCAACTCGCCATAGCGACCGACGCGAGCGAGGTCAGCTACCAAGAGTACTGGTACAGGGGCTCGTGGTTCGATAGCCTCCAGGTCTTCTGGAGGGACTTCACGGCGCCAGGAAGGCTTAGGAACAGATGCTACCCGAAGCCGCAGGCGATGATTAGGGACCACGCCTCGCTCGCCGCTCACGCGAGAGTAGAGCCGGGGTCTTCGGCGAAGTTCAGGTTTCTGATAGCGTGGTTCTACCCCAATTGCCGCAACTACTGGAACCCTGAGTCTGAGCGCCCGAGAGTTTGGAGGAACTACTATGCCACAGTGTTCTCAAGCGCTATCGACGTTGCGCGGTACTGCTTCGAGAAGTGGGACGAGCTGTTCGAGCTGACGAAAGACTTCCGAGACTGCCTTTTCGCCACCACAGCTCCACCCCACGTGCTGGACGCTGTCTCCTCCAACCTGTCTATCCTCAAGTCTCCTACGGTTCTCAGGCTCGAAGATGGGTCGCTGTACGGTTTCGAAGGCTGCGCTATCGACTCTGGATGCTGCGAAGGCAGCTGCGCCCACGTGTGGAGGTACGCGATCGCGCCTCTCTACCTCTTCCCCAGCTTGGACAGGTCGATGTGGGACCTGCACCTCCGGTACAACCTGCGCGCCGACGGGAAGCTGAGCTTCAGGCTCATGCTGCCATTAGGCAGGGAGTGGCCTTTCCCTCACGCGGCGGTGGACGGCCAGTACGGCTGCCTACTCAGGGTGTACGCTATCTGGAAGCTCACGGGGGACATGGAGTGGTTAAGGCGAGTTTGGCCGAAGCTGAAGCTGATGCTCGAGTACGCGTGGTCCGAAGCGAACCATGATGCCTGGGACCGCGACCGGGACGGAGTCGTGGAGGGTAGGCAGCACAACACGTTCGACGTGGAGCTGTTCGGCCCCAACTCCTGGCTCACCGGCATATACCTGGCCGCTCTCAAAGCAGCGGCTGAGATGGCCGAGCGACTTGGCGACACAGTGGCCGAGGAGTACAGGCGGTTGTTCGAGAGGGGGAAGCGCTGGGTTGAGGAGAACCTGTTCAACGGCGAGTTCTTCGTGCAATGCGTAAACCTCGAGGATAAGAGTACCCTTGAAAGGTTCTCCAAAGACGATCCCAGCGTAGTGGAAGCGTACTGGAGCGACGAGCACGGGGAGGTGAAGTACCAGCTCGGCGAAGCATGCTTCATAGCTCAGGTTGAGGGGCAATTCTACGCGAACCTCTTCGGCCTGGGAGAGGTGTTGGATAGGGGTAAGGTGGAAGCAGCCCTCAGCTCCGTATATAGGTACAACTTCCTACGGATGCGAGACCACTTCAACCCGTGTAGGGTTTACGCGCTAAACGACGAGCGCGGTGTCGTGAACTGCACGTGGCCGAGGAGCGGGAGGCCGACAGTGCCGATCCCCTACGCTGAAGAGGTATGGAGCGGGCTCGAGTACACGGTGGCAGCTCACATGATTCAGGAGGGGATGGTGGAGCAGGCATTCGAGATCGTGAAAGCCGTTCGTGAGAGGTACGACGGCGTGAAGAGGAACCCGTGGAACGAGATCGAGTGCGGGAGCAACTACGCCAGGTCGATGTCGTCGTACGCGCTTCTAGTCGCGCTCAGCGGATTCCAATGGGACGCGGTGGCTGAGCGGCTAAGCTTGAAACCCGTTCACTGGGTAGATGGCGAACATATCGCGTTTTGGTGCTCCAGCTCGGCTTGGGGGTTGATCTACGTTTCCCGAAGCGAGCTTCTGCTCGCTGTGAGACGCGGTTTCTTTAGGTTGAGGAGACTGCGCGTTCCCTTTGCGAAGTTCGTAAAACGGGTAACAGTGAACGGCGAGCCTGTCTGCTACGAAACAAGCGAGAGCGAGATCGTCTTTACGGAACCGGTGAGCGTGGGAGAGCGAGGGATCCTGAGCGTAGAGTTCGCGTAGCGGCGAGGGAGCGAGGTGTAACCACCTGGTTTTCCTTGCGGAAAACCTGTGCGCGCGCTGGACTTATAATGGCGGGAAGAGCGGCCCATTTCGTGAGTGGGCTCGAGCTCAAGCCGGGTTTCGCTTGCATAAAGGTCTTCACCGTGGGAGATGAGCACGTAGCAAAGCACATCGGAAGTGGCGACGTCGAGGTTCTTTCAACACCTTCGATGATCGCATTTATGGAGCGCGTCGCTATGGAGTGCATCCAACCCTTCCTTCCGGAGGGCTACACGACTGTTGGTACAGCGGTCGACGTGAAGCATCTCAACCCCGCTTCGAAAGGGGCCGAGATCGAAGTTATAGCGAAGCTCGTCGAGGTTGAAGGGCGTAGGCTAAAGTTCGAGATTGAAGCCCGGTGGGGTTCCGTGGTAGTCGGCAAAGGAGCGCACGAAAGGTATATCGTCGAGCGATCGAAATTCATCGAGAAGGTTTTGGAGCTAGCCCGTAAAATCGGGGGGTACGCTGCGCTCTAAAGCAACATTTAAATTGTTACAATCACAATTGTTACAATCATGGCTGTAAAATTTATCGATAGGAGAGAAGAACTAGAGCTGCTCGAAAAGCTGTGCTCCGAGAGCAGAGCCCACTTAGTGGTAGTCTATGGGAGGCGCAGGGTCGGGAAGACAAGGCTTCTGCTTGAGTTCCTTCATAGCAGGAAAGGGTTGTACTTTTACGTACCGAGGGGCGGGCCCGAGACTGTATTGGAGGAGTTATCGCGAAGCGTCGAAAAGGAGTTCTTCAAGGGGTTCCGGTTCACGAGCTTCCACGCGTTCCTCGAGTACCTGACTAGCAAGCTGGAGCAAGGGTTCGTCGTCGCCATCGACGAGTTCCAGAGGCTCGTGGAGGTGGAGGGCGCCCTCTCGCTGCTGCAGAAGTTCTGGGACGAAAGGTTCTCGCGCACTAGGTCGATGCTTATCCTGGCGGGTTCTGCCATCGGCGCAGTGGTTCGGGTCGCCTTGCGCGGAGACGCGCCCCTCTACGGTCGGAGGACCGCGGTCCTGAAACTCGAGCCACTAGGTTTCGCAGGGCTCCTCGAATGGTTCGAAAAGCTCGACCCTGTGGACGTCGTGAAGCTTTACGGGATCTTCGGCGGAACTCCAGCCTACCTGGAGCTCGTCGATGAGCGCAAGAGACCGGAGGACAACGCGGTCGAGCTGGTGCTTAGCAAGCGGGGACCCCTACACGAGGAACCAGTGTACCTCCTCATGGAGGAGCTGAGGGCACCGGCGAGGTACATGGACATCCTCGGAGCGATCGCCCAAGGGAGGACCACGCTGAGTGAGATCGCGAGCGCGGCTAGTTTGAGGAGAGAGAACGCGACGACCTACCTCTCCTATCTTGAGCTACTGGGCTTGATCGATAGGGAGAAACCTCTGCTGGGCGGGGGGAGGGCTCGATACACCCTTAAAGACCCGTTCTTCGCTTTCTGGTTCAGGTTCGTGTGGCCCAACTTGGGCGCGCTCGAGGCAGGGCTTGAGCGCGAGATTTGGGCTTCCCAAGCGGAGGGCTTTAGCGCTTACCTCGGTTGGGTCTTCGAGCGGGTAGCCCGCGAGTTTATCGCCCAGACAGCTAAAACGGGCGAGCTACCCCTGAGACCCTCAGCGCTCGGCAGCTGGTGGGGTGGTGGCGAAGAAATCGACATCGTAGCCCTCTCGCCAAAGGAGGGAGCGGTCCTGTTAGCCGAAGTGAAGTGGAGCGCCCTGAGCGCCCGCGAGGCTAAGAGCACGCTGGCGCGGCTCGCCGAGAAGGCGGCTAGCTTTGCGGTCGGGGAGAAAATTTACGGTTTGATCGCGCGCAGCGTGGAGGGAAAGGAGGAACTGAGAAAAATGGGCTACGTTGTTTACGACCTAGGCGATATCTGCGCCCTGATGCAGCGGTAGGCTACCTCTCCCACGCGTCCAGCGGCGGCTTATGACCGGGAGGCAGCGGTGACTTGTACGCGCGCCCTGCCAACCTCTTCCGGTGCTCCTCCTTCGCCCTCTCGAGGAGCTCCGGCTTAGTCAAGAGGTCGATAACCGAGGAGGCTAGCACCTTCGACGCGAAGATAAGGGCCTTGTGGCTTATCCCAGCAGCGGACTGCGCAACCGCCTGCCACGAGTGCCCGGGCGTCCCTAGGATCCACGCGGCTGTGCTGAACTCAAGGGTTGGGGCTTGCCAGCTCACGTCGGCCACGTCGGTCGAGCCGTGCATGACCTCGCCCTCGCCCCACGGGTCGGGGACTTCGTCGTCTATCAGCTTGTCCACAAGCCTCTCCCACCCGGGCCTGCCCGATTTCTTCAACTGGTTGATCTTCGCTTCAGGTGGGATGGTCTTCGCGATCTCTCTCGCGAACTTGAGGTCCTCCTCGCTGTACTGGGGCACCCCCACCTCTCGCATGTTCTTTACCACCAGCTCGGCTAAGACCCTGTTGGGGACCAGGTTGTAGATACCCTCAAGGAACTCCACCTCGAGGCGCGTCTGCGTCATGAGAGCTGCGCCGTTCGCTATGTCCACCACCCAGTTGTAGATCCGCTCCACTTCCTCTCGCTCCGGAGCCCTCACGTAGTACCAGGCTCTAGCGTATTCAGGCACCACGTTCGGCTGCCCACCTCCCCTCTCGATCACGTAGTGGATGCGCGCATCCTGCGGTACGTGCTCGCGCATGAACTCGACTCCGATGTTCATCAGCTGAACCGCGTCGAGCGCGCTCCTTCCTTCCTCGGGAGAAGCACCCGCGTGGGCGGCTTTCCCGTAGAAGTGGAACCTGGCGGAGTTTATGGCCAAGCTGCTTTTGAGCGTTGCGGCGTTCATCGTGCCGGGGTGGTGGCTCAGCACCGCGTCTACCCCCTCGAACACTCCATCCCGCACCATGAAAACCTTGCCGCTGAAGTTCTCCTCCGCCGGGCAACCGAAGAACTTCACCGTGCCCTTCAGCCCAGCTTGCTCCATCGCCACCTTGACCGCTATCGCCGCTGCCATTCCCGATGTTCCGTGGATGTTGTGACCGCAACCATGCCCCGGCGCCCCCGGCACGAGAGGCTCCCTCCACGGCACAACCTTCTGCGAGAGGCCGGGCAGCGCGTCGTACTCACCCATGATGCCAATAACCGGCTTACCGCTACCCCACGTCGCCACAAAAGCGGTTGGCATCCCGGCAACGCCCCGTTCCACCCTGAAGCCGTGCTTTTCCAGCTCGTCAGCCAGGAGCTTCGAAGACCTGAACTCCCTCAGCCCCAACTCAGCAAATTCCCAAATAGTGTCCGAGACCTGGATGATCCTCTCTTTATTTTCTTCAATCCACTCGATCGCGTACTCTTTCGTCACAAAGCTCCAAAGCGGAGGGGTTAAATGAACTTTCGCAGTGCCGACCGCTCAAGAGCACGCGCTGGGGTTGAGCGATGCGCTCTCGCTGTAGTTGTGCGGCGTTGCGGGGTATCGGAAGTTTATCCGTTCGACGCGGATTTCGACAGGCTACAGGGCATCAGGAAGGTTGCCGAGTAGTGGCGGTTGAAGCGCGATAACGATATAGCCGCCGGCTCCCCGACCCTGCGGTTGGGGCTTGCCAGCGCTGGTCAAAGAGGTGATCCTCGAGAACTTCATGTCTTACAAGTACGCGAGAGTCCCGTTGGCGCCCGGAATCAACGTGATAACGGGCCCGAACGGCTCGGGGAAGAGCAGCATCCTCCTCGGAATGGCCGTGGCGCTGGGGCAAACGTACACGGAGAGAGGAAGGAGGCTCAGCGACTTGATCCGCAGAGGCGAGGAGGCGGCTAGGGCCACCGTGGTTGTCGACAACAGGCCGGTTGATGGGAAGCGGCCGCTGCCCTGGTTCAGGAGCGACGAGGTGTTTTTCACGAGGTACCTGCGGCTAGACGGCCAGTACTGGCACGAGGTAAACGGGAGGGTTGTCTCGAAAGCTGAGGTGCGGAGGTACCTGTCGCGCATCGGCCTTGACCCCGACAACGCTCTCATAATCATGCACCAGAACATGGTGGAGGAGTTCGCGTTCCTCACGCCCCAAGAGCGTCTCAGGCTGCTGGAAGATGCCGTAGGGTTCGCTGGCTACAGGGAGCGGGTCGCCTCGGCTAAGAAGATGCTCGAAGAGGGGGTTAAAGGCGCGGAAGAAGCGAAAGCAGCACTTGCGAAGGCAGAGGAGGCGTTGAAGTACTGGAGCGAGGTTTACGAAAGGTACAAGAGGAGGAAGGCGCTGGAGGAGCTCGTTGCCCATTTGAAGGCGGAGCTCGCTTGGGCGCGCGTCCGCGACGCTCTCGCCGAGCTGAAGGAAGCCGAGGAGCAGGCCGCAAAAGTCGAAGAAGAGCTACGCGTGATCGAGAAGGAACTGGGAGAGATGGAGATCAGGGAACGCTCCCTCAGGATGGCGATCGGGGGGATTGAGGAAGAGCTCCTCTCTGGAGCTCTTAGCGTTGGAGAAGGTTTGAAGAGGCTGAGGGAGGTATGGGAAGAGCTCTTGGACGTCGCAGCTAGCTCACGGGTTAAAGCCTTCGAGCGTAGGCTCCTCATCGCCGAGCTAGAGGAGCTGAGGGTAAGGCAGCGCAGGTTATCTGAAAAAGTGAAAGCGCTCAGGACGAAAGCCGAGGAGGAGGGGCCGGAGGTGAGCACGCTGAAAAGCGTGGAGGAGGTAGAGGCTGAGCTGCACGCGGCTGAGCTCGAGCTGGCAGGTATCGGCGAAGTGCCGCCTGAGGTCGAGAGCGCGTACGCGAAGCTCGAGGAGTCGTACAGGGAGCTCGCGAGGAGAGCTGAGGAGCTGGAGGAAAACAGGAGGAGGTTGATGGAGGAGCTGGAGAAAAGGGTGGCGCTCTGGAGGGAAAAAGTGTCGGCGGTAGTAGCCGACGTTGATAGGGAGTTCTCGTCGATGCTCGCGAGGCTCGGAGCCAGCGGCGGTGTGAGGCTTGTCGAGGAAGGGGATGTGGAGCGCGCTGGCCTCGAGATATTCGTGGGCTTCGGCGGGTCCAGCCCAGCACCCTTCAACCCCTACGCGCTCAGCGGCGGCGAGCGGACGGCGGCGATCATGTGCTTCTTTCTCGCCCTCCAGAACCACGTGAAGTCGCCCCTTAGGGCCGTCGACGAGTTCGACGTGCACATGGATCCGAGGAACAGGGACGCGATCCTCAGCATGGTGTTTGAGCTCGCCTCTCGGAACAGTGGGGTCCAGTACGTGGTGATCACTCCAGGCCCCTTGACCAAGCTGCCTGAAGGCTCGAACGTTCTCGTCGTGCAGAAGGTGAGGGGGAGATCGCTGGTCTCGCTTGCGCGGGGTGCGGCCAAGTGAGCGCCGAAGGGAGGTTGAGAGAACTGCTCGAAGAGCTCCTGGAGACACTCAGAGCTTCACCCGACCCCTTTAGGGTGAGGGTTAGGGAGCTGCTCGAAAAGCTGGCCAAGCTTCTACCCCAGCTCGCGCCTAGCGATCTGCCTCTCGACGCTGAGATCGTCTACAGGCTAGCCGAGGTGGTCAAGAGGCAGGAAGAGTGGTTAGCCAACGAGGCGTCGACGCTCGCGCTCGGCAGGCTTGTAGCCGCGCTCAAAGTGCAGGTGCTAAGCGAGAGGGAGCTGGCCCTCCAGCTGCTCAGCGCGTGGAGACCGGCGATCGCGCTAGAGCAGGTGACTTTCACCGATATGCTCAGGGCGGTCGAGTACATGGGCGGCAGGAGGCCGAGGGCCGTGTTCGAAGGGGGCGACGAGGCTGTAGGCGTAGTAGGGTTGGACGAAGCGGTTGCGCTGGGTGTGGTATCGCAGGTGAAGCTGGAGGAGATCATCAAGAAAGTGAAGAAGAGGGCTCTCGAGCTTCTCGAGAAGTCGGGGGTTGCGAGGTACTTCGACGCTGTGCGCGGCTCCGACCCCTACGAGACCTACCTCAACGCGTACGCTCTCTCTCTGCTATCGAGCGCGGGCGAATTCGACGTAGCGTACGACCCGCTAAGCGACGAGTACTACGTCGTTAAAGGGGGGAGCGGCGGCGAACCGTCATCGGTAGCCATCCCCTTAGCGAAGGTGGTGGAAGGTGCCGGCTAGGGTTCCCAGCGCCAAGATCAGGAAGGCCGCCCGCCTCCTCCTCTTCAGGAGCGGTACGAGGCCGGGCGTGAAGGGTTGGGAGCTGGCGAAAGCGGTAGGCGACGACTACCTAGAGGTGGTGAAAGCTCTCAACTCGATGCTAGATCCGCTGGGGTTAGAGACCGTAGCTGTCGACGAGCAAGGCCGCCGCTTGAAGATGGAGGGAGACCTTAGAAAAGCGCTTTTCCTCGTTATCCTCAAAGAGCCGCCTACGATCGAGGAGGCGAAGACCTCCGGGTGGAGGATCGACGACTTGGCCGTACTGGCGGCTTCCCTGCTCTACCTCCTCGCCAGGGGTGGCTCCGCACCTCGCAGCGAGCTGGTGGGCGTTTTGAAGGCGAAGTTCAGGGGCCCGCGCCTTAGCTACGCGCTCGAGAGACTGATCCGCCTCGGCTACCTCGAGGAGGAAGGTGAGCAAGTGAAGGTAGGCTGGAGATCAAGGGTCGAGATCGACTTGGACAAGCTCGTCGGAATAAGCGGCTTGGGCGCAGCGGCCCCCAGCGGTGGGCCAAGCTAACCGGAGGCAGCCGGCCGAGCGAGCTTAGCCTTCAGCTTTTCCTTCCTTTCCAGCCACAGAAGCTTGAAAAGAGCCTCTTTCCCGCCTGAGTGCTTCGTGAGTATGCTGGCCGCCTCTTTGAAGCTGAAGCCCGCGGCTCTGGCGAGCACAGCCAGGTCACGGTACCTTTCGAATAGCTGAGCGCTTAGCTTCAGCCTTCTACAACCTTTACCCGCCTTCTCGCACCTCTCAGCCAGAGCGACCATCTCTTCCTCCGGCAAGGTGTCGAAAGCCAACCTGTCGGAGCCGCAACTCGGGCACGAAAGCTCGGGCTCTACCTCGGCGACCGGTAGCTCGAACACGGTCCCACACTCTGTGCAGAGGAAGGACGCAGTCGCTTGAAGAACCCTCACCTTGAAAAGCGCGTAGGAGAGCATCTCTCTTTTCTCCGGTAAAGCCGGCTCCAACCCCTCCCTGAGGCTTCGCTCAGATTCAAGCGTGAGCGGCGTTGGCCCCTTCACCCCTACCACCCCGATCTCACCCTTCCTGATCTTGGAGAAGACCTCGAGGGCTCTATCCGCATCCATGTCCTTGAGCAGCACCTCCTTGACCGCTTCCTCGTAGGCCGGTGTCCCCTTTAACGCGGCTGCTAGCCGGTCGAGGTCGCCCCTCGTGAGCCGGGCGCCAGGGGCCACGATGCCCATCCTCCTAGCAACCTGCTGCAGCCTCCACCTGAAGCCCCTGCTTTCCTCAACAGCCGACCTCAGGTACTTCAGGAAGGTTTCGCCGTCTGTCTCCTTTAAAACGGCTTGGACCTCTTCTGCCGTCACCCCCTCGCACCTCAACACGACGCGGTAGGGTTTCTCGGAGGAAAAAGCTGGGAGACCGAGCCTTCTGGCCAGCCTGTGGGCGAGGTACCTGCCTAGCGCCCTGTTCACGCGGTTGCCGAAGTGCGCGTGGATAACGACAACCCCGCTCCCCGCCTCCTCGACAACCACCAGCTTGTCGCTCGGCACGGGCCCGCCTTGTTCAGCCATCCCGTAGACCGGCTCGAGGGCTTTCTCGAAAAGCCTCGGGCTCGCCCCGTACTCCCTTGCGAGGCGCTTGGCCAGCTCGCGCAGCGGAACACCGCTCGAAGCCGCCTCGCCCGCCAAACCTCTCAGCCTCCCGACCTCTTGCGCCACCTCGAACGGCACGGGTATCTCCTCACCCACCC
>Ga0209183_1000373_pt1 | contig 19275 bp, 18 predicted proteins | sample LHCtaG_2_FD_184120 | JGI IMG/M metagenome (GOLD analysis project Ga0209183, IMG submission 184120) | Hot spring microbial communities from Little Hot Creek, USA to study Microbial Dark Matter (Phase II) - LHC4sed_replicate (SPAdes)... | ecosystem: Environmental > Aquatic > Thermal springs > Hot... | reverse complement strand
TAATCGTAATTATGTATGCTATGGGTACTACGGAGTTATATGTTAATGCTAACCTCCTATACCTCAACATTATTCTCTTAAAGTTCTTAGTCCATCTATAGAATCTGTATTCCAAGCTCTTCAGCTGGTGGGATTACGGTCATGAATTAATGGGATATGCAAAAAGAGATGTTTTTGTCTTTTCACCATCAAACGAAATCTTATGGAGCGTCGTTGGTGGATGGGACGAAAATATTAATGGAGCTCTCTCCACATGAGAAGATAATATCAGTAACTCATGCATTTTTAACCGAGTCTTTCGGAGAACTAAAAGATGAAGTAGAAAAATGCAACGATCAATACGTTTTCATTACCTCCAATTATCTGGGAGAACTGAAAGTGATGCTGAAAATCGGAGAGCAACTTGGGAAAATCAACCCAGACGAATACATTATCAATGGTAACCTTACCCCGAGAGCAAAACGTACAACCCTCTACACTCTCTGGAACAAGCCGCCCGGCTATGAATAAGTGATAAGACCCTTCACTTTAGTCTATGAAGATAATTATGTAAAAATTCATAAGCTAGGTTAAGTAATGAAAACAAGACCAAGAAAAATCTTCAGCGATCTATTCCATCTATCAAATTATACTCCTTCTTGGTTTTATTGTTATGAGTAAGTTTCCGGGAGTTGCTATAGTTTATGCATAGTCTTCTATCGACTTAACATTCCAGCAATATATATTGTTATAGAATCTTTTAATCCTCTGCCATCCGAAGAACTTCTCAACAATACTCCTTCTACCAAACCACTCATGTATATACTCTAATCCAATCTTCTTCAAAGCATATAGATACCCTAGGCTTCTATCAACAACTATTAATGGCATAATTACTGTTTCATCTAATGCTACAGCCTTCCTAAACATCTTCTTCACAGAGAATTATCTTAAGGAGCCTACGGAGCCGCCTCCTAACAGTCTCCCTAGAAGCCATAGTTATACAGTATCTCTCAGTCAGGTCTCTAAAACTTACACCTACAATATATAGCATGACTGTGTAAGCCTTCACAAGGACACTATACCTAGTAGGCTGGATAGCCTTATCTAGTACATAGTCGAGTACATGTATAAACAGAGATAAAAATAAGACCATAGACGTAAAAAAGGTCTTGAACAAAGCTGACAGGATCTTTCGTAACAACCTTCAAAATTTCTTGAAGGAGACTTTTCATATAGTCTTTCTCGGTACTTGCGTAATCTCGAGATTGCTGACTTTTCAGCTGGTGGGAGCTAACTAGACTATTTGTAAAGTATTGATGAAGAATTATATTCTGCCTGAGCCGGGTCATGGGATGTTAATGTATGGAGGAGGAGTGGAGAAGTAGGATATTGGTTGACAGAATGGTTCTTGCTGGGAAGTCTATTATTAAGGGTACGAGGATAGCTGTTGAATTCATCTTAGAATTGCTTGCTAATGGTTGGACGGTCGAGGAAATCTTAAAGAACTATCCTCAGCTGAGGAAAGAAGATATCACTGCTGCTCTGAAATATGCAGTCGAAGTTCTGAGAGAAGAGAGAGTTTACCCATTACCATGACTAAGCTCTGGGCTGATGAAAATGTGCCATAGAAACTGTGAAGATTCTGAAGAGTTGGAGCATAGATATTGTTTCGATAATAGATTTTTTCACATAATTTAGTTCTTAATTTTTGTTTATGACTAAAGGATCTTCATTTCTCATCAGTACAAACAACTTAAAACAAACTCTGTCTCGTGTAGACTTGTGAAGCATTTTGTATAGTAAAGGAACTCCAAGTGTAAAAAACCTTTATTATTTTCTCAAAATTCTCTCGCAGCCTGTCTTTAATAGTTCCTTTACTTTAACGTAGATATCAATCTTTCCTCCTTCTTGGAGAATTCTATCTAAACATATCATGTATACATAGAATAGTGTGTATTCCTAGATTTCTTCTCTAAAGAGTGTAAGCTCTCAGAGGATATTTTTAACCGAGCTTACAGGTTTTGACTTAGAATTGTTTAGAGAAGATGTGATAAGCATTATTGTATGTTTTCTTTGCTACCAATATTCTGGTTTTTCGCTTCCATGTAGTTTGCTTGAGTCTCTAAACCTCCATAAACCTTTGAATGGAGAATCTATTATTATGTTTAGCGCCTCTATCGCAGCATCGCTTAAGAGTACTTCTCTTTCTATCTCAGATATTACTAGGTTTGATGTACATTTAGAGTTCTCATCTCCAGCAACCACTACTACCTCGACGCCATCATCAATACAGTACATCTTAACTGGACCTCCAGCTGTCTCATAACTTTTAACCTTAGCTCCTCTAGGTAGTTTAGGCCAGACTTCAAGCTCTTCAGCAAGCCTAACTGGGAGGAGGCATTCTGGCTTCTCGGTTTCATAACCTGCATTTAAGAGGGCTACTGTGCTGGCTTCTCTACCTGTCTGCAGGCTTCTAAGCTTTACTCTTACTCTTACACCCATGGATCATCTTCCTCTTAAGACTCGCTTCTACTATATGGCCTATCCTTGGAATCTTTTCAACTTCCCGTATCCTGCCAACCCTTAACCTAACCTTCATAGAGATTCTACTCCCTAAGAATCGTTCATCTTTGCTCTAAGATAAATTTTCATAACCTATTCAAATATACAGCCAAAAGATTTACTGCAGCCTCTTCTCACTGCCTCCACAATACACATTTTCCAGACTTGCTCGAATCCGCGGCTCGAACAATAGTCTATCTCATGGCTTCTGGAGGTGGGGGCTTCTTTACCGTCCTGGTCTAGCGTTAATTTTTATTCGCTTCTCCTCTTTTCATGGGGTTTCTCGGGGTGAACGATTGAAGCTCTTACATCCCTCAAGCATCTATAGAGAAGGTTTCTAACAGCTATAACTTCTCTATCCTCCTCTGATCGCATCTTGGACGCTTCATCAGCCTATACCCATTTGAGCTTAGCTTTCCCCTACATCTTGGGTATAGGCTTGAAGTACCCTTAGTATCAACATACTTTACGTTTAGTCCTGTAAGCTTTCGCTTGTAGTCTATTATGTTCTGTAGCTTCCTAAAACTCCACCTATTCGACCTACCGTAAATCTCTCTCGAACATTTAACTCTCCTCCTTATGTTTTTGAGTTCTTCTAGTATGATTTTTGAAGCTCCGGCTTTCCTTGCCTCACTGATTATCTAGTTAACAATCTTATGGTAAATGTATTCGATTCTCTTCTCTTCCACTATACTTCGCTAGTATAGGTTTCTCGTTCAGTCTAGGCTTGGATTGGGGCCTTCTATGCTTAAGAAAGTATGTCGTCCTTATCATCTTCTCGCAGGTCTTAATATTGGTAACATAGTCTCCTAAGTCGAAGACAATGTCATCTTCATTTATATGTACAGCTATTGCTTTCCCATTGGTTCTACGATTTCAACAATCTTAGAGAAGATAACCTTCAGATAGAATTCATCCTCCCTCTTTAAGAGCCAAGCTTGACCTGGCCTCGCCTCTCTAAACTTCTCACGGTATGTTCCATAGAGTGACCTCAGCTTAATTCTACCATTCTCAGTAGCTATCGATGCTTCCCACCCCTCGAGGTCAAGGCTGAACAAGCAGTCATCCAACATTATTACAAGCTTCTTGAAGGATGGCTTCTCTGCTTTCAGTCTTCTGAAGCCTGTAATCCTTCTCGTCGAAGCATATTTAGCTAGACTATTCAAGATTTCACTATATGTTGAGAATAGGCTTTCAGGAATTAGTCCTCTTAGCTTGAAGCTTGCTGTAAGCTTAATAGTCTCTAACGGCAGACTCAACCACCATGAGTCTAGGAGTCTCAATATACTTAGTCTTACCAGAGTAAGCCTGCCTCTCCACGGCTACATAGGATAAACTGGGGGCTCCGCAACCTCACCGACTATATACGGTTCTCCAGCATCGAAATCACTAGAGTTATCGTGGACAATGAACTTTATGCTAAGAAGAAGTAGTTTCAAACTACATGAAACCCGTGAAACTGGGGAAACCTTGCAAGAAACTGATAAACCAATCTATTTACTGATCATATAAGCCTAGCAACTATTATCAGTCCTTCATTTTCAAAGTTTATAATTGAGGGTGTCTTAGATCGTATTAGTCGTGATTAGACAGAAATTAAATGGAGCGGAAGTTTGTTATGAAGAATGAAGATGAGTCTTCACTTGTGTTCTTCTTGTTGTCACATCATAGACCAGAGAAACTTCACAGGACTATTCGTATTTATATCAAGGGGAGGCATCTTTACCTTTGTGCTAGATGCACTGGAATATGGACAGGAATGATAAGTATCTTTGTTGCTTCTCTCTTTGGGCTTGACCTCCCCGCATGGCTCTACATTCTTTTATTAGCGGTACTTCCAGCGCCCGCCATGGTTGATTGGACTACTCAAAGTTGTAAAATTAGGGAGAGTAAGAATTCTATACGAGTAGGAACAGGCTTTCTCCTCGGAATTGGTTGGGGGCTCTTCTTCCTGCTGTTAATGAGGGGTATGCTGTATTTGCTCCTAATCGGTCTGATGATTCTATGCGCGTACATCTTATTAGTATATGTAATCGCTTTGAAAACCAATTTTCTCAACGACTACTTTAATTAAGTAAGTTGCCTAAAGTAGGTAAGGATGTGCTATCCTTAGAAAAGCTTAAATTTACAGTGTTCCAATGTAGTCCGATCAGAATGGTAGAAGAAGAGGGAAAAGAAAAAAGACAATATAATCTAGGCATATTGATTCTACTGGTCCTCCTTTGTTGGCCAGCTGCTATCATATACTATTTCACTAGGCCGAAAGTCAGGTCTGAACCGACAAGAATCTGCCAAGGGTGTGGAAGACGGATACCTTTGGAATCAAAGCATGCCCTTACTGTGGAAAGCCCATAGTTGAGCTGGCTCCTTGGGCAGCTCCTGCTGCACTGCCTCTACCGCCTCCACCACCTGGAGGAAAATTTTGTCCAAACTGTGGAGCAAGAGTAGATCCAGCTGCAAGGTTCTGTCCAAGCTGTGGAAAACAGTTAACGTCCTAAAATCATAGCTTAGCTAGTGGGATCAGTATGCCTTATAACCTTACTGGATTATATAAGCTTTTTAATACGTACAGGATCATTTAGAGAAGACCTTTTTCATACATGACTATATGAGTTTTACGTTTGAATCTCATAGATCGGTAAAAATTATACTGAACTCATCTATCTTAATTTTTGTTTTTCAAAGCTATATTAGAGCTACTGAGGCAACTTATTTCCCAGTTTGAACGAAAACAGGAGCTCAAAGCGACCTGAGCTTCACAGTTTGGACAGAGGCGAGGTAGGGTGGACGACGGTGAAGCTGGAGAAGAGCTTGGGGCGGAGTTAAGATTGAACACGCACCGGCTATAGCTGAGTTCATTGCCACGACCCTTCTTTCTGATGATCCGCTTTCGAAGATATATGAGTGCGTTTTCTCTCACCATAATTGGGATAATTAACGAGAAGATGCTCTGCACCAAATTTTCTTGAAGCCTCAACTCTTGTAATTGGTGGTGCAGCGGAATAATATGATTTGACTCTTCTTCATTTTTCAAAATTATCCATCTTCCGACACGTGACTTTCCACTTCTAGATTTATTCTATTTACTAACTATTAGGCATCAAGTTTCCGCTCAAAGATTTTAATATCCCTGTTTTCGGGCTTATGTTATACTTCAGCCTTAAAATCACCGTCAATGCAGACTTTGAGAGGTCGGTCAGGCTACCTCAATTGGCTCTATAGCTACTGCTAACCATACAGTCCATCAGAATCAAGAAGGACTACGGCTTATCAATCCCCCTCAGTTGACGAAAATATGGAATAGCAGATAGATAGATTGCAAAGAGATATCCTCAGCCCTCCAAAGAAGGGGTGCTAAGTTTTACTAGTTCCAAAGATTTAGGCCTGTCTACCATTATCTGGATAGCTGGAGGCTGGCTGTAAATGAATAATCTAACCATATAGCTGATAATGTCTAGCTTTTTGTTTTTCAAGGATGAGAAGATATCTCATTTTATCTAACAGTGTTTGTAGCAGGAATAGATGATGACTAGTATCCCTAAGTTCAACAGTTGCGGAGCGCCCGGTTCTATCTTTGACTTCTATAGTTTAAGTTAGAGAGTCCTTCTTAGAAGCCTCCCTACGAGGGCTTTGTGAGGACTGGAATAAAGCGAGTCAGCGTTTCGACTTGGCTTGACGATGTAAGGAGTTACACATTTTAACAACAGTTTCATAGTTTTCTGGCGTGCAATAAATATGCATTTTTTTCCATGAGCCTTTCAGCATGACTACACGCTGCCTCGGATAAACTTTGACTTCACGGACACCCTTCCAACTCATACTCCAGGTTTGCTGGGACTCACCGAGCAGGGCAATTCCTACAGCCCCCGGTTTTCCAGAGAAAAGCCCCAGGAAGAACAATAACTCATTTATGACTGCATTCTTTCTTCTTGTTCCCCTGCGTGTTGTCCAACTTACCCCTCTGCTGTCAATCCTGAAATGAACTTCATAGCGACTTCGATAGACAACCAAGAGAACAATAATGACAAGGAAGACAATTAGTCCTACTAAACCCAGAGCATACATCCAGCTTTGATCGTAGCCTCCTATCGATGGGCCGGAATAAACAGCCCAGAGAAGAATGATTATGATCACAAGGCTAGCTATCCCTACTGCTTTGAGTATATCTAAAGCCCAAAAACGGTTGAAAAAGGGAATATCAAAATCCCATTCTAATTCTTGGGGAAGATCTGCTTCAGGTACCACAGATGCTGGTCTATGTATTGGCAGGGCTTCAGATCTACGTATCTCCGCTCCACAGTTTTGGCAAAATCTCGCCTCTACTTTAATCCTAGTCTTGCAGTTTGGGCAGAAAACTTCTCTTGCCACTCAAGCACGCACCTGCTATGCAATCGTTTTATACAATTCGGCTACGTAGCTGCTATATATTTATTCCGATTAGAGAGACTTCACGTATTACCTTCAGCCCATCTAACCTCTGTTAGAAGCCTGGCTATCTAAGCTTCGCATATGAATGTTGTTAGGAGGCCTGCCAGCATAAGATAAAGTCAGCGATCTGAAAAATCAACCCTACACTTACCAATAATGTCTAGGAGGCCAGCATTGCTTAACAAACACTCCTTTAAGCTATTCTGGAAGCCTGGTGTATGGATCTGTATAGGATGCCTCCTGCTCTTTTACGCTCTTAGATATGGTGACGTCTCAAGGGCCACACCATTAATACAAGTAGAGCCTCTATTCATATTCCTCCTCATATGATACTATCTTAAAAGTATAGAGAAGATAACGCCTAAACTTATTGTTGGCGGTATAACTATTATTCTAGGAGCTGTAATTGTAGTATTAGCTTAACATTCCAACTTGAAACACGCAGCTTAGGGAATTAGATACAATGTGTAAAGTTGCTAGCTCTGCGGCAGGAGACGTTAATCCTATGTTGCTTGAGCGCTATGAAGTAAAGAGAAACTACACGGCAAGCAAGAATTGAAGAGCGTATACACAGTTCACGGGATTGACGAGCTTTAGGGGGAAGATCCAAAAATTCCTGAGAAGAGAGTAGTTCCTCCTCCAAAAACTCGCTCAGGAGGGAGAAACTTAGCTAACGGTGTTCTGCATAAAATTGCGAAGTAGTCTGTGGACAGAGCGAAGGTTTAAAACTAATGCAGCCTCAAAGGAGAGTAGCGTGGATTAAGAGCAGGAGCATGAATAGATAGAAATAAAATATTGATTATCTGACAACGATTTGTGTGGAGCTATATACCTGGTCCAGAACCTCCTTTCCGGATAGTCTTCCCGGCTCAGAATCACTGGAGTTATCATAGTCGATGAACTCTACATGATAGATAGAAGTATTTTTCGACCTCCACTTATAGGTTAAATTTATCAACTCTAAAATCTAAGGATTTGTATGAACATTGAGGAAGTAATCGAGAAAATAGGAGATTTAGCTTACTATTATGAGCTTACATAACATGGCTGTTCTCAAAGCGTATTAAAAGCTATACAGGACAGCTTAACGTTCAAGGCTGCAACAGCATTTGCTGGTGGGGCTGCGAGAGCAGGGGAGATATGCGGATCACTGATAGCCGGAATTATGGCTGTAAGTCTAGTTTATGGGAGGGATAGGCTTGAAGAATCAACGGTATCCAGTGGATATCTTAAGACTATGAAAACTAGCAGATAGAGAGGCATAGCGTAATAATAGACTAAAACATGCTCGGCTTTAGGATGGAACTTTTGATTTTAGTTCACCATCGTTATCCACAGCTGAATCATTGATATGCACATATTAGTGGAGAGCTCGAGAAGATTAAGAGATTTGTAGGATTAAAATGTGGAAGGAACATCAATGCTTATATAAGAGTTGATGGGGAGAGAGTTGGTTTTCTATGATAGACTATATCTTATACTTGTCTAGAAAGGATATCGAGGCATTAAATATCTCAATCGATGAGGTTATTAAAGTTGTTGAAGAAGCTTTTTTAGAAAAAGCATCAGGGAAGGCTGAAATGCCTCCAAAGCCAGGTGTACACCCGAGACCTGATGCTTTCATACATGCGATGCCAGCCTACTTATCTGAGAGCAGGGTTGCAGGTATTAAGTGGGTTAGTGGATTCCCGGAAAATCCAATGCATGGTTTACCCTATATCTCCGGGCTTATAATCTTAAACGATGTGGAAACAGGCTTCCCAGTATGCGTAATGGATGCTACCTGGGTTACGGCGAAAAGAACGGGCGCGGCAACAGCTGTTGCTGCAAAGTATCTAGCCGATGAAGATTCTAGAGTTTTCGGAATCCTTGGATGCGGTGTTCAGGGTAGATCTAACCTCGAAGCATTATTATCTCTATTTGATTTAGAAGAAGTAAAAGCATATGATATAAATCCTCAAAACCTTAGAAGGTACGTTGAAGAGATGACGAGAAAATTCGGGGTAAAAATAATACCTGTAGATTCTCCTCGAAAGGCTGTGGAAGACGCAGACATAGTAGTTACTGCTGGGCCGATACTGAAGAATCCTACCCCAGTAATAGAGGCTTCATGGTTTAAGGATGGAGGTTTTGCGTGTCCACTAGACTTTGATTCTTACTGGAAGCCAGAAGCATTACACTCAATGGATAAATTCTGTACCGATGATCTCGAGCAATTACTGTATTATAAGAGGCAAGGATACTTTAAAGACATCCCTAATGTTTATGCAGAACTAAGTCAGATAGTAAGCGGAGAGAAAGAAGGTCGGTCGAGACCTGAAGAACGCATAATGTCTATGCATCTAGGAGTAGCAATCGAAGACATGGCCACCGCTAAACTCATATATGAAAGAGCAAAACAAAGAAGTATAGGAGAAAAACTCCAATATTAGCTCTAGTTGTACACTCCGGTATACTCATTACCAAAACTAATACAGCAAGTCAAGGTGGAGTAGCCAAAAATTCTCTTAGACACGATGTAAGCATAAGCCGGCATCACCATATATTTACTATTGAGAAGATTGTTAATGTATTGTGGAAATAAGAGCAATACTCAACGCTTAAACAGTAAGAGATAGCTATCTCAGAATTTCCAGAGGCAGCAGATCAGAAGCCTAGGGTTTTTAATGAGTGATAGAGAGGATAAGAAGGGATGGGAGGTAGAAGCTCTAGAGGACGCAGTAACTTTTTATGAGAAGCTGATAGGCTGCTCCTGAAAAGGTACTGAAATTTTCGAGAAGCTAGGAGTAAGCAAAACAAAATATAGAAAGATAGGAAAGTAGGGCAGTTATTCTACTCTCCCCTCTTGGTTCTAACTTTGTGCTCATCTTATGGATAAACCATATGACCTTTCAACACATCTACACCCTCTTCCATTCCAACGTATAGTAAAAACATAGATTGCTATCCCAATCTATAAATGCTGAGTGGTTTTCTCATCAGTTTACCACATTTTATTGAAAGCCCGTCTTCTATCATATTTTTAGCATGCAGTAAGATGCCAGTAGATCCTAGGTGAGTTTATTGGTAAATCCTTTTTCTGATGTCTATCTTGACCACCACTATTTTCTCTTTCTCGTAAACCTCGAGTAATGCTCTATAATTTTCCTACACGTAGCCTGAAAGTGTCTGCTTCACCTGCAATCTTAAGAACGTTAAGTCTAACCGCTGGAAAACCCTCAAGCAGCTTAAGCTTGTCAACTATACATTGCCTATCTTTGATTTATAGATTCTTTAAGAAATTGTATGCCCTTTTATAGATGAGAACTCTAAACTTCATTAAGAGACTTCAACTTGCTAAAGTGTTTGTTCCTAACAATTTCATCTGCCTCCTTCAACAACACGGGCTCCTCAGTAGTTAGGAAAACATCTTTAAGAAACTCCCTTAACTCATCAAGCTTCCTCCCAATTTCTTCGATCTTCTCCAAAACAGTTTCGCCCAAGAAAACATTCATATAAACACTACTTTTATAGACCTTCAACCTCAATGACGCAACAATGCAATTTTTCACCCTTTTTATTAAAATATTATTTTAGGAACGAAGATATTTTAAGGAGAAACCGAGAGAGCTTAACAAAAGATAATTTTTTCCATATTCTAGAGAACTTATTATGAATATTGATTCATTGCTCTTCTTCTAACGTAATATCCTGACGATAGAATAAATGGAGGCCTAGGATTACCAGCTAGAAGCACAATATTCATAACATGGGAAGTAGTCTCAACCATTAGGAAAATTTCAATTCTAGAATGAGACTCAGAAGAAAGATAACTCATGTTTGTTAAAGTCGGAATACGTATACATCACTATGGCAGGAAAAGCAAGCCTGATGGCTGCTTAGGAGCTGTTAAACATTTATTCAATCTAGTACGTTAACTGATAGAACGATAATCATCCTCATCAATGGGAGACTACTAAGACATGAGAATCTACTGAATTGAGCAGGCGGTCAAGCATGCTTTACCAGTAATTTATCGTATACGCATCTCCCAGATGCATGCTAATACATGGATATATCGGTGATATGTCAGATCTGATATTGAGAATGTAGAGAGAAGGTAGAGGAGACTAGGCCGGGGATGTAAGAAAGAGCGTATAGGTATGACGTTTTTCTGATTAAAAGCTTATATTTATTTTCGATTTTAAATTTCTACGTGTGAGAATGATGTCGGCTACGAGTAGTAGATGGAGGATTTTAGCGTATCTGGTCATAGGATTGCTAATCGGGATCGCTGTAGGATATGCTCTTTCACTTGTTATCGTTCCAGCAGCACCTGCAACCGTAGCAGTCAAAGAGTATACTATCGGCATGATAGCAGACTTGACGGGGGAAGGAGCAGATTACGGTATTGAAGTTAGAGATGCAGGCATCTTAACAGTTGAAGAAATAAATAGCTTCTTCACAGACAATAAGATACCTGTGCGTCTTAAGCTGGAAGTTGAAGATTCTAAGACTACCGTTGAGGGGGCTGTTTCAGCTGCCCAGTCTCTGGGCGGTAAAGGTATAAAGATCATAGTTGGTCATCTATGGAGCGGTCAGGCCAACGGCATCAAGAGCTACATAGATTCTCATAAGATATTCACTGTAAGTACTTCTTCAACTTCTCCAATGCTATCGATCCCGAACGACTATCTATTTAGAATGCAGGCGCCGGACAGCATCCAAGGTAGGGTTCTTGCAAACCTAATATGGAAGCTAGGATACGGCAAAGTCGCAGTAATATATAGAAATGATCCGTACGGTTCTGGGGTATACAAGTACTTTGATGAGGAGTTTAAGAAGCTTGGCGGTACAATAAAGTCTCTAGCTTATACTCCAGACTTACCTGACTACTCAAGCGAAGTCCTGCAGCTAAGCAGCATGGTTAAGGAGCTCGGCGGAGCAAACACCGCAGTCCTCATCATAGCTTTCAACTATGAAGCGATTAAGATGTTTGATAAAGCTCGGTTAGACCCTACATTGTCGAATGTACAATGGTTTTCAAGTGAGTCTTTGAAAGGCCCAGGCATACTTCCGCCAGCCGGCCCCCCAGAAGTTGCTGATTTTCTAGTTAAAGTGAGGTTGACTGGGACGTATCCAGCTTCATTAACAGAAACAGAGCTAATGAAGAAATTCGTAGAGAAATTCAAGGCAAGATACGGTAGAGAACCGAAAGCATATGGAGCCTACACGTATGATGCACTATGGGTCGTAGCTCTCTGCCTCTCAGCAGCGGGATCCGAAGACCCAGACACTATAATGAAGCTATTCTACAACCTAGCATCCAAATACACTGGTGCAACCGGTCCGACAGCCCTTGACTTAAACGGTGACAGAGCATTACAGGATTACCAAATATGGGAAGTAAAGAAGCTTGATGGAACCTACGACTTCAAAGTTATAGGAGGATGGAATGGAGCAGCAAACGAGCTTATAATCTCAAGCCAGTAAGCCCAGCTAATTTTAAACTTTATTTTTTATTCTCATTCAGTATTACATCGGATCAAAGGATGGTGGATAATGATAGACCTTCTCCAAGCAGTAATTTCAAGCATTGTTATTGGAAGTCTTTATGCTCTAACGGCATACGGTTTGACACTAACTCTCGGCTCGATTAGAATATACAATTGGGCTTATGCCGAGTATGTAACTATCTCAGCTTATGTGACTGCGCTCTTATCATCAAGGTACTCAGTAGATATCTTACTATGTTTTCCAGCAGCTATTTTTTCAGCGGTCGCGGTCTCTCTGATAGTTGACGAGCTCGTCTATAAGCCGTTAACTAGGAAAGGCTCAACTATAATCCAAGTTATGCTCGCTAGTATAGCAATGGGGCTCTTAATAAGATACCTGATTTATATCTTTGCCTCCGTAAACAACGTAGTAATAATCAAGGCAGCTTATACCTCGAAAGCAGTAGCAAAAATAAATGAATTAATAATTACGGACCTCGACATCTTTATTGTAGGGCTTACCATCTTTATGATGCTGGTCTTCCATTTTATAATTTCCAAGACTTTGATCGGAAAGCAGATTAGAGCCATGTGGGATAACTTCGAGCTGGCGAGATTAAGCGGTATAAAGGTGGATAGGGTTAGAAGGTTCGTCTGTATTCTTGTAGGCATGCCTGCAGGTATTATAGGGTCTCTATGGTCGATATACTCAACTATAACACCTACGTCGGGTTGGTTGCTACTGCTTCCAGCGTTTGCGGCCGTGATTGTCGGCGGCTTGGTGAGCATACCAGGCGCAATAATTGGGGGTTACTTACTGGGATTCGGGGAAAACTTCTTTATGTATATTGCTTACAAGTTTGCTGGCGTATCTCTTGCATATAAGCCATTAATAACGTTATCGATTATGCTGCTTGCATTATTCATAAGAGCAGACATAATTCCAGCCAGGTGGTTATTATCAGTTCTTACGAGAGCGGCTACTCATAGGGGTAATGGTAGATGATACCTGAGCTAATAACTCTATTCTCGACTTCTTTAACATTCTTCAGCATATACGTTATATTATCACTAAGTCTGAACCTAGAATATGGTTTCACCGGAATTCCCAATTTTGGAAAAGTATTCTTCTTCTCGCTTGGAGCATACGTTGTCGGTGTGTTTGTGCCAAGGGTAATCCAGTTCGTTTTTAATATAAGTGAACCGGCGTGTTCAGCACTTGCCTCTACGCAGAGGATATCTATTGCCGCTCAATTTCCAATTTTAAATATAATGATCTTCCTAGTATCTCTTATACTTTCTGGGCTTTTAGGTGCTTTCATGGGATACGTTATCTCATATCCTTCCCTTAAACTGAGAGGGGATTATCTTGCTATAAGTCTATTGATAATCGCTGAGCTTAGTAGGGTGTTTGTTAGAACTGAACCTAGCATAGTATGTGGAAATAATGGTATCGGTGGATTACCTAACCCTTTCGTCTGGATGCAGGACCCTGTACTAAAAGAGTTAACATATTCTATCTTGTCTGGAGCTATTGCGGGGGTATTCTACTTCTATATTCACCGACTGGTTAATTCGCCTTATGGGAGAGTTATTAAATCTGTAAGAGACGACGAGTTAGTTTCACAGCTTTTAGGGAAAGATGTAAAAATATTTAAAGCCCAAATACTGACTGTCTCGTCTTTTATGTCAGCTATAGCAGGGTGTTTATATGCTTTCTTCATAGGCTTCGTCTATCCCGACGACTTCATCATAGTTTGGACGATGTATGCTTGGTTGATGATGCTGCTCGGAGGTGTAGCTAACAATAAGGGTGTCATATTAGGAAGCACTGTAATGGTTGTGGTAGATAGGGGGTTGAGGCGGATACCAAGTTCCTGGTTGTCTCTTCCATTTGATGTGAGCTATCTCAGGGGGATCATATTTACAATAATCCTACTAGTGATTATTATGTGGAGGCCTAGAGGTTTGCTCCCTGAGAAACCGTTAGATACGCCTGCGAGGAAAATATTTGAAGCTCATCTTAGAAGTAAGAATAGCTTAAAAAATTCTTCATCCTAATAATCCTTGAGTAAGATGGGTGGTCAAGCTATCTTAGAAGTCTCAAATCTCTCTGCAGGTTATGGGAAATCACAGATACTGTATGAGCTTTCAATGTCTGTAATGAGAGACCAGCTTACCCTAGTTGTTGGTCCGAATGGAAGTGGAAAAAGCACTCTTGCTAAAGCTGTTTTTAATCTAGCATCGATATTTTCGGGAGACGTATTCTTCAAGGAAAGAAATGTGACGAAGCTGACCCCTGAAGAGAAAATAATTATAGGGATGAGGATGGTTCCACAGTTATCAAACGTATTTGAGAACCTAACTGTAAGAGAGAATCTAGAAACAATATACTTTGCTATAAAGTCTCCCAAGAAGAACTTTGAAGATAGCTTAGACTACGTCTACTCTATCTTTCCAGTTTTAAGATATAGGCAATATGAGAAAGTGAGAACACTGAGTGGCGGAGAGAGGCAGATGGTGGCATTAGCTAGAGTGCTTGTAGCTAAACCTGAACTAATTATTTTTGACGAGCCTACAGCAATGCTTTCACCAGTCCTCTCTAACTTAATACTGAATAAGATTAGAGAGATTAATGAGTCGGGTGTTGCTGTATTACTAATTGAGCAAAACGTTAAGACAGCGTTAAAAATATCTGACTATGTGTACGTGTTAGTATCTGGCAGGAAAGTATTAGAAGGAGGATCAGAGAGATTCATTAACAATTTCTCTATGCTTGAAGATGCTTTCTTTGGTAAGTTTCCAAGCAGCGAATCCAGGTGATATACGTGTCCGTAAACCTGCTAATGGTTAAAGAGGTCACAAAAAGCTTTGGTGGGTTAAAAGCTGTAAATAACGCGTCTCTAGAGGTAAAAGAAAAATCAATAGTAGGACTTATCGGTCCCAACGGCTCGGGAAAGACAACATTGTTTAATCTGATTAGTGGGGTTTTGTATCCGGATTGTGGACAGATAATCTTCAGGGGTTTGAGGATAGACAGACTCCCCCCTCATGAACGCTTTAGACTAGGGATATGCCATGCACTACAGATACCCAGAGTGTTTAAAGGTATGACTGTATTAGAGAACAGCATGCTGCCTCTGAAGGGTCAACATGGTGAAAGGTTCCTGTATGCTCCGATGAGAAGTAGATGGGCTCGCCAAGAAGCTGAAAATGCTCAGAGAACACTCTCCATCTTAGATGAAGTCCGCCTATGTGATTTCTACAACAAATTTTCATCGGAGCTCTCTGGTGGGCAGATGAAGCTCTTACAGTTGGCCAGGACCCTCTCAGGTCAGCCTATACTGTTTCTACTAGATGAGCCGGGAGCCGGAATAGCCCCATCTCTAGCCAAGGAGTTATTTAGCAAGATCGTTACAATTAGAGAAGAAAAAGGTGTGAGTTTCTTCATAATTGAGCATAGACTAGAATTATTGTTCGACATCGTAGACAAAGTCTACGTAATGAATAGAGGAGAGATTATAGCGGAGGGGACGCCGGACGAGGTAATCAACGATCCTAAAGTTAAGGAAGCATACCTAGGAGGTTAAACTTCTTCGTAGGAGACCAAGTCATTTAGGGTTTCCCTCCTCCTTATCACCTTAACCACGCGGTTTTGAAGTATCATTAGATAGGCTGGTCTAAGCATTCCATTGAAGTTCATTGTTATCTCTGGACCGTAAGCTCCGGTATGCAGTATTGCTAAGACATCGCCTGGCTGGGAATTCATAGGTAAGCGTCTATATTTTGGAAGCCTGGGATTGCCTAATTCTTCACCTTCAACATCATGGTAAACGTCTTCTCCATCACATAATGGTCCACCTATTCGGAAAGGAGAGTCATGCTTCTCATTTATTCTACTAATGTTGATTACTGGGTAATACCATCTTAGTATCCTCATACTTGGAAGAATATTGAATCCTGCATCTACGATAAGCCACTTCTCTCCAAAACTTCTCTCTTTAAAATTAACAACCTTGGTAAGAAGTAGACAGGTATCGGCGACGATCTTTCTACCTGGCTCAATATACAGTTTAGTATTGTATTTAAGCTCTTTAAAGCTTTTAGATACAGTCTTCGCTATTTCCGAGATACCAATACTTCCCCAAAGGTAGCTTGAAACATCCGTATCCCTCTCTATTATAGTCTCTGTATAGTCCTCCGGCAACCCTCCCCCCATGTTTATATGGTCGAGCTCTAACCCTAGATCCTCATATATCTGGTCTGCTAACCTTACAACCACCATTGATGCTTTACTCCATGAAGCGATGTCTGTAACTTGTGAGCCGATATGCGTATGTATTCCTTTTATGTTTAAATTTCTCTTTTCCAGAGCGTGTCTAATCATCTTTACTACTTGGTTTATTTCTACTCCGAACTTCGTCTTAGATAATCCTGTCTTAATACTAGGTGCGGAAACCTCTGGGGTAATTCTTATGGAGACACCTACTCTAGTCTTAAGCTTCTCAGCAAGATTAGCTAGGAGGTCCAGCTCATAAAGTGAGTCTACATTTATACAATCGATTCCTAGCTCGACCGCATATTTCAGTTCTTCTAGTGTTTTTCCGGGACCGTTGAACACTATATCTTCAGGCTTAAATCCTGCTTTGAGGGCTTTGTATAATTCTCCTCCGGAAGAGACTTCACATCTTAATTGCTCACTCTTCAATATTCTTAAAATAGATAGTATTGAGTTAGCCTTAAGAGCGTAGTGGATGTAACAATCACCGTACTCCTGTTTGAAGACATCTGATATTAGCCTTGCATTTTCCCTAATCTTGGATTCTGAGAAAATGAATACAGGGGTCTTATAATCTTCAGCGATCTGCAGCAAGTCTACGCCATCAAGGTAAAGCCGGTCATTTTCCACTTCTAGATGTTTTGAGATACAAGTACACATTACTGATCACCCACTAAATCCTGTTCAGAAAGGTTCTACAGATAAAGGAGGCATTTATCAATGCATCGATGAGCATGTTAAACTGTCTTGTTAAACTGACCTTCAATGCATGCCATGTCCAATCTTCACGTGAGGTCTTCGTAAGACTAGCCAGTATCTTATAAACCCTGGGTAACGGCTTCGCCAAAAATATATTACCATATACGTCATGCGAATATTTATCCACTGTACTTCTAAATGCTGGGATCAAGATCCTGCTTAAGGTCAGCAATAATTTGTTTACCGACTTAGTTAAAGTATTCTCTCGGCTATTTTTACACTCACGTGCAATTTTATTGACCTCGTAAATTAAAATTTCCAATTCGTTTACTCTTGCCTCTATCCTGGAGAGGTAAGGCTCCGTCCACTCTTTTGAAAATGCTTCTCTAATCTGTGCTATATCTGTCTTTACAAGTCTTGTGAATTGGGTGAAGTCGAAAGGTACTACGGCCTCGCAGGCTAGTCTTAGTACATATTCTAAGTATAATTTAGCCTGGATCCCCAGCATCTCTCTATCAAGTTTATCAATAGTATCTTCTTCACTGTGATACCACCATCCAAAGACTGCTTCCCCAGACTTTTTCAGCTCCTCTTCGGTAAATGTTGCGAAAGTAAAGATGTATGGTATACCTATCCCTAGGAAGGAGTTATCTCCGAATTTTAATGGGAGCCTTTTTTCAGATGGTTTGCCGATCACTTCCTTCTCTACTTCTTCAAGGAACGCCCAAGTCTCTGGAGATGAATATGAGACAAATCTGCTAGCTCCAGCTAGACCGCATGCATCCACATTTACATACGCTACTCCTCCCTCGTTAAGTTCAACCCAGTAATTATCTACAAACCATGCTGAACCTGCAGCTTCGCCTATCTCATGCCCATCCCAGAAACCGAATACTAGGCTTCTTAAGATCTTACTTCTATTCTCGGCGAGAACCTTTACCATTTCTAGCATAACTGCATTACCAGCTGAGTTATCGGTCACCGTGCCGCCCCAGGCTTCTAAGTGCCCTCCAACAATTATGAGTTCATCCATAGGCTGAGAGCATGCTGAATATATCCTGCACATAGGTTGGCTGGAGCATACCCATTTATTCTCAACCTTCACCTTAATCCTAGCCTTAACTCTTCGATGCGAAAGTAGACGTCTTATGTACTCTCCATCATACCTTGAAATGTTTAAAGAAATTATCCTTGGGATTCTTTCCATATCTTCTGGCGTCGGCGGACCCCAAACACCTTTGATCGCCCCTCTCCCAACAGTACGGCTTTCTCTGCGGCCCCAATTCATTATTATAAGCGCTTTAGCATTATTGATAGATGCGATTCTTGCCTTCTCTGTTCTTGGCGGAGAATAAGAGAGCTCGGCTAGAACGAGTTTTCCAGCTGCATCTATTCCTCGGTAGGACTCTTCATCCCCGCTACCCACATATATTAGATCTCCGGTAACTCCTTCAGGTGGAGTATTCTCACTGAAGAGGTTAGGAAAACTATTTACGATCTTTGATTCCGGCTCGAGTATCTCAAAATAAGAATACTCAGGGTAACTAGTTAGAAAGTAAAATCTATCAATCCATGCTCTTACTCCTCCTATCTTCTCCAAATAATTCACTATATAATTTGATGCTTTCTCGATATTCTCGGTTCCAGCCAACCTATCCGTGAAATTGGAAAGTACTATTACGTGTCTCCAAACAGCGTCCATGTCAAAGCCGGACTTATTATGATGACCCAGCCTATCCTCTCCACAAGCATCTTTACTCATAACAGAACCATCTCTTAGGTGCCTATATAAAGAGTTAGCTCCGCCCCAGCTGACTAATGTTAACCATCCTAAAAGACTCTAGTAATGAT
>Ga0209183_1000371_pt1 | contig 19367 bp, 14 predicted proteins | sample LHCtaG_2_FD_184120 | JGI IMG/M metagenome (GOLD analysis project Ga0209183, IMG submission 184120) | Hot spring microbial communities from Little Hot Creek, USA to study Microbial Dark Matter (Phase II) - LHC4sed_replicate (SPAdes)... | ecosystem: Environmental > Aquatic > Thermal springs > Hot... | reverse complement strand
AGTCACCGAACCCCATATCGGGCGAACCAGGCGGGGCAGTGTAAAGGGCATAGTTGCCGACATTGGCAAAGAAAGGTTTACGGAAACTGTCAATGCCCAAAGCCTTCTCGGCAACTTCCGCCCACCAAATGAACTTGCTCATGTATCCTGCCCAGTAACTCAGCCCCTCGTGCCAACCGCCGTCATCGTCGCTCCAAACAGGGTAGGCAGCGAAGAATTTGTTGACAGCATAGTCAAGCCAAATTTCGGCTTCAGGAATTTCGCCAAAGAAAGCGATGGCGCACTCGGCAAGTTTGTGCCAAGTTCGGTTCCCGTGACTGTTGTATGGCTCGTTCAAGTGACCGTTCCCTTCTCTGACCTCTCCGCTTCGCCATGCATCCAAAGCCCTTCGCCTCATCACTTGACGAACCTTTTCCCGCTCCGCTTCGGTGAGGGTATCATAAGCCCAGTCGTATGCTCGCGGCAAACGGTGAAGCATCGGTTTTGCAGCCTCGCAGTTCAGTGCAAAGTTTGTTGGACCATCAGGGTCCCAAGATGCGAGGTGCAAAATCCATTTGCGAGCGGCTTCACCAAAACGCCTCTCGCCAGTCAGCAAATAAACGAGTGCGAGGGTTTCTGCCTCCATGCATGCCTTCAAAGTTTGCTCCCGATTGGGCCACCAATACTTGCGTGTCTGAGGGTCACGGATGGAGTCCCTGACTGACGGCTCAGGTGTCGGCTCGCTTTTCAGCAACTTTTCTGCTTCCCGAAGCAACGGTTCAAAAACTCTTTGCCCTTCCCCTTTCACCCATTGGCGCAACTTTGGAATCTCTTCGGGGCGGAAGAACAGGCGAGGATGCTCTTTTGGAATTCGGCGCTTCAACTCGTCCATAGTCGGCTTCGGGAAAATCACAGCGTCAGCAGTGACAACAAAACGACGGATGCGGCTCCATTCCGATGCGCTCCCGTCTTTTCGGATGACACGATAACGCCAAAAGTAAGTGCCAGGCTTCAGCGGTTCGTTGTGGGTGTAAACGCACCAACTGGTTTCAACGGTCACAGCGTTGCTGAAATCAGGTTTAGTTGCCCATTGGACGATGTAGCGGATAGTATCGCGGTCGTGAACCCAAGTAAGTGAAGGCGGGTTGACAGAAACTTTACTGCCGTCTGGCGGGCGATAACCCCATTCGCTCGGTCTGGGTTCTCGGTCAGGAACCTCTAAGGTCATTGCCATTACTGCAAGCATCAAAAAGGCAATCAACACGACTTTTCACCTCCTCACCTTATGGCAATATGTCGGCGACTTTTATTTTTGCATCGGGCTTAGCCAAAGGACTGACTGTTTCATCAGGCAGATAGATGCACATGCTTTTGTATCCAAAGCCAAAGATTTGCTCTGGCATAGGCGCAGGGTCACGGAAAACCTCAAGCCTTCTCTCACGCAAGTTCAAAAGCCAATACTCGGGAATGCCTACCTTCGCATACAAACTGTTTTTGACAATTCGGTCATAGTCAACGGAAGTCAAGGCAACCTCAACGATAAGGACGGCAGTTTTGGGGTGCGAAGTGGCGTAATCACGACGCTGTCCTGGCACGACAGCGACATCAGGTTCGGGTTCGTGAACCTCGCCCAAATCCAGAGGCTGTTGCACTCTTACGGTGAAACCTTCCGAGAAGACTGCCTGAAGAGCGTCTGCAACCAGACCGACAGCGGTGGCATGACCCGCCTCTTGAGGGCTCATCAAAATCACCTCACCGTCAATCAGTTCCACCCTCTGACCATTGAAAAACCCCATCTCTGTCATCCGATAATACTCAGCCTTGCTGAACTTCCTGCGTTGGACGCCAGAGATTGCGACTTGAGCCCTCTCTTCCACTGTGACCATATCGGTCACCTCCCAGCAAAAATTTGCCACAACAGTTACTATAAAGGGACTTTCACCGTTCCTGAACTTCTGCGTCAAAAGAAAACAGCGGCAACGCTGAAGAAGCACAAACTGCACGGAGGTGCATGAAAATGATGAGACGCATCGTGCTTGCAACTTTGCTGACGGGAGCATTAGTGGGCATGGCGTTTGCTCAACCTCCCGCAGGAGGGCGGAGAGGTCAGGGAGGTCAACCTCCAGGTCCGCCGGCTGGCGCTCCAATGATGTTTGCTCGTGGCGGTCCAATGATGATGGTCTTTCTGCTCAACAACCGTCAAGTCCAGCAGGAACTGAAACTCACAGAAGAACAGCGTGACAAAGTTTCGGCTCTTAGTGAACAACTTCGCGAAAAGTTCCGAGGTCTCGGTCAAGAGTTGAGTGGGCTTTCGCCTGAAGAGCGAGAGAAGCGAATCAAAGCGGTGAACGAGGAAATTGAAAAGGAACTGGCTAAAGTCCTGAAGAAAGAGCAACTCCAAAGGTTCAGGCAGATCGAACTTCAGGTTGAAGGTCTGGCTGCATTGGCACGACCAGAAATCGCTAAGCAGGTCGGGCTTACCGAGGGGCAGCAGCAACAGATTCGTGAAATCTTGAGGGAAGCCAACGAGAAGCGAAGGGCACTCTTTCAGCAAGGACCTCCTGCCGACCGGCAGGCTATGTTCAAAGAGATGCAAAAAATCCGACAATGGGTTGACGAGCAAATCGGTAAACTCTTGACCGGGCAGCAGAGGAAGAAGTGGCAGGAATTGATTGGCGAGCCGTTCAAACTGGAAATCCGACCCTTCGGCGGTCCGAGAGGGCAATGAACTGATTTCCGAGCAAGTGAAATCAAGGCGCTGCAAGGTTCCGTATCTTGCGGTTTTTTTCTTTTTCGCTTTAAACTAATAACCTTACTGCTTCTATACAAGTAAAACCTTCTGGGCAGCAATGAGAAGCAAATGTGGTCAAAGTTATCGCCTTTGGTCGGTTCATGAACAGTCTCCTCTCTTGATAGCAAAACTTTTTGCGCTATCATTGTCTAACGAAGCAGGATTTCGTAATCAACTGCGCTTATGAGGAGGGGATTAAGGATGGGCATAGACAAATTTGTCTTGCCAGAAGGACCTTTCGAACCAACATGGGAATCCCTCAAAAATTATCAAGTCCCCCAGTGGTACCTTGATGCCAAGTTCGGCATCTTCATCCACTGGGGTCTATACTCGGTTCCCGCTTTCGGAAGCGAGTGGTATCCCCGCTTTATGTATGTCAAGGACAGACCTGAATACACTTATCACCTCCAAACCTACGGTCCCCACACAAAGTTTGGCTATAAGGATTTCATTCCTCTCTTCAAGGGAGAAAAATGGGACCCTTATGCTTGGGTTGAGTTGTTCAAGAAAGCGGGGGCAAAGTATGTTGTCCCAGTCGTTCAATTTCATGATGGCTTCGCTATGTATGATTGTCCATTTACTCGTTGGAACTCTGTTCGGATGGGTCCTAAAAGGGATGTGGCAGGTGAGTTGGCAAAAGCAGCGAGGGAGAACGGGCTTCGTTTCTGCGTTTCCTATCATTTCGCCGAGCATTGGTTCTTCTTCCATCCCGGAAAGTTAATAGACTCCGATGTCAATGACCCTGAATATGCTGATTTCTACGGTCCAGCGCAACCCGATGATACTTCTCCTGATGAAGCTTTCCTTGACCACTGGCTTGAGCGTCTTCTTCACCTCGTTGATACATACAAACCCTCTCTTGTTTGGTTTGACTGGTGGATTGCCGAAAGGAAGTCAGTTTTTGAGCCTTACCTTCAGTTTTTCGCTGCTTACTATTACAACCGAGGACACCAGTGGGGAGAGGGAGTCGTAATCACCTACAAGCATGACGCTTTCCCTGAAGGAACAGCAGTTTTGGATGTGGAAAGAGGACAACTTGGAGAAATTCGCCCACTGTTTTGGCAGACTGATACCTCAATCTGCCGAAGATCTTGGTGCAATATCAAGAACCACGATTATAAGTCGCCAGAACATATCATTCGCCAACTCGCTGACATAGTTAGCAAAAATGGCTGTCTGCTTCTCAATGTTGCCCCTCGCGCTGATGGAACAATCCCTGAAGAGCAACAGGAAATCCTCTTGAAAATAGGAAACTGGCTTTCTCGTTACGGAGAAGCCATTTATGGAACTCGTCCTTGGGTTACCTATAAGGAAGGACCAACGGATTTTCCTGCCGGCTCTTTTGTGGATGGTCAGGAAATTGAATTCACACCGCGAGACATTCGCTTTACTCAAAAGGGCGATTACCTCTATGCTATTTTCATGAACAGCCCTGAGGGGGATCAGCTCATGATAGAATCTCTTGGAACGGATAAACCTCATTCCTTGGATGTCAAAGAAGTTGAATTGCTTCCTCAGGGTGAGAAGCTTAGTTGGAGGAAAGAGAAGGAAGGATTGTTCATTGAACTTAAGAGTAAGCCTGAGGACAAAATCTTTGCCTTAAGGCTGAAAATTAAGTGAAGGGGTGAAGCTCTCGCTTTATGCTTTTCCCTTGCTGGAGCAAAGGGGAAACTAAGTTAAGGAATTTAACACTTATTTTGCCCGACTGCGTAAGGAAGCCAACGGATTAGGAGGGGACGATGGGGATGCGTTATCGTGGTGTATGGTTTCTGTATATGGGAATTCTTCTTTTAGCCTCCTCCTTTTCGGAAGCTCAACTTAAGTTGCCTTTCTATTTCTCTGACCATATGGTTATCCAAAGAGGGCAGAAGATTAATGTTTGGGGAATGGCTAGTCCAGGGACGACGATAGTTGTCTCTCTAAACGGGAAAGCCGCTAAAACGGAAGCAAATGCACAGGGACACTGGCAATTGAGCCTCCCGGAAATGGAAGAAGGCGGTCCATATGAGCTGGGAGTAAAAGCAGGAGATGAAAAGATCGTTCTAAAAGATGTTTACATCGGCGATGTCTGGCTTGCCTCGGGACAATCAAACATGCAATTTCCCGTCTCCCAAGCCCTTAACGCTGAGAAGGAAATAAAAGAAGCTAATTACCCTCTTATTCGCTTGCTCCAAGTGCCTATGGATGTAGCATTGAAATATTCCTTGGAGAAAATGTTGTTAGACCGTGACCTCAGATACGATGTTGATTGCAACTGGCAAGTCTGCTCTCCTCAAACCGTTGGAGGGTTTTCTGCAGTTGCCTATTTCTTTGCGAGGGAGCTTTATCAAAACCTCAAAATTCCCATAGGGATAATCAATGCTTCCATGGGTAACACTCCAGCAGAGGCTTGGACACCTTATGACACCCTTATTGGCAATCCCAAACTTAAGCCTATAGTGGATAAGTGGGGAACAGCTTGGGAGCAATTTGACCAGCAAGTTGAGAAATGGCTGAGGGAAGTGGAGCAGGCTAAGAAGGAAGGAAAACCAGAACCTCCATATCCACAGCGTCCTCAGCGTGAATTCTGGCGACCAGCAGGGCTGTATAACGCTATGATCGCTCCTTTCACGAAGTTTCCCATCAAAGGGGTCATATGGTATCAGGGGGAATCCAACATAGGGAGGGCGGAGGAATACACGATACTTTTCCCTGCATTGATAGGGAGTTGGAGGGAGGCTTGGGGGATAGGTGATTTCCCTTTTTTATTTGTTCAGATTGCCTGTCTTGGTGGCAAACGCCCACCAGAACCACCTAAGAGATGTCTCTTTTGTGAAATTAGGGAAGCGCAATTGGCTGGTCTCCGCCTTCCGAACACAGGTATGGCTGTTGCGATAGATTCAGATCCAGCGCTTCACCCCAAAAACAAGCAACTTGTGGGTAAACGCCTCGCTTTGGCTGCTTTCGCAATAGCTTACGGGCAAAAAGTGGAATATCGCGGACCTATGTTCAAGAAAATGGGAATGGAAGGGGATAAGGCTCGTATCTACTTCAAATATACCGCTGGTGGGCTTGTCTGCAAGGGGGAAAAGTTGATCGGCTTTTCCATAGCTGGTGAAGATGGGAAATTTGTTTGGGCAGATGCAGAAATTGAAGGGGATACTGTAGTTGTCTGGAGTGATAAAGTCCAAAAGCCAGTGGCAGTCCGCTACGGGTGGGCTGGCAATCCCGAATGCAACCTCTACAACAAATTGGGCTTGCCCGCAGTTCCTTTTAGAACTGATATTCCGCCTTATCTTAAAGGGATTTTGCCACTTGAAAGCGTTGACAGGTGAATTCGCAGTTTTGAAGGGGGTGATTATTGTGCTCAGGTGCTATGTTGAACAGTCGGGTCTGAGGAACTACAATGACGGTGAGGGTTCAACAATGAGGGAGGAGAAAAGACGCTATAAGGAAACAATGAGTGGCTCGTCCAACAAGGAGAGGATACTTCTTGCAGTGAAGAACTTGAAGGACTGGAAAAAGAAACTTAAGGAAGTGGGAGCTATGAGGAAGGAAATGCAACAACTCGTTTGTGGCATCTTGTTGGGGATTTGTCTCATTTTTGGAGCCGGTAACGCCTTTGTGGCGCCGAAGGTTGAACAAACTCCCTTGACTCCAATCGGTGAGAAACTACAGGCGCGGTATGAGGCTATGCTAACGGCATTGAGGGCGGAAATCGTCAAATCACTGCCGAAACTGAATGAGGGAAAAATCAAGGCGCTTCAGAAAGCCCGTGACGCTGTCAAGGCAGCGGAGGCGAACTTGAAGACAGTACAAAAATCCCTGGAGAAAATCCAAGAGGCACAAGCCCTGGTAGACCATGCCAGAAACAAGTGGATTGCCGAGGCTGAGAAGGGCATCGCCCAAGCAGAGGCAGCGCTCAAAAATGCTACCACGGAGGCTGAACGCGAGGCAGCGAGGAAGGAATTGGAGAAGTGGCAGAAAAACAAGGAGGAAGGACTCAAAGCCCTGAAAGAACGCCAAGAAGCGTTGGAGAAGCTTAAGGCTGATGAGCCGAAGTTGCTCAAGGCACAACAGGAGGCACAAAAAGCATTGGAGCAGGCAAAAACAAATGAGCTTCTTGCAGCGAAGGCAATCCTTAGTGAGATTGAGCCCTTCTTAGCGAGCGACAAACTTGACGAGAAGCTTGTCAAAGCCGTTGTGTTGGCTCACGCGACACCGCGTGGACTGGCAGAATTCGCCCAACAGGGCAAGGAACAGGAAGAGTTGGTGGAAAAGTTGCTTTCCGACACTGCGCTGATGAAGCAGATGCTTGAAGCCGGTGGTGCTAAGTTTGGGAAATATGGCAGAGCTATGGAAATTTACGCAGCGATTCAGAAAGCAAGTCCGAGAGCGCGCGAAGGCATGTTCCAGCGTTTGGCACTGGCAGTTGCTCTTGAACATGCTGTTCCAATTGGGCAAAGAAATACCGAAATTGAAACAAATGCGCCAACTTTCGTTGACCCGGTGAAGCGATACTTGCATTATGAGAGAGCCTACCTTGACGGAGAACTTGACCCAGCGTTCAAGGATTTTTCCGTCTGGGAATATCGGATGGTCGTCAACAGCGAGGCTCCAGATGAGATCCTTGCTTGGGCACGGCAAATGCTTCGGAATTATAGACCAGACTTTGTTTACAATCCAGACTATGTCTGGCGCTATGTGATGATTGTCAGAACCGATGTCCGATACGGCTCTCAAGATGTGAAGTATGACTTTCCTGTGCTCAATTTCTTCCAGAATATCCCAAAGGATGGAGGGGTATGTGGCAGGCGTGCCTTCTTTGGAAGGTTTGTCCTGAAAGCCTTTGGCATACCAACTTGGGGTGTTACACAGCATGCCCATGCCGCACTGAGCCACTGGACTCCGAAAGGCTGGGTGATCAACCTCGGCGCAGGATGGGATAAGAGCTGGTGGGACAAAGATGAGGCTCCGCGCAGCGGGACAGATTTCCTATTAGAGACACAGGCGCGAAAACATCAACAAGATTACCTAAAGGTCCTACGGGCGCAGTGGATTAGTCGTGTCCTCGGCGAAGAAGCCTACAATGACCGCAAGGGCGTTGAAGGCGGAATTTGGAGCAGGCTTGCTCATTACCTGACGGTCATACTTGCATCTACAGAAGTTGCGTTAGGTCCAGCCGGTCAGGAATTTGCGGAAGCGAATGAACCGAAGGAAAAGCATGAGACTGAACAAATTAAACTGCCGGAGACCGATGAGAAGCCCTTTATCAACAATTCTGGGATAATCGTGGTTTCGGCAGCCTCTTTCAACAAGGCATCAGGACCCTGCATAGTTATGAATAGCTTTCTTGGCGGTAAGCAAATACACTGCACTGGTGGTTTTAATGCCGAATATGTAGTTGAGATGCGGCGTGCCGGAAAATATGCGTTTTATGCACGAGTTGTAACACTTCAGGAGGGGCAGAAGTTCATAATCTCGGCAAATGATGACAAAACGGCTATAGAAGTCCCAGTGCCCTATACTGTCGGTATGTGGCAACTTACGCAACCGGTGCAATTATCCCTCAACCAGGGAAAGAATGTCATCCGCCTTACGCTTAAGGAGGGAAGCCGTGGGGTAAGCATGAAAGATTTCATGCTTGTGCCGATAGAGTAAAATGCCCTTGGTAGGAAAGGAGAGGAGAGAGATGAAGAGAAGCCTCAATAAGTGGGTGGCGATTTTCTTCCTTTTTCTACTCATTAGCATGGGGGTGAAACTCATGGCGGAAGGAGGGAGAGAGTATGTCTTCGGTTACTTAATCCTTCCCGTTGAAGGCGGTGTTGATAGAAGCTACGGATATGGATTTTCCATGTATGTTCCAGCTTGGCCGCTTCTAATGCATTACCCGGGGCATAGCTTCCAATCGGGATTGCCCGGCACTTGGATGTTTGCCCAAGATTCACCTGTTTATTCCGATATTGAGGGAGGGCTTGGATGGTGGAGGGATACAAGATTTCCAATGGAAACGCCAAAGTTTATAATGGGAGGCGTTGGACCAAAGTTTTCCGAGGTAGCAAATGCTCCTGGTCGTGGATGGGGAACTTGGGAGAAGCCGAGAGGTCTGTATGGTGTTGCCCAGCTCAGCAATTACCTTCTTTTCCCTCTGGATGGTCTGCGAATAAAGGATGGAGCAAAAGGGGAATTGCTCGGCTACGGTTATCTCAACCTTCCCCTCACCGAACCAAAGGAGAAAACTGATGGCAAGGATGTCCCCACAGGAGGGAATTGCTGGACACTTTTCCTCAATGCTAACAATTTCAAAGGACCCGTTACATTCTTCACACCCTATTTCTGGTCTCATCACGGGCTTAGTGACCCAAATTTGGCTGGTCGCCTCCTTGACAGCAAGCCAGCTGACCCTAACAGGGCTGTCCAAATGGAAACCCAATGGATTCCCTGTAGGGTAGCGAAGGACAGCAAGGGCGAACTCTATGCACGCATAGCTGAGGTTCTATTCCCTGTCAATCATGACGGAGTCACTGTTCTCCTTCACAGGGATACGGTTTATAACGAAAAAGCGCTGTGGGAGTCAGTTAAGGCATGGTTTTCTGGTGGTCCGCAAAGCACAGGAGAAGTAGACCTAAAGGGAGCCTATGTCCGCAAAATGAAAGGAAGAGGCTATAGCACTTGGGAAATCAGGATTCCCATAGAGAAAGGCAAGGAGATGAGAGTTCGCTTAGATTGGGATTCCTTTGCCACTCCCATAATCATTGACGAATACACCTATGGATACAAATGGGACCCTAAATTTGTGAGAAGATACGGCGATTTCGTTGTCCTTCCCGAATATTATCGCTTGGAGAACGCCGATGACCCGAAGAAGGCGAGATGGGTTCCGATATTGCCAGAGGAGGTTCCTCCAGAGACGCATCTGAAGGAGTTAAAGTTTACTCGCCCTGTTGAGCCAAAGCCAGAGCCATTCACCACTCCGATAGATGACCCAAAGAGTTGCTGGAGAAATCCAGGACCAGCAGCAGGACCATTCAAGGCATATCTTGGTGATGGAAGCGTGGTCACCTACTACTGGTATAGGTTTGCCGACCAGCCTACACTTTTGAATGCAGGGTTAACGAAGGAAGAGAGGGAGGAAATGCAGAGGAGAGTTGAACTGATCCACAAATTCTGGAACAAGAACCGTAATTATCTCCCCTCGCCGACTATAGGCAAGCTGGTTGACCTTGACCCAGCTCAATTGGTGGAACCACCTAAGGGATTAGAGGTTGGATATGTCCCAATTGTCGTCCGCCAAGAATTAGCGAGCGAAAAACGGTGAAGCAAAGGCGATGAGAAGAGTCCTGCGCATCTTTTCTTGAGATTAGTGGTCTCTACACTGCCCAGAGATTTTTCAACACTGCCTCGGTCTACATAAGCCTATTTCCTCATCGTTTGAAGTGTTTTTGAGATAAGTTCACGGTTGAGTCCGACGAAATGGTGAGCCCAAGTTCACAACCTCTCCCACAACTGCTTCAAAGTTTGCAGCGAAAGTTGTTTGATCTTCAGGGGAGAGAACCAATGCCTATAGAGGCGGGATTGTTGGTGGAAAGTTTTCAGAAGTCGTTTTGCTCTCTTGACAGTCATTCGGTCTGGCTCCTCGCCCGCATAAAGGACGGCGACTGTCAAGTCAGCAAGTTCTCGGAAGGTTTTCTTGCCCAAAACTGGGAACCGAGGCATTTGGGCACAGATTTCAGCGTTCTCCCAAGGGGTGGCGTTAAGTTGCAAGTTCAAACCTGCTTTGCGCCCAATTTGGACCGCCATCAAATAGCAATGGGCTATGACTTGCCATTTAGGTCTTGGCTTGTATCTTTCCCAAGTCCTTCGCCCCAATTGCCACATTGTCGGGACCATGCCTAATAGCCACAAGGTTGCGACGAACCACCAGACTATGTTGGGACTGGCGAAGGAAGTGCGATATCTTCTGGCAAGCCATCTTTGCAAAAAATCCCACAAAGCAAAGCCTCTTCTGTCCCCACTCGGGGTTGCATCCAAAGTAACCCAACCGTGACCTTCAATGAAGGCTTCAACCCAAGCATGTGCATCGTTGGCTCTTATGACCAAATTCCCATCGTCATCCACTTCATCGCTATAGAACCCAGTGACAACCCGCGCCGGTATTCCCACTGCTCGGCACATCAGTGCGAGGGCTGAGGCGAACCAATCGCAAGCGCCTTCTTTGGCATCAAACAGGAAAAAAGTCACGACATCAATGTTGCGACCTATAGCATAAGGTGGAGAGGCGGAGTAACGATACTGAGTTCGCAGGAAGGTTTCCAAAGCCTTCGCCTTGTCATAAGGTTTGTCAATGCCTTTGACCACTTGCAAAGCCAATTCGCGGACTCGATACAGGTATGGCGGGAAGTATGATAACACTTGTCTTTCCTTCAGGGTCAAGGAAGTGCTTCCTTTGGGTGGCAAGGTTTCAGGTATAGGAATAGCGGTTACACTGTAAGCGCTGGCTCGCATTGGTGAAATTGGTAAAAGGTAACCACTTTTAGTTCTCAGGACAATGCTTCTGGCTGATACGCTCAATCTCAACTTCACAGCCTCGCCGGGGGACAGCAAGACAGCACGGCTTAAACTGACAGAGACTATCGCCTCAACCGGAGATGAAGCGGGTTTACTTCTCGGTTGCCAAACCATTTCCACAACATCGTCTCGCACCTTCAAGGTTGGAGGTTGTGGCTCTTCCACCTCGTTACTGACCCGCCAACCAGAGCCGATATAGTGAACATAGGTTCGAACACGCCATCGCGGGTAAGTTGTCCCCTTCACCCGAAAGAGTTCTATATCAGGCAAGGAAATTGGACCTCCGAGCATAGTGAAAAGGTCAGGGAATTCAATAGCGCTGTAGTTGAATTGGGCAAAGGGCAAAATGGGAAGCCTAAAAATTTGCTGGCTCAAAGGTGCTTGAAGCAAAGTCGCTGGCGGGACCAAAAGCAAACCAATTGTCAAGACTGTGGCGCTTCCTGTTACCGCCAATCTCCAGCAATAACTCAAGAGCAATCCCGATGTGACCTCTCCCAACTGTCCCCTTTGCCACCGTAGGAGCAAACTTTCCGTTGAGACCAGAAATATCCCGACCACCATCGCTGAGATAAGGGCAAAAATGACTTCTAAACTGGCGACCATAGGGATGCTGAGCCCAAAGATGGACAAAACAGGCACGACTATGAAGGAGACAGCAGCGTAAAATTCGCCCCACCATTTTCCGACAAGGTAAACGACGATGACAGCAACTATAGCCACCATCATCAGCCATGAAAGGTCACCGGAAGCGCCCGCCATGACCGCTGCTTGCCAATTGTCTCCGATGCTCGTGATAATTCCCAAGAGCCCACCAAGCCACAAAAGTGCCCCTGAGGCTCGAAAAGCCGGTTGAGAGGTGTGGGATTGCAAAAATGCAGCTAAAAGACCTACCAACGACCAAGCATAGCAAGCCATTGCGAAGGTATAACTTTCTGTCGCCAATGCTACAACCCAGAATGCGATGAGTAAGAGCACGGCTGCTGCAAGATACACGACCCAGAACGGCTGACGCATATGGCTTCACCGTCCCATCGCGCGAGTTAGTTCGCTATTAAAGATACTTGTCGCTTCACTTTCGCCAGTGGGCAAAACCCAAACCCACCAACCTTGAGATCTCAGGTAAACGGAGAGCAGAGGCGAGTAAGGAGTTGTCAAGACAACTCCTTGTCCCATCGCTTCCAAATCTCTTAGGTGGAAAAGTTCGGGCTCAATGAGCGCCAATTTCCGCCAGACAGGATACCAGTCCCCGTTTACCTTGATTGGCGGGTCTGGCGGAGCCCAAAAGATGACCTGCCAATGATGGCGAACCCACTGGCGAACCAAAAAGGCAGCGTAGCGAACGAGTTCGTCCAAAGTCGTCTCACCATCTTCGCTGATGGGACGGTGAGCAGCGGGGTGACGGTCTAACAAAATCACCCCTCCTTGCCTAAGGGAGGGCAAGGTTTGGATTATATTCAACTCGCCCTGATGGGCGGTGATTTTCCAATGAATTCTCTTGAGTGGGTCTCCCGTTTGATAGGGGCGGACACCCCAGAATTCATCACCATTCAGCGAAGGCAACGATGTTTGGACACTCCTTTCATCCCAAGCCAGCGCATGCATTGCCCCTTGCGGCTCCATTGGCAGTGGCTTGGGGTGAGGATAAACGAGCACTTGGTTCGAAGTTTGGACTTGACGAGATGCGATGAAAAGCCCTAAAGGGTCTTGTGCCAATAACAGTGCCCTGCCGACCGATTGCATTCCCCTTTTGTGGAAACGCACCATTAACTTGGCTTCGCCTGATAGGTGTGGCGGAATTTGACCAAAAACCAAATGAGGTCTGGCAACCGCTTCAACTCTTGGTGGCACCTGAAGTTCCACTTCCACCAAATAACGCGGAAACACTCCTTTGTTGACAAGTCTAAGTGTCAAAGAAACTTCTTGCCCCTCAACTGCTTCGGGCGTCCCGCTGATTTCAAGGTGGAGCGGTCGCAGCGTCCAATAGGCAAAAACTTTCGCCAACACCATGAGCCCAAGGAGGCTGAAAGTGACCAGAAACATTAACTCGTTGCCCAAAACGAGGCTGACCGCCAAAAAGGCAAAGGCTGCAGTGATAACAGCAACACGCCTCAAGCGGGGCTTTAGAAATGTAGTCCGTTCTTCACCAGTCCCGTTAAGGCTGCCCATAACCCTTCACCTTTCCAGCGGCACAGGCACGGCAGCGATGATTTCTTGGATGACCTGCTCAGGATTAATGCCCCGAGCCTGTGCTTCCGCTTTCAAAATCAGCCTGTGAACCAAAACTGCGGGTGCGACAGCCTTTATGTCATCAGGTGTGACGAATTCTCGCCCATGCAAAAGAGCCCATGCTTGCCCAGCCCTCATCAGACCCAATGAACCTCGCGGGCTCGCACCTAAAGCAACGGCTGGGTGATTTCGCGTCGCTGTAACAATTTGGACGATATAGCGGCGCAACGAAGGGGTCAGCCGAACTAAGCGAACTTGCTTTTGGATTTGCAAAACTGTCTCGCTGTCCATGACAGGTTGAAGTTGCTCAATAGGGTGAGTTATCGCCTGTTGCTGCAATATGGTCGCTTCCTCTTCAGGTTGTGGGTAGCCCAACTTCACTTGCATCAGAAACCTGTCCAATTGAGCCTCAGGCAAAGGGTAAGTCCCGTGTCGCTCAATGGGGTTTTGAGTTGCAATCACGAAGAAGGGTTGGGGTAGTGCGTAGGTGACACCATCAACAGTGACCTGTGCCTCTTCCATCGCTTCCAAGAGAGCCGATTGGGTTCGCGGCGGTGAGCGGTTGATTTCATCAGCGAGCACAATGTTGGCAAAAATGGCTCCCGATCGGAAAGTGAACTCGCCGGTTTTCTGATTGTAAACGGTCGTCCCAGTTATGTCAGATGGTAGCAAGTCAGGGGTGAACTGGATTCGTTTGAAGGCGCCGCCAATGCAGCGAGCCAACGCTTTTGCCAGAGTTGTCTTCCCGACGCCAGGGATGTCCTCAATAAGCAAATGTCCGCCAGCAAACAACGCAGTGACCGCTAAGCGAACCGAGCGTGTCTTGCCGATTATGACCCTTTCCACCGCCTCAGCCACTTGTTGCATTCTCTTTGTCGCTTCGGGAAAAGGCATCATCTCCTGAACAAACCCCCTATGGCAGTTTCGTCAACTTAAAGTTTTGACCATCAGTTTCAATGAGCAGGCTGCCTTGTTCCCCCGTTACCCACACACTTGCGCCCAATCCTTGCAAGGTTTTCACCGTTTCAGGATCAGGATGCCCGAAAGGATTTTGACGCCCTGCCGAAATCACCGCAATCTTTGGACGAACAGTCGTCAAAAAAGTTTTCAAGTTATGCTTTGAACCGTGATGCGGCACATCCAAGATTGTGGCTCTGACATCCGTTCCAGACTGGAGAAGCCACCGCTGCCCCACTTCCCCCACATCGCCAGTAAACAGAGCACTTACTTTGCCGAATTTGAATTTGAGCACGGTTGAAGCGTTATTTGGACTCCACTCTGAGACCCTCGTCACAATCCCTTCAGGTGGTCCGAGAACTTCGACGGCTACCTTATTTCGCGTGTCCAGCCACAACCTTTGTCCAACTTGAGCGACGACGGTTTTGATGCCTTCGTCTGACATCAAAGTTTTGACTGCCTGCCATTCTGCTTCTGGGCTATCGCCAACGGGCGCCCAGAACAATTTAGGTCGCAATTCCGTTGCCAATATCGGCACGGCGTTGCAGTGGTCTTTATCAGGATGTGTGACCAAAATCACATCAAGCCGACGAACACCTATTCGGGCAAACTGGGAGAGAATTTTTTGAGTCGTCAGTTTCTCACGACCATCTTGCCCATAAGTTTGAGTTCCAGCATCAATCAGCATTGTTTTTCCGTTAGGGGCAACGACTGAGATGCATCTACCCTGTCCAACATCGGCGAAAAGGATTAATGCGGTTCGGTGAAAATCGTGATAGGTTATCCAAACGCAGACTCCTGCTACAAAAACCAATGCAACCAGACCGATTTGTCTCACGACCCCAGTCGCTTTCGCCGTCATACCCCGTCCCTTCTTTTGTATTGGCCTCTTTCAACCAGATTTTGCCACTTAAGGGTGGGGTTTTAAGGTTCTTGACTTTCAGAGGGATCGCTTTTTGAAGTCGCTAAAGGCAAGTAATGTTTTGGCTTTGCAGCCAACCTTTGCTCAAAGAACAGCCTCAATCGGTGCAAAGCGACCTTCAATAACGCTCCCGCCAAACGGAACAAAATTCCCAAGCCTATTAGCGGGAACAAGACCAGCGGGTAACGGTTGCGGTAGTTTTTCAGGTAAAAAAGCCACATGCTTTTGTGGTGCTGGATGAGGGAAGGGACAAGCCTCTGGTCACTACTGCGACCGACCTTGTGGGTAATGACGGCGTTGGGACAAAAAAGGACTTTGTAGCCTGCTTGCCATGCACGCCAGCACAAATCCACATCCTCGCAGTAAGCCCAAAACCTTTCGTCAAGACATCCAATTCGCTCAATTAAATTGCGCCGAACCAACATCGCCGCTCCTGAAACCCAATCAACTTCGCGGACTTCATCGTAACCGAAATCCGTCAACAGGTAACGGCGGACGAAAGGGTTGTTGGGGAACAAGCGCCCTAAAAAAGTGTTGCGGAACAAACCCGCACCTATGTCTGGGAACGAGCGCGCAGAACGCTGGACGCTTCCGTCAGGGTTCAACAACTTAGCACCGATAACTCCCGTCTCAGGATGGGATTCGGCGCACTCAATCAAAGCCTGAAGGGCGCCTTGATGGACAGTGGTATCTGGGTTGAGCAGAAGGATATATTTGCCGCAACTGTGGTTGATGCCGATATTGTTGGCTTTAGTGTAGCCGAAATTTTGGGGGTTAACCAGCAACTTCACTTGCGGGAATTCACGCTCAACCATCTCTACAGTCCCATCAGTCGAAGCGTTGTCCACAACGATGATCTCAATTTCACCTCCTCGCACTCCGCACTCTACACTCCGCACCAACGATTTCAAACATTCACGCAAATCTTCACGGACATTCCAAGAGACAATGACGATTGAAAGAACGGGCTTCTTTTTCATGTTTTCCATCCTTTCGCCCTTTTGCCCGATGTTTCATTGTTCGGTCTTTTCCTGTCCTTTAACGGGCAATTCTGCTTCTTCAACGAGCATCACTGGTATACCGTCGCGGATAGGGTAACGGCGACCACATTTTTTGCAGACGAGCCTTAAGATGTCTGCCCTTAACTCCAAGTCGCCGCGACATTCGGGCACTGGACAGCACATGATTTCCAAGAGCCATTGAGGGATAAGTTCCTGTCGCTCCGACATTCTTTGTCACCTCGCATCACCCATTTAGAGCCGCCGCCAAAAGGATGACACGAAATTGCAGCAATGTATCGGACAATTCGCAAATTCACTCTTCGGGTCTCAGAAGGGGGAAGAGGATGACTTCGCGGATTGATGGTGAGTCAGTTAAAAGCATGGTCAATCTGTCAATCCCTATGCCTAAACCGCCTGTCGGTGGCATTCCATATTCCAGAGCCCTAACGAAGTCCCAATCCAAAGGGTGCGCCTCCATATCGCCCCTCTCCCTAAGCCTTTGCTGCGTCTCAAAGCGTTCCCTTTGGTCTAACGGGTCATTCAACTCGCTGAATGCGTTGGCAACCTCTAAGCCACCAATGAACCCTTGAAACCGTTCGGTCATGGTTGGGTCATCAGGCTTGCGTTTTGCGAGGGGCGAGATTTCAACGGGGTAGTCAATAAGGAATGTCGGTTGGATTAAATTGGGCACGACTTTCTTTTTGAGCGCTTCATCAAGGACACGACCCCAATGGTCGGTCGGCTCAACGGAAAGCCCAAGTTCCCTACCAATTTGCCTCGCCTTCTCATCGTCGCCGCGAAATTCGCGAAAGTTAACTCCTATTGCCTCCTTCAAAGCCTCCATTAAAGAAACTCGCTGCCAAGGTGGTGTCAAGTCAATGGTGTGACCTTGATAGACTACGGTCGTCGTGCCCAGAACCGATTGGGCGACATAAGCAATCAACTCCTCGGTCAACCGCATGATGTCGTGGTAATCGGCGTAGGCTTGATAGGCTTCAAGCATTGTGAACTCAGGGTTATGCCGTGCGTCCACGCCTTCGTTTCGGAAGTTGCGTCCGATTTCGTAAACCTTATCAAAACCGCCTACTATAAGCCGCTTCAGGTAAAGTTCAGGGGCAATTCGCAAATACAAATCCATGTCAAGGGCATTGTGGTGGGTTATGAAGGGACGAGCCAAAGCGCCACCGTAGACGGGTTGAAGTATTGGGGTCTCAACTTCAATGAACCCGCGTTCAGCCAAGAACTGTCTTATGGCTTGAATTATCCGCGAGCGCTTGGTGAAGATTTCACGAACTTCAGGGTTGGCAATTAGGTCAAGGTAACGCTGCCGGTAGCGGACTTCAACATCCCTAAGCCCGTGCCACTTTTCTGGAATTGGGCGCAGCGCTTTCGCCAAAATCCAAAACTTGAAGACCTCAACGGAAACTTCGCCCGTCCTTGTTTTGGTAACAGTCCCTTCAATGCCAATGATATCTCCTGTGTCCAACTCGCCAAATTGCCTATATGCTTCCTCCCCGACATTGTTGAGCCGAACCAGAAGTTGAATTCGCCCAGAACTGTCCACCAAGTCGGCGAAGGTCAGTTTGCCATGTTCTCTGAAAGCAGTCAGCCGACCTGCAACCCTAACTGTTTGACCTTGTAAAGTTTCGTAACAGGAAACGATTTCCGCTGCCAAGTGGGAACGCTCAAACTTAGTAACGGCGAATGGCTCAATGCCTCTTTCTCTCCATTGGAGCAGTTTCGCGAGTCTGTCCGAATACAGAGGGTCATGCTCCACCATCTTCGCTTCTAACCCTCCTCAGCAGGATTTTGAGAGTCGCAGTTTAGTTCGAAGTTTTGGACAAAAATCTGGAAGGGTGGCTTGTTGCCCTGACCTTGCGACACGCAACCCTCAGCGCAAAATTTTCTCAATCTTGTATCTCGTCACACCCGCCGGTGCTCTCACTTCCACAATATCGCCTACTCTTTTGTCCATCAGCGCCTCTCCCAGCGGCGATTGGTATGAGATTTTGCCTTCCAGCGGGTTGGCTTCAAAAGGACCGACGATTCGGTAGGTGACCTGCCTGCCTGTCGCCAGATTTGTCAACTCAACGACAGAGCCGAAGCCGACTTTGCTTGTTGGGATTTTGCTTTTTGGAACAACTTTCACCATCTTCAGAATTTGCTGTAATTCCTCAATTCGCCCCTGAATGAATGCCTGTTCCTTTTTGGCGTCATCGTAGTCGGTGTCTTCCATAAACTCGCCCATCTTGCGCGACTCACGGATATGTTCCAGCACCTCCTTACGCTCGCGCTCCAACAACCGCCTCAGTTCTTCCTCCAACACCCTTTTGCCCTCCTCGGTGATGAGGATGAACTCCTCCTCAAACTGCTCTTGCTCTTCAGGCACTTTGGGCTTCGGCTGTGCCATAGGGCGATCACTCCCGGTCTCTACTGAAGTCGAGCGATTTAATTAACAGCACCACCTAAAACCTGCGAGTGTTTCCCTCTGAGAGTAGCTTTGCCATTTTATCACGCTTCCGCCACAAGGTCAATAGTGCTCTGCCTGAACATTCTGCTTCCGGTTTCCAACACACGCTACCCTCTTATCGGCAGAACGAGCCGAAATTTTTCGCTATCGTCACAGTGTTGTTTGGTTGACCGGTGTGGCAAAATTTTTGCGAGTGGAGGTGGTCACACACGGAACGAATTGGCATAATGGGCGGAACTTTTGACCCAATCCACTACGGTCACTTGATTGCGGCAGAAGAAGCAAGATTTCGGTTCGGTATGTCTCAAGTGATTTTCGTCCCCTGTGGCATCCCGCCTCACAAAAAACCTTATGAAGTCACACCGGCAGAGCACCGCTACGCTATGACTGTCCTCGCAACCGCCAGCAACCCTTACTTTGTCGTCTCGCGCGTTGAAATTGACCGACCCGGACCTTCTTACGCTGTGGATACTG